>LLEO01000204.1_pt1 | contig 9642 bp, 15 predicted proteins | sample 595861 | NCBI WGS metagenome assembly LLEO01 (sample SAMN02919315, study PRJNA255460) | bioreactor metagenome | biome: chemostat; feature: culture 2012_25.1; material: sediment; isolation source: day35 25degC chemostat 2012 inoculated with Wadden Sea sediment taken from... | place: Germany: Bremen ... | reverse complement strand
GGGCGATGTAGCCGAAATTGAGGCGCCAATTGTGGCTGAAAAATCGGAAGCGCCAGACGAAAGTGGCGACGCGGATGCTATGCTTTCTGACCTGTTGGACGAAGAGCAAAAAACCGCACCCGAGCCAGCGGCGAAACCCCGCAGCGGCACCAGTGCAAGCGGCAAAGCAAGAGGCGGCACCGCAAGCTGCTGCCAATTCAGCTGCAAACAAAATTGCGCCAAACAAAGCGCCGGACAGAACGCCTGTTCAATCCATTCGTGTGGACTTGGACAAGGTTGACCGTGTGGTGAACATGGTGGGCGAATTGGTGATCACCCAATCTATGCTGACACAGCAAATGGATGAGACCCTGCGCGAGAAATACCAGGAGTTGGTGCGCGGCATTGAAGTGCTGGCGCAAACCACCCGTGGCTTGCAAGATAGCGTGATGGCCATCCGTGCGCAGCCCGTAAAATCTGTTTTCTCACGTATGCCACGGCTTGTGCGTGAATTGGCAACCAAAACTGGTAAAAAGATCAAGCTGGAGATGGTCGGCGAGCAAACCGAGATCGACAAGACGGTTATCGAACAGCTTTCCGATCCATTGACGCATATGATTAGAAATTCAGCTGATCATGGCGTTGAAACGATCGAAAAGCGCATTGCCAGAGGTAAACCTGAACAAGGGATTATTCGCCTTTCAGCTGAACAAGCTGGTGGAAATATCCTTATTATTGTTGAAGACGATGGTGCCGGTATTAATCGTGAACGTGTGCTTGATATCGCGCGAGAACGCGGTGTCGTGGCGCCTGAGCAAACTCCAAGTGACGAGCAAATCGACAATTTGATCTTTGCGCCGGGCTTTTCGACTGCCACAGAAATCTCTGATATTTCCGGCCGCGGTGTTGGGATGGACGTCGTTCTTTCAAACATCAAAAAAATTGGCGGCTCGGTTCATGTGCGGTCACAGCCTGGGCGTGGAACGCGGATGACATTGCGCTTGCCGCTCACTTTGGCGGTGCTGGATGTGATGTTGGTGAGTGTAGCCGGCTGCCCCTATGTGGTGCCACTGTCCTCAATCGTTGAAACGATCCAAGCGGGGTAAAGCAGACTTCGGCAAAACCCCGAGCGGCGCGCGCTTGCTCTCAATTCGAGGCGAATATGTGCAAGTGGCTGACTTGGCAACAAGGTTTGCGATGCACACCACAGCGGAAGAGCAAGATCGCTTTGTGGTTCTTTGTGAAGCCGATGGCTCTAGTAAGATTGCGTTAGTTGTAGATGAGATTATTGGTCAGCAGCAAGTAGTTATTAAGAGTTTAGAGGAAAACTATGAACGTATTGATGGCATAGCTGGTGGCACAATCCTTGGTGATGGCCAAGTGGCGTTGATCGTCGATGTACAGGGCCTGAAGGCCGGTCCAAATCATCGGAATGCCGCTTAACGGCACAAATGGAGACTGAATATGGAAGCAATTGAAGTCAGCGAAAATGGCCACGAACCTGGCGGCGCAAACTCAATTCAACTGATCGCCTTTTCAATTGGCGAGCAAGTTTACGGCGTAGAAATCACCACGGTGCGCGAAATTCGTGCATGGAATGGCGCGACGCCATTGCCGAACACGCGTCAATATGTACGCGGGGTAATCAATTTGCGCGGCACAATCGTGCCAATCTTTGATTTGCGTGCACGGTTTGGTGAAGGCAAAACGGAAGCCACCAAAAACCACGTTGTCGTGGTGTTGTCTGTGGGTGACAAATGGATCGGTATTTTGGTGGACGCGGTGTCCGACATTCTAACGATTCAAAAAGACGACATTCATAGTGTGCCTGAAGGCGAAAACATGGATGCAGAACTGCTCAACGGCATCATCACCCATGATAACCGTATGGTTGGTTTGATCGACCTAGACACAGTGTTGGCAACACAGGCGAAGAAAGCTAAACAGCTTTCTTAACACAATCTCATCAAAGAAAAGCCCGGCGATTTCGCCGGGGCTTTTTCTGTTTTGGGGGGACAAAACTCTTATCTGCAACATGCAGATTGGTATTGGTTAAAAGAGTTCGATATCGTCGCTATTGCGCTGGGGCGACACCAGACAGATTTGGCTTGCGCAGTTCATCCAGGCTGAGGCCGGCCCAAACATCTTCGGCTTCCACGCGATCCGCGATTTCCACCATTTCCGCCATTCGCCGCGAGGCATCCGCCATATTATCGCAACGCTGCTGAATGCGATCTTGCATTTGCAAACCAACAATGATTTTCCGAATTGCTTCTTCGCGCGCCACTTTGCAGCTCACGTCATCATCCATCAAAACGGCTAAGCCGTCATTTACACGATCCACCATTTCCGCCGTTTGGCGGGCAGTTTCTTCTAACTCAATGGCTAACTTTGCCAAGGACATACTCGATCCCCCGATTAAATAGACGCCCAGCCTACCGCTGATTTCCTAACCAGTGCTTGCGGTGAAATATAAAAAATCATCAAGTTTTGGTTTTGGTTAGCAGTTCACTAACAATTTTGAGTGTAGATTCGGGGAAACGATAAGTTCAGGTGAGTGTAGTGAGTCACAACGCAAGATCGCCCAGAGATATACCATCAGCGCACACACAGCAGGTGCACCAAGGCGACTGTCACGTCACAAAAGATCCGGCGGTAGCATTTTCGACGGTTCTTGGTTCCTGTGTCGCGGCTTGTATTCGCGATAAAGTCACTGGCGTTGGGGGGATGAACCACTTTTTGCTGGGGATACAATCTGATAGCTCCCGCGACCGCTATGGCGAAAGCGCGCGCTATGGTGCTACGCGATGGAGGAATTGATCAACAAGGTTTTGAACCAAGGTTCGGGGGCAACGCGACCAATTAGAGATTAAGGTTTTTGGCGGCGGTAACATTAACCAGAAGATGGACGATGTTGGCGCGAAAAACGCAGCATTCGTGCGCGGCTTTTTGTCGGCTGAAGGTTACAAAGCCTTAGCCGAAGACCTTGGCGGCACCTATGCGCGGCGCGTGGTGTTTCAACCGGTCGTGGGCAAAGTGTTTGTGAAACATCTCGACAGCTCAGTCAACGATACATTGATCAAAGAAGAAATCTCAAAAGCCAACAAGCCAGTTGTGGAGCACGACGATATCGAATTGTTCTAACAACAAGCGTTATCGGTACATCTCAGTTTTTTTGGACATGGGGCGCACTTTTTGATGCGCCCCTTTTTTTTGCGCGTATACCACATAGTAAAAACCAACTATTAACCAATATTGTTTACTTTTGCATAAGAAATTGATGGGCGGTAGCTGAATTGCAGCGCCAATTTCGCCCCGAGTTAATTTCGCGTGGAATGACTGCTGGCGCATTTACCAAATTTAAGGGTGTGATCAGCCATAATCGCGACGAAGGTACCCGTCACAAGGTTGGGTGCCAAATTAACTAACGGGCTGACATCGTTTGCCAAAGCGCAAAGTGTTCAGGGGAAATGGGGCTGCGACCAGTATGGAAAATGGTGAAATCTCTTTGTCAGATCGCGAATTTGAAGCGGTAAGAAATAAAGTCTACAAGCTGGCTGGAATTTCAATGAGCGATGCCAAGCGCACATTGGTTGTGTCGCGCTTGTCCAAAATCGTACGCCGTCTCAACCTCAATACATTCTCTGAGTATATCGACTTTTTAGATCGCGGTGCTTCTGCAACTGACATTCAAGAGTTCATCAACGCGTTGACCACAAACCTCACGCGGTTTTATCGCGAGGATCACCATTTTGAGCATTTGGTCGATCATGTTGGGACGTTGATGAATGATCCGAAAATCAAATCAGCGAAGCGCTTGCGTATTTGGTCAGCAGGATGTTCAACAGGTCAAGAACCCTACACGATTGCTATGGCATTGTTCGACGCTTATCCGCAGCTGAAAACCTGGGATATTCGCATCTTGGCGACGGACATTGACACAGATGTTGTTCAACGTGCCCAACACGGTATTTACAAAGAAAACGATTTGGCGGGCCTAAGCCCTGAGCGTTCAAGATTTTTCGAACAGGTTGGAAATGGCGATGTACGCATTCCTGACTTTATTCGTAAAGTCATCGCGTTTAAGCCGCTCAATCTGATGAATGATTGGCCGATGAAAGGGCCATTCGACGCCATTTTTTGTCGAAATGTGGCCATCTACTTCAATAAGCCAACGCAGGAGCGCATGTTTACCCGTATGGGCGAGCTGCTTGCGCCGCATGGTTTCCTTTATATTGGTCACTCTGAAAATCTAAATTCAGTTTCTGACAAATTCAAACTGGTGGGTAAAACCATCTACAAGCCGAAATCCGAACCGGCCTCCCGGAGCGCAGCATGATCAAAGTTCTAATTGTCGACGATTCCGCCCTAATTCGAAGTGTTTTGCAGACGTTGCTGAGTGAGGACCCAATATTCATGTTGTCGGCACGGCCTGCGACCCCATGGACGCAAGGGGAAAAATCAAAACCTTAAATCCAGACGTCGTCACGCTGGACATTGAAATGCCAAACATGAATGGGTTGGCGTTTTTGGAAAAGATCATGCGTTTGCGGCCCACGCCGGTTGTGATGATATCTACGCTCACCCAAAAAGGGGCGCAAGAAACATTGCTCGCCCTCGAGCTTGGTGCGGTAGATTTCGTCGCGAAGCCAGGTCACGATCTGGAAGGCGGCTTGGAGCAATTTGGTCGCGAGGTGCGCGAAAAAGTGATCGCTGCATCGCAATCAGATGTGCGCGGCCGCGCCATGGAGCGTCAACCTGCAGGCGGCAAAAAAACCAACACGGGCACCTGTACCATCAAAGGTCAATTCATCTCGCAAAGCGTTGATCGCAATAGGCGCATCGACTGGCGGGGTTGAGGCGATCAAAACCTTGTTGTCCGGCTTGCCGAAGGACTGTCCGCCAGTGGTTATTGCCCAACACATGCCTTCCGGTTTTACGGAGCGTTTTGCGGCACGGCTGAATGAGGTCAGTGGTTTAACTGTTGTTGAGGCGACAGACCGTCAAGTTGTAAAGCCAGGTCATGCATATGTTGCACCAGGCGGTGCGCACCTGCGCGTCGAGTACTCGTCAGGCCAGCTAAAGTGTCGGATTGGCGCAGACGATGTTGTGTCGGGGCACCGACCTTCTGTTGATGTGCTGTTCTCATCTGTGGCGCAGCAGGTTGGCTCATTCGCGGTGGGTGCAATCCTCACCGGTATGGGTAAAGATGGCGCTAATGGCTTGCTCGAAATGCGCAATGCTGGGGCCTACACGATTGGCCAGAGCAAGGCTTCAGCCTGATTTATGGCATGCCAGGTGCCGCAATGGCTTTGGGTGCTGTGCAAGAAGAAGCTAAAGTTGAATCCATCGCCTCCAAGCTGATTACGGCTTTGGAAGCAAATCGAGACGCTGCGTAAGCGCAAGTTGATATATTAGTAACGGTTTGGCGGTTATGATGCAATTTGAATCAAAGTTAATTAAGAATATGTCAGAGGCCCAAGCGTATGCCTAAAGCCAGTTCTATGACCGTTTTGATTGTTGATGATCAGCAATCCATGCGCGGGATCTGTAAATTCATCCTGAACCAACTCGGCTTCAAAACAGTGATCGAAGCCAAGTCCGGTCGTGATGCGCTCACCAAACTAGAGTCGGCAAGTGTGGATCTGATTATTTCAGATTGGAACATGGACGACGTAGATGGGCTGACGCTCCTCAAGGTGATCCGAAAACACCCGAAAACGACAAAGATGCCATTTATCATGGCGACGGGTCGGGGCGATAAAGAGCAGGTAAAAGAAGCGATTGCCTGTGGCGTGAACAATTATGTCATTAAGCCATTTGATGCCGGCACGATGAAAAAGAAGATCGAGGCTGTTATTGGCGCGCTTACTTAACATCTCATTCTAAATTATTGTAAGTATCAAGGGCCACTTTGCAAAGCAAAGTGGCCCTTTTTTAAGACAAGTTTAGTATTTCCACCTTAAATTGTTTGATGAAAGATTGCGAATTTTGCTCAAATTGTCGCAAATTTGGGGGAGATTCTACGGGAAGTAGAAAAGGTCGAGCATGTTCAAAAAACTAAAAATGCCATCTCTTACAATCGCCAAGAAATTGCCGATTGTTGTCGTATCGGCGGCGCTTTTGGTCGGCGCTGGTGTTGGTTTTGTGAGCTATCAAGTGTCGCAAAGCACAGTCAATAACCTGACCCAGCAACGATTATCGACCATCGCGTCAATTCGCGCTGAGACATTGACAGACCTGCTTTCCAAAATGTCCAATGACTTGGTGAAAGCTGCTTCAGATCCGAACGTTGTTAGCAACGCAACGGAATTGCGTAAAACTTGGGAGCAGGCCGATGCAGATGACCCCACAGGTTATTTGCAAGAAGGGTTTATCGATAACAACCCGAACGCTGAAAATGAACGCCATTTGGCCAACACAGCAAAGCAGTTCACCAACTACGATTTTGCACACTCTCGTATTCACCCAGAGCTGGCGACCCAGGCCGTAAATGCAGGTTACAAAGACATTCTTATGCTTTCGCCTGATGGTGTTGTTATCTATACCGTCTTTAAAGAACGCGACTTTGCGACACGCGTTGAAGCTGGCACACCGCTCGACAATATTTTGCAGCAAGCGCAAAATGCTGAGGCTGGACAAGTTGTGTTCACGGATTTCAGCCCTTATGCACATTATGCTGACGCCCCGGCGAGTTTTATGGGTACGCAAATCATCAACGATAAGGGCGAATTTGTCGGCGTTCTTGTGTTCGGTGTGCCGTACGAAACGATCGCTCAATTCATTGGTCTGAAAAAGGCCTTGGTGAAACAGGTGAGACCTTGCTCGTCGGTGCAGATCAGGTGCTGCGCGTCGACTCAAGCCATAGTGAAGAAAACGATGCCTTTGTTGCGTCTTTAGAAACCGGCGCGGTTCAAAAGGCGCTTGAAGGCGAAGCTGCGCAGTCGATCGCGGTAGATGCCCATGGCGACCGAGTACATGTCGAAGCAATTCCTGTCGATTTTGCAGGCGTAAAATGGGCAATGGTGGCGACGCAAGAAATCTCAGAACTCTTTAAGCCTGTTGCTGAAATGCGCAACATGATGCTGATTGTTGGGGCCATTATGTTGGGGATCGCCGTGGTCGCTGGCTTGTTGGCGACACGCACAGTCACCGTGCCAATCTCACGATTAACCAAAACAATGCGGGCACTCGCCGATGGCGATCTGGATGTTGAAGTGCGGGGCACAAAAGGCAAAGATGAATTGGGCGAAATGGCCCGCGCAGTTGAAGTCTTCCGCGAAAACGGCATTAAAGTGGAGCAAATGACTGAGGCGGAGAAAGAAGCTTCTGCGTCGCGTGCGGCTGAGCGCCAATCGATGATGCAAGAGCTGCAAAGTGCATTTGGTGATGTGGTGGATGCCGCCGTTGACGGTGACTTCTCACGTCGCGTGCAAGCGGAATTCCCCCGATCAGGAATTGAATACACTGGCCGCCGGCGTGAACCGCTTGGTTGAAACGGTTGATCGCGGAATCAATGAAACCGGCAAAGTGCTCTCCGCGTTGGCCGACGCCAACCTGACCGTGCGCATGGAAGGTGAATACAAAGGCGCGTTTGATCAGCTGAAGACAGACACAAACCGTGTGAACGCAAAGCTGAGTGACGTTATCGGCCAATTGCGGTCGACATCACGTGCGTTGAAAGTGGCCACAAGTGAGATTTTGGCTGGTGCCAACGATCTGTCAAGCCGGACCAATGAGCAGGCCGCGACAATCAATCAGACATCGATGACGATGAATGAGCTCTCGAAAACGGTGCTTGAAAACGCGAAAGAAGCCTCTGACGCCAGTGCTAACGCAGATGAAGTGCGCGAAACGGCAGAAAAGGGCGGCGAAGTTATGCGCCAGGCCAACCAAGCATGGAGCGGATTACCTCCTCTTCCAAGCAGATTTCTAACATTATTGGCATGATCGACGATATCGCATTCCAAACCAACCTTTTGGCATTGAACGCTTCGGTTGAGGCGGCACGTGCTGGCGAGGCAGGTAAAGGCTTTGCTGTGGTTGCGGTTGAAGTGCGGCGTTTGGCGCAATCTGCTGCAAATGCCTCATCAGATGTGAAAAAGCTGATCGAGCAATCAGTTTCTGAAGTTGATGATGGCACTAAATTGGTGGCCGAGGCTGCGTCAAATCTCGAAACCATGTTGGAGGCCGCTCGGGCGAACAATGCGATCATGGTGTCGATTGCGGATAAGAGTAAGGCGCAGGCGACTTCCATTGAGCAGATCACAACTTCTGTATCTCAAATGGATGATATGACACAGCGTAACGCAGCATTGGTTGAAGAAACGAACGCCGCAATCGAGCAAACTGAAGCGCAAGCCTCAGAATTGGATGCAATTGTGGATGTGTTTGTTACCGATGGTAGCGCGTCCGAAACAGTGAAGGCACCCACTGCTGCGCCAGCAGCGCCGGTGGAACCACAGACGGGTATTAAGGGTTTGCAGCAAAAAGTTGTGACAGCCGCCAAATCCTATCTTACGCGCGGCAACGCCGCGGTGAAGCAAGAAGAAGATCCGCAAGAAGATGCGGATTGGAAAGAGTTTTAGCAGCTAAAAACTGCTTAAATGATTTAAGGCCCGGTTCGCATGAACCGGGCCTTTTTTTGTCCACGGGCATTTAGGGGGGGATGTGGACAAAGGATGTCTCAGGCAGGTGACATCTAAACATGAGTATAAAAATCATATTTATTTTATCTTGTCAACTCGACATGATACGCAAAAAAGGTGATTCCGTGTCGGACAACAGATTTTGGCGCCTGCTTTGGGCCGCAGTAGCGTGGACCAGTCTCGGCCTTGGGCTAATTGGCGTGTTTTTGCCTATATTGCCCACCACACCGTTCTTAATTTTGGCGGCGTTTGGTTTTGCAAGGTCGAATGAAAAAATCCATACTTGGTTGATTGAGCACCCTAAGCTTGGTCCGCCAATCGCTGATTGGGAGAGGTATCGCGCCATTTCAACCCGCGCCAAAACAACTGCTGTACTCACCATGCTGCGGTGTTCTCAATAAGCGTTCTCATCGGGTTGAATTGGAGCTACTCGCTATTCAGGGCGCGTGTTTGGGTGGTGCGGCGTTGTTTATTGTCACAAGAAAGACGCCACCGAACATCTAATTCCATATTGTGGAATTGGTTTCCATTACAATTGACACTCATGCGTGAAAGTGCCTACAATGTAAAAAAACTTGAAGGCGAGGACAGGCATATGCGCGCATCGGATTACATCGAAATTGGCCAACTCAAGATCGCTAAGCCTTTAGCAAACTTGGTTGAGCATGAAATATTGCCGGGCCTAAATCTGGCCGCTGAGCAGGTTTGGTCAGAATTTGAAAAGATTCTCGAGGATCTTGCGCCACGCAATAAGGACTTGCTGGCGAAGCGCGAAAAACTGCAGCAGCTGATTGATGATTACCACGTCGCTCAAAAAGGGGCCGAGTGGGACGCCGACGCCTATAAAAAATTTCTTAAATCAATTGGCTATCTGGTCTCCGAAGGCGCGGACTTTGAGATTGGCACGCAAAATGTAGATGTTGAGATGGCCAAGATTGCGGGCCCGCAATTGGTTGTGCCCGTGATGAACGCCCGTTTTGCGCTCAATGCTGCCAATGCGCGGTGGGGATCTCTT
>LLEO01000203.1_pt1 | contig 9648 bp, 10 predicted proteins | sample 595861 | NCBI WGS metagenome assembly LLEO01 (sample SAMN02919315, study PRJNA255460) | bioreactor metagenome | biome: chemostat; feature: culture 2012_25.1; material: sediment; isolation source: day35 25degC chemostat 2012 inoculated with Wadden Sea sediment taken from... | place: Germany: Bremen ... | reverse complement strand
AAGAAATCTGCATTTTTTTCGAAAACCCTGATTTTTTCTTTAAAAACGGTATGTTGCGCAATCTATGGCAAGAGGAAACCCTTTTTTGCGCAATAATGTTTGCGTCTAAAATGCAAGTTTTCAGTCGCACTGCCAGTTATCCACAGACTCGAATGTCCGAACAGGCCGATTCAACGAAAATGCCCGGCCGATTCAGGTGAATCGCCGGGCATTTTTCCGAGTCATTTCCAGATTACGGGCAGATTCTAGGCTGGCTTCGCCGATTTCCCCCGGTGAATCGCCCGCGACCGCTGTTTTTTCCGCGAGTCGTGTACCCGCCACCCCAGCAGCGCCAGAATCACAGCCATATATATGAGCGATTCAGCCTCCCACGTCTTTCCGACCATTATATAGTGGATGCCGCCCAGCGCCGCAGTCGGATAGATCAGCTTGTGCAGCTTGCGCCACCGCGGACCCAGTTTGCGGACGGACCAGTTGTTCGAGGTGATCGCAAGGGGAGTCATCAGAATGAACGCCGCCATGCCAACCGTAATATAGGGACGCTTCAGGATGTCCTTCCAGATCTCGGACAGGATCTGCACATCCAGCACCAACCAAACCAATAGATGCGCCGCGACATAGAAGAAGGTCAGCACGCCGATCGCGCGACGCAGCCGGATCAGGTTCACCCCCGTAATGGCGCGCAACGGGGTAACCGCCAAACCAAGGATCAGCGCTTGCAGCCCCAGCTCTCCCAGCTCGTGTTCCAGCGCTTTGATCGGCTCGACGCCCAACCCCCCGGTCAGTCCCAGATAGAGATACCAAAACGGAAGCGTCGCGCCGAGCGTATAGACAAGCCAGACCGGAACTTTGCGCAGTCCATGATTTAGATGGTCAGCAAGTTTCACGAACAACAGCTTTCTCCGTTTTGGATTGGTGGGCACGCGACAGTCCCATAGGAACAGAACACGCAGCAATCACCGGGTTTCGGGCGCAGGACTTGGTGGCAGCCCTTGCATTCATAAAAGAACATGCAGGCATCAGAGGGCATTTCCTCGCGCGATTTGTGTCCGCAAGAGGGACAGGTCAGCTCAGAGATGCTCTCGATCTGCATCAGAAATTCTTCGCCAGGTCCATTCCGGCATACAGCCCGGCGACCTCATTCTCATACCCATTGAACATCAGCGTCTCTTTGCGCTTGGCAAACAGCCCGCCGCCAATGGTGCGTTCGGTGGCCTGCGACCAGCGGGGGTGACTGACTTCAGGGTTCACATTGGAATAGAAGCCGTATTCGCGCGGTTGCAGCATGTTCCACGAGGTTTGGGGCTGCTTGTCGGTCAGAGTGACACGCACGATCGACTTGATTGACTTAAAGCCATATTTCCACGGCACCACCAGACGCAGCGGCGCGCCGTTTTGTTTCGGCATGGGTTTGTCGTAGATGCCGGTGGCCATGATGGTCAGCGGGTGCATGGCTTCGTCCAGACGCAGCCCTTCGCGATAGGGCCAGTCGATATTCACGCTGCGAATGCCCGGCATCTCTTCTTCGCGGACCAACGTTTCGAAGGCCACGTATTTGGCGCCAGACTGCACGCCAGCCATATCCAAGAGCTGCTTGAGTTCAAAGCCATACCACGGGATGACCATCGACCAGGCTTCAACACAGCGGAAACGATAGATGCGCTCCTCTTGGCTGACCTTCGCCAGAATATCTCCCAGCCCATAGCTGCCCGGTTTGTCGACCATGCCATCGATCTGCACCGACCAAGGGTCGACGGTCAGCTGATGCGCATGACGTGCTGGATCTTCCTTGCCGGTCCCGAACTCGTAGAAGTTATTGTAGCTCGAGATCTCCTCGAACGTGTTTGGTTTGGCATCGGTCGAGTATTTCGATGCGCCCAGCGCCGGGCCAATGGCCATACCAGCAAACAACCCGGCAGCACCGCCCATCAACTGGCGGCGATTCATGTAATCCGCCTTGGGCGTCACGTCCGAGTATTTCAGCACATTCTTATAGGCCATTTCGGGCACCTCGTCTTTTGATCTTATTCTGATCTAAGACGCCTCGCCCGCAAAGCCAAAGCACAATGGCTCACGTCCGCGCCAGAGGATTGTAACAATTCATTCCGCAGGCAGCTGGACCGAGGGATAAATCTCGTTCATCGGGACCGAGCGCCACTGTCCTGCACCAGCCGCACATGGCGACGGCGCATCTGACGCGGTTCGGCCACGCCCACGGAATGGGGCGATGGTTTCGACCTCTTTCACGATGCCTTTGGCGTAACGCGCGACCTTCACGCATTTGTCTTCAGGCACAAGACCCTTCTGGAACCGGGGATCATGCGTGGTGATGCCGGTCGGGCAGGTGTTCTTGTTGCACTTCAGCGCCTGAATGCAGCCCAGCGAGAACATGAAGCCGCGCGCTGACACCACAAAGTCCGCCCCCGCGCAGATCGCCCACGCTACATCGCCGGGATTTACCAGCTTGCCCGAAGCGATGATCCGGATCCGCTCGTGCAGCCCGCGCGCGTCACGCAGGTCCACGATCTGTGGCAGGGCCTCGCGGATGGGCATACCGACCAGATCCATCAAGGGCATGGGCGCGGCACCGGTGCCCCCCTCCCCGCCATCAATGGTGATGAAATCGGGGGCAGCATCGGCCCCGCGCGCGACGATCCGGTCGAACAGTTCTTCAAACGGCTGGGGTCGCGCCGACGACGGTCTTGAAGCCCACGGGTTTTCCAGTGACCTCTCTTATATGTGTCAACATATCCAACAGGTCGTCCCAGTCGTCGACCTCGGGGTGACGGTTCGGGGATATCGAGGCCTCGCCCTCGCGGATCCCCCGGATCTTGCAATCTCAGCGGACACCTTTTCAGCGGGCAGGATACCCCCCTTGCCCGGCTTCGCCCCCTGCGGCAGGGGGAAGCTCGAACATCTTCACTTCAGGATGGGCCGCAGCCTCGCGCAGCTTGTCGTCGGACAGGTTCCCGTCGTGATCACGCACCCCATATTTTGCGGTGCCGATCTGAAACACGATGTCTCCGCCACCGGTCAGGTGATAGGGCGACAAACCCCCTTCCCCAGTGTTCATCCAGACACCCCGCCTTGGCCGTGCCAATCGACAGCGCCTCGACCGCCGGGCGGGACAAGGCACCATAGCTCATGCCGGACAGGTTGAAGATCGACTTCGCCTCAAACGGAGACCGCGCATGCGGGCCGATGATCATCGGGGCCGTTTGGGCAAATTGATTGTCCAGCGGGGGGAAGGCCGCATTCACAAAGATCGGCGTGCCAACCACGCTTAGGTTTCGCGTCGACCCAAACGCCAGAGTATTCCCGTGCCCCGCCGCCGTATGTTCGACCCAATGACGCTGTGCCCGGTTGAACGGCAGCTCTTCCCGATCCATCGCGAAGAAATACTGCCGAAAGAACTCGCCCAGCGACGAGAACAGCGCACGAAAACGCCCGATCACCGGATAGTTCCGGCGCACCGCATCGTGGGTCTGCAGACGGTCTATTATATAAAGTATCGCGATCGCGACGAGGATGACCCCAACCGCAAAGATCAACACCTGAGCCAGAAGCTCGATTGCCCAGAACATCGACTGCATACCGTTCCCTCCGTTTCGGGCCGAGTGTAGCGCAGATGCCCGGAAGGGAAAGTCACGGGCGCTGACATTTATGTGGGGGGATTCGGGGGGCAGACAAAATCCGCCGAGCCACTCATGTCGGGTTTTCTGGGCAAAGCCCCGCCGAAATCCGGGCACAGCATCGGAGAAGCTTCGCCGCCCCCGGCCCGGCCCCCTTGCATGACCCATTCCTCGCCTATGGGTAGACGCTAAACTCGCGGTGCTCTGCTGATTGCAGCCCATTTCAGCGATGGCCACTGTGCCGCCCGGTCCCCCGTGCTTCTCTGCCCCTGCGTTCATTCAGACGCAGACAGAATTCCAAAACTCACGGAGCTACATATGAAACTCGCAACTCTGACCAGCGCCATCGCCCTGACCGCCGCCACCGCCGCCTTCGCGGAAGGCTTGGATGCGAACGGCGATGGCATGGTGACGATCGAAGAAACCGTTGCCATGTATCCGGACGTCACCGCCGAGGCGTTCTCGGAGGCCGACACCAATGATGACGGCGTGCTGGACGCCGAGGAACTGGCCGCCGCGCAAGAGGCCGGCCTGATCCCCAACGAAACCTAATTACCCCACCCCACCACTCACAAAAGAAAGCGCCCGCCGGTGAAAATCGGCGGGCGCAATTTGTAGAGGTCCGTGCTCGGAGTTTTGTCGGATCACTGCAGATTGACGAAAATCTGCGATTCAACACCCGCTTGAAGCAGAGCCTTCGAGATTTCGTCGATCGAATTTGCGTCGGCTGAGCTGACAATGACAACATCGTTCACAACCAGCGAATACAGATCTTCTGCAGGCTGCGCGATGGGCGTCAGGTTGCCCAGATATTCAGCAGCAGCACGCCGGGACATCGGGCCCCATTTTCCGTCATAAGCAACGCCAACCGTATACTGCACGTCCATGGTCATTTCTTTGCTGACGGTGCGACCGCTATTCAGGTCAACGACGGCCTGCGTAATAACGTCTGCATCTGTGATCTTCTCAGGGATGAAAACATTCCGGCAGGTCTCGACCTCTTTGTATTTGGTGACCGTCTGTTGGCTGTTGTTATGGCCGATTGCCCCGCCGATGATCGCGCCAGCGGCCGCGCCACCGGCATCATCTGTGACGACTTTACCGATCACCCCACCAATAATCGCGCCACCGATGACTTTTTCAGGCTCTCCCCCTTTGACAGTTTCCTCGTAGGGGACAGAGCTGGTCTGGCATCTTACTTCATAAGATCCAGCGAAGGCTTGGGATGCCATCAGAACAGTCGCTGCCACCGTTGTCAGAATCTTCATAGTCTTGCTCCTTTTCTGCAAGTCGCTGCTATCTGTCATAGCATGTGCGACAGCTATTTCCGTTTGCCGTTTAGCGACGGCATTGCCATGTCGCGTATGCAAAACTGTACCCTTCCAGCTAACTCCCCCAGCGCGTGTTATACAATAGCAGAGCGGATTTCTTTGGGGTTTTGCTGAAGGGGTGAGCCCGCCATTCCGGCAAAAGGGCCCGCCGCAGACGGCATGGTAATGATTGACGAACCCATCTCCATGCACCCTGACGACACGCCCGAGGCTTTCTCAGAGGCCGACGCCAATGATGACGGCGTGCTGGACGCCGACGAACTGGCCGCCGCGCAAGAGGCTGGCCTGATCCCCAACGAAACCTAATTCCCCCCACCACTCACACAAGAAAGCGCCCGCCGGTGAAAATCGGCGGGCGTGTTTTGTTGGTGGGTGAAGATTGGGCGACGCCCATGGTATAGTTGCAATGAAGTGAGGCACCTTCGGCGTCGAAAGCGGGTTTGCGGGACGAAGCGAACTTTCAAAAAGAGCTAACCAATGGCCGCTTCATTTACGAAGACCCGTTAGGAAACGCTCTACTTTCTGCAACATTGTTGGCTTAGATGGACCAGAAGACCAACCACCACCATTCTCAAATACTTGTTCTTGCCAAGTAGACCGTCCTTGCCGCCACAAACCGCGATGAGCCGAGAACTGCATACCGTCCCAATCCATGAACCACACGTCCTTGGATAAGTGAAATGTATAATAGCTATCGCGCCAAATGTAGCGGCTCACAACGGTATCACCAGCCTGAGCTGCAAGTAGGTCCATTTTCAATTTGTCGGGTGTTATCCGGCGATACCGGTCTCCAACGCTCATTATGGTCTCACGGAGAACGCAGGTAATCAGGCTTTCTTGCAGCGATATGCCAACGCCAGCAAAATCTTTGAGTTCTTCGTCGAAAACAGCATCGCCTTTGGCGTATGTGCTCGGATCTGATGGATCATTGCTGGCTGCAACTACAAACACCCCCTGATTCTCAACACTAAAGATCGTGTAGCCATCTTGGGAATTCAGCTCATCCAAAGGAACGACCTGATCCTGACAGGATAGCGGTGAGAAATTTGAATCAGGATTCGCGAACTGTGATTTGCGTAGCGTTAGCGCCCCAAATCGCTGGTAGAAGTCTTCTAGGATTGGGTTGAGACCTTGAGGTACAGCACTTTCTGGAGCAGCCAACTCGGTTGGTGGCACCTCATACCAGTTTGAAAGAAGTTCTTGAAGCTTGTCAAAATCCATTATGTCAAAATTGCCCTAAATTTTGTTGCCGCCAGCATTGTAAAACTTTGGGCTCGTATCGCCACCCCTACCCCAAAAGAGCCCGCCGGAAAGCGGGCTCTTTCTGTTTTTAGGTTAGTGCACCACCGCATCCTCGGGCGGTTGCCGGTTCGAGCTGGACACCCGATCCCCCGACCAGCAGCCCGTCGCGCCGGCGCTGACGGTGATCGTGTCGCCGTCCATCACGTCGCCCGCCAGCAGCATTTCCGCCAACTGGTTCTGCAACGCGCGCTGGATGACGCGCTTCAAGGGGCGGGCACCAAAGACAGGGTCATAGCCCTCGTCCGCCAGCCACTTCTTCGCCGCCGCATCCAGATTCAGCGCGATGTTGCGACGGCCCAGACGTTTGGTCAGGCGGCCCAGCTGGATATCGACGATGCCATCCATATCCTCACGACTCAGGCGATCAAAGATGATCGTCTCGTCCAGACGGTTCAGGAACTCGGGGCGGAAATGCGCCCGCACCGCGTCCATCACATCCCGCTTCGCGTCCGAGGCATCGGCCCCATCCGGCAGCTGGCTGAGCGCCTGCGCGCCAAGGTTCGACGTCAGGATGATCAGCGTCTGCTTGAAGTCCACGGTCCGCCCCTGCCCGTCGGTCAGGACACCGTCGTCCAGAACCTGCAAAAGCACGTTGAACACGTCCGGGTGCGCTTTCTCGACCTCGTCAAACAGCACGACCTGATAGGGCCGACGCCGCACGGCTTCGGTCAGCACACCGCCTTCGTCATAACCGACATAGCCCGGAGGCGCGCCGATCAGACGGGCGACCGCGTGTTTCTCCATGAACTCGGACATATCAACGCGTACCATCGCGCTGTCATCGTCGAACAGGAAGTCTGCCACGGCCTTGGTCAGCTCGGTTTTACCCACGCCGGTCGGGCCGAGGAACAGGAAGCTGCCCAGCGGGCGGTTCTCGTCATTCAGACCAGCCCGCGCGCGGCGCACAGCGTTGGACAGCGCGGTCACAGCCGACGTTTGACCGATCACACGGCGGCCAAGCTCTTCTTCCATGCGCAGAAGCTTCTCGCGTTCGCCTTCCAGCATTTTCGAGGTTGGAATGCCTGTCCAGCGTTCGACCACGGATGCGATCTGCTCGGGACGCACGGCTTCCTCGACCATCATCTCGGCTTCGGCGCCTTCAGCTTCTTCCAGCTTTTTCTCAAGCCCCGGAATAACGCCGTAAGACAGCTCGCCAGCTTTCGCCAGATTGCCCTCACGCTTGGCAACATCCAGTTCGGCACGGGCGCGGTCCAGCTGTTCCTTCAGCTCGCGCGCGCCTTCCAGCTTATCACGTTCCGACTGCCACTTGGCGGTCAGGCTGGCGGATTTCTCGTTCAGGTCCGACAGCTCGGCTTCGAGCTTTTCAAGCCGATCCTTCGACGCTTTGTCATCTTCCACGCGCAGCGCTTCAGCCTCGATCTGCATTTGCAGGATCTGACGGTCGAGCGCATCCAGCTCCTCGGGTTTCGAATCGACTTCCATCCGCAGACGGCTGGCCGCTTCGTCCACAAGGTCGATGGCCTTGTCCGGCAGGAAACGGTCGGTGATATACCGGTGCGACAAGGTCGACGCGGCCACCAAAGCGCTGTCCGAAATCCGCACCCCGTGGTGCAGCTCGTATTTCTCCTTGATGCCCCGCAGGATCGAGATCGTGTCTTCCACAGTCGGCTCTTCAACCATCACAGGCTGGAAACGACGGGCAAGGGCCGCGTCTTTTTCCACATACTTGCGGTACTCATCCAACGTGGTGGCACCGACGCAGTGCAGCTCGCCACGGGCCAGCGCAGGTTTGATCAGGTTGGCCGCGTCCATCGCGCCATCCGACTTCCCGGCACCCACAAGCGTGTGCATTTCGTCGATGAACAGGATGATCTCTCCAGCCGCGTCGGTGACTTCGTTCAGAACCGCCTTCAGACGCTCTTCGAACTCGCCACGATATTTCGCGCCAGCGATCAAAGCCCCCATGTCCAAAGCCATCAGCTTTTTGTTGCGCAGGCTTTCAGGCACGTCGCCGTTGATGATGCGCAGGGCCAAGCCTTCCGCAATCGCGGTCTTACCCACGCCGGGCTCACCGATCAGAACCGGGTTGTTTTTGGTACGACGCGACAGAACCTGCATCGTGCGGCGAATTTCTTCGTCACGTCCAATGATCGGGTCAATCTTGCCCTCTGCCGCAGCAACAGTCAGATCGCGTGCGTATTTCGACAGCGCTTCATAGCTATCTTCGGCGCTGGCACTATCGGCCGTGCGCCCCTGACGGATCTGATTGATCGCCGTGTTCAGCTTCATGGCGTCGATGGCACCAGCATCTAGAGCGTCACGCGCACCTGATTTCACCACGGCCAAAGCCGTCAGCAGGCGTTCCACGGGCACAAAGCTGTCGCCAGCCTTTTTGGCCAGCTTCTGCGCTTCATCAATCACGCTGGCCGTCTTGTTATCCATATAGACCTGAGCGCCATCGCCCGTCACCTTGGACAGCTTGCCCATGGCCGCGTCAACAGCCGCGCGCACGCGATCCGGCGCGCCGCCTGCTTTGGTGATCAGGTTGGCGCTCATACCCTCTTCATCATCCATGAGGGCTTTCAGCAAATGTTCGGGAACCAGTCTCTGGTGGTTTTCGCGCATGGCGATGGTCTGTGCAGCCTGAATGAAGCCGCGTGACCGTTCAGTGAACTTCGACAAATCCATGTCACTCTCCTTTTCAAGCGCCCTATTCGCAGATGCCCGCTCTTGCAGCACATCTTATTGGGCCTCGGGATTAATTTGGGGTTTTCGGGGGGATATTCAAGGCAACCAAGCGCTACAGATTTGCGTTTTTCGTCGCATGGGCGTAGGAACTCGCGAACCGGAACGGAGACCCCAGACATGACCGATGATCGTTTGATTGTAGCCCTCGATGTGCCTAACGCGCTGGCAGGGCTGAAACTGGCCGAAACACTTGGCGACGCCGTGAATTTCTACAAGATCGGGCTGGGGATGCTGACCGGCGGCGGGCTGGCCTTGGCGAACGAACTGAAAGACGAGTTCGGCAAGAAGATCTTTCTGGACATGAAACTGTTCGACATCGGCAACACGGTCGAGGCCGCTGTGCGTGGTCTGGCCCAGTTCGATCTGGATTTCCTGACCGTCCACGGCGACCCGCATGTGGTGCGCGCGGCGGCAGAAGGCAAAGGTGGCAAGGATATGAAGATCCTGGCCGTGACCATTTTGACCTCGCTGGATCGTTCGGATCTGGATGCGGGCCTGATCAAGCCCGGTAACGTGCAGGATCTGGTGCTGGAACGCGCCGCACGCGCGATGGAGGCGGGTGCTGACGGCGTCATCGCCTCGCCGCAAGAGGCCGCGCTGATCCGCGCCCTGCCCGAGGCAAAAGGCAAACTGATCGTCACCCCCGGCGTACGCCCGGCAGGCGCCGCGTTGGG
>LLEO01000202.1_pt1 | contig 9654 bp, 14 predicted proteins | sample 595861 | NCBI WGS metagenome assembly LLEO01 (sample SAMN02919315, study PRJNA255460) | bioreactor metagenome | biome: chemostat; feature: culture 2012_25.1; material: sediment; isolation source: day35 25degC chemostat 2012 inoculated with Wadden Sea sediment taken from... | place: Germany: Bremen ... | reverse complement strand
CTTCACTTCATGCAAACACTCAAAATAAGCCATCTCTGGCGCATAACCGGCTTCCACCAAAGTTTCAAAGCCAGCGCGGATCAATTCAACCAAACCGCCACACAAAACAGCCTGCTCACCAAACAAGTCGGTTTCGCACTCTTCTTTAAAGGTTGTTTCGATGATGCCTGAGCGACCACCGCCAACGCCAGAAGCGTAAGCCAAAGCCACGTCTTGCGCATTGCCTGTCGCATCATGGTGGATCGCCACAAGACAAGGCACACCGCCGCCTTTTTCAAATTCACCACGCACCGTGTGACCAGGGCCCTTTGGCGCAATCATGATCACATCAACGCTGTCTTTTGGCTCAATCAAGCCGTAATGCACGTTCAAACCGTGGGGCGAAAGCAATCGCCGCGCCGTCACGAATGTTTGGTGCAATTTCGTTATTGTAGATGTCGGCCTGCAACTCATCAGGTGTGGCATCATCATCACGTCTGCCCACGCGGCAATATCCGCAACGCTCATCACTTTCAGGCCATCAGCTTCCACTTTTTTCGCTGTGGAAGAGCCCTCACGCAAACCAATCGCAATTTCAGTGACGCCTGAATCTTTCAGATTCATCGCATGCGCCCGGCCCTGGCTACCATAACCAATAATGGCAACTTTTTTTGCTCTTGATTAGATTTAGATCAGCGTCTTGATCGTAATAAACACGCATAATTGCGTTTCCCCTTAATATCGTTTTTTGGTTCTATCTGCGTGGGGCAGATGAGTTTTTATTAAGCGCCGTACAATTTCAAAAACTGTTCGGTCGCCCGTTTTGCATCGCGGATAACGTCTTGATCTGAAAGCTCAAACTCGTCACCCAACAAAAGCCGTACTTGAACGTCTCGCAGCACCAGGCCGAAAAACGTCCGGAAAGCCTCTTCCTCGTCGTCAAAGCGAAGCAAACCTGCGCCCCGCCCTGCCTTCAACAATGGCTTCAACCGCTTGCCAACCGCAAAGCGGCCATTGGTCAAAACCGTATGTCCCAAATTGCTCAACGGCCCCGCATGGGCAATCGCCAATCGATTCAGCGCCACCGAAATGTCGCCTGAAATCACTTTGAGCCAGTCATAAGCAAATCGCTCTAAATTCGCTTGCAACGCTTCTATGCTCATGCGCTGTGGGCCCAAGGGCACCGGGCGAACTTTCGCGGCCTGCCACTGCACAATCGCCGTCAACAACCCATCACGATCGCCAAACCATTTATAAAGCGACTCTTTTGAGCAGCGGGCGCGCCGCGCCACACCAGTCATCGTCAATTTGTCACCCCCACTTCAACCAGCAAGGACAATGCAATATCCAACACGTCTTGTTGGCGTTGCGTCAGTTCTTCATCACCCAGTTTAATGGCAGCCGACAATTTTACCTCCATCGATCGGTCGCGAAACCCCGCGCCCGTCTGCGACACAGCTCAATGACCAAAGGGTCAATCTAACATCCGAGTCGCTTAATTTGATATGGAACCGTACCGTACGGTTCGGCAAGTGTCAACAAAAAGTTACAGTTTGAATTATGGGCGCCAAAAAAACGTTCACATTCAGGACCTTAACAAAAAAGGGACGCTTCAGCGCCCCTTCTCAATCACACAACTACTGTGGAACCTACGCCTTATCCAGCGCCTGTTCGATATCAGCAATGATATCGTCAATATGCTCGATGCCAACCGAGATGCGCACCAAATCGCGTGGAACGCCCGCTGCTTTCAACTCATCGTCGTTGAGCTGACGGTGGGTTGTCGAGGCTGGGTGGCACGCCAGTGATTTCGCATCGCCAATATTCACCAGACGCAGGATCATCTCCAACGCATCAATAAAGCGCGCGCCCGCTTCTTGCCCGCCTTTAATGCCGAAGCTCAAAATGCCAGAGGCTTTGCCGCCTGAAATTTTGTTGGCTAATGCATGGTATGGCGATGAAGAAAGGCCCGCGTAATTGACCCAATCGACCTTGTCGTGCCCTTCAAGATACTCCGCCACTTTCTGTGCGTTTTCGCAATGACGTTCCATGCGCAAGCCAAGTGTTTCCAGACCCTGCAAGATTTGGAACGCATTCATGGGCGAAAGCGCAGCGCCTGTGTTGCGCAAAGGCACAACGCGGGCGCGGCCAATAAAGGCTGCAGGCCCAAGCGCCTCGGTGTAAACCACACCGTGATAAGAGGGTCTGGCTCGTTCAACACCGCAAAGCGTTTCTTATCCGCTGCCCAATCAAATTTACCGCTATCGACAATAATGCCGCCAACAGAAGTGCCGTGACCGCCAATATATTTGGTCAAAGAGTGAACAACAATGTCGGCACCATGGTCGATTGGACGACAAAGGAACGGCGACGCCACGGTGTTATCAACAATCAACGGCACGCCATGCTTGTGCGCAATCTCAGCCAGTTTTTCAATGTCGACCACATTGCCCGCTGGGTTGCCAATGCTTTCGCAGAACACGGCTTTGGTGTTCTCGTCAAACAACTTTTCGATGCCGTCAAAGCTGGCATCAACCATGCGCACATCAATGCCTTGGCGGGGGAAACTGTGCTCGAACAAATTGTAAGTGCCGCCATAAAGCTGGCTTACAGAAACAATGTTATCGCCAACGCTTGCGATGGTTTGGATGGCATAGGTGATCGCGGCCATGCCGGACGCCAAGGCCAACCCGGCGATGCCGCCTTCCATTTCCGCCACGCGCTGCTCAAGCACAGCGTTGGTGGGGGTTCATGATACGGGTGTAAATATTACCTTCCACCTTGAGGTCGAAAAGATCAGCGCCATGCTGCGTGTTATCGAATGTGTAGCTGGTGGTTTGATAAATCGGCACAGCTGCCGCTTTGGTGGTGGCTTCTGATTCATAGCCATGGTGCAGCGCAAGTGATTCAAGCTTCATAATATTTTCCCGAGATTTGACAGAGTTCGCCGCATCTTATCATTTGATTAGAAACCGCAAAGGTGCAAATGGGAAAATCCAGTCTACAAAAGACCGCTTTTGTAAAAAAATCTATGCCACGCCTTCGTGCACAAGATTGCCGTCAGCCCTGCGCATCAGCGCAATCAACTGACTTTTCGGCATCGGCCGCGCAAATAAGAAGCCCTGGTAATAGTGGCAACCCAACCCTTCCAAAACTTTGAGATGGTCGTTTGAGCTGATCCCCTGCGCGACCACACGCAGCCCCAAGCCATGTGCCAACTCGACAATTTTGCTGACCAACATCCGGCTTTGGTCCGAAAAACGCAAATCGCAAATCAATTCAGAGTCTAGCTTGACCACATCAATCGGCAATTGATGCAAGTGACTGAAGTTTGAAATGCGCCCTCCAAAATCATCAAGAGCGATGGTAAATCCATATTTGTTAAGCTTGTGCAGCATTTCACTCGCCTGGTCTAAGTGATCATGCAACACATCTTCTGAAATCTCGAAGGTAATCCGGTTTGGGGAAATATTCTTATTGCGCGTGGTTTCAATCAAGGCGTTGATCACATGCGGTTCGATGACATCAGCTGGCGACAAATTAAAGCTCATCTTCAGGTAATTTGGCAGGACCAAAATGCCGTCTGTAGCTTTTTCGAAAAGCGCGAGCGTCAGCTGATTCATCAACCCCATCGCTTCAGCGACAGGAATAAAACGCTCCGGCAAAATCTCCAGCCCATTTGGCCGATGCCAGCGCGCCAAAGCCTCAACGGCTGTAACATTGTTGTTTTGTGCACTCACGACCGGCTGGAACACGACTTCCATCTCATCCACGAACCTACTGTCACGCAAACCTTGTGCGATTTCAGCGGAATCGCGGGTGACTCGCTCATGCTTTTGTTCGAACAGCAATGCGTGACCAATATGATAAGTTTTGGCATAGTAAAGTGCATGGTCCGCGCGTTCAAAAAGCGTTTCAGGGCTTAAGGCATCAATCCGAGCACGCGCAAAACCCATTGAGCTGAAAGTTTAACCTGGACGCCAGTTTTCAAAACGAACGGCACTTTCAACGCCGCACATACTGCACGGCCCAGCGTAATAATCTCATTGTCTGAAATATTTCGTCTTGTGATCAGCGCAAATTCGTCACCACCTACCCGGGCGACAAACACTTCTTCGCCTAAAAACTCAACCAACCGCCGCGAAACGCGGCAGAGCAAATCATCTCCCGCTGGGTGACCATAAATATCATTGATGGGCTTAAATCCATCGAGATCGATCAAGCCCAGCGTTAGTGTCTCCTCGTCAGTTTCAGGAAAATGTGTTTCCAGATATCGAAAGAAACTTCGTCGATTTGCCAATTCGGTCAACATATCTTTCAGCGCCAAATCGTGCATTTCTTCAGCCTGCTTCCGCGCACTCGCCTTGGCCGCATAAAGTTTGGTTCTTTGATCAATAAAACGTTCAAAGTCCGTACCGAAACTGCGCGCAACCAGTGCAATAATCAAAATCACAAACACAAAATGCAGCGACAGAGTGGAGAATGCTTCAAGATCAGCCGCCCCAACACCAAAAATAAAAGGGGATAGCCACACTGACCACGAGTGCCAGCACCGCCTGTCGTAAATAGGCTAAGCAAAACAAAGCACCGAGCAGCGAAAGCAGCACAAAAAAGCCAATTTCCCGGTGCGCAATTGACGCATCTTGCGACATGGAAAAGATGGTCCAGCATGTGAATATGGTGCCCAAGCCCCCGCAGCATAAACAATACCCTGCAGTTTTCGCCGAATTTGGTCTGCGGGGACCCTGCTACTATCGAACCGCACCCAATGCACCATCCGCCACAGGGAGACACCAATTAACAAGGCACTGCCGACCAAAATTGTAGCGTCCAGCCCATTGGCCAAACGTTGCTGGGCAATCACCAATAGAGCCGAAAAAGTGAGCAGATAGACAAAAGGCAATCGCTGTTGGACCATTCGCAACTGGGCGCGCATCAATGGTTCATTCGAACCATCGATTACCACCGCAGCTTTGATCCAGCTCGCCAAGCGATTAACCAATATTCACCCCACCCTATTTCTTTGCTTGCGACACCTTTTGAGATTCGACCAAAGAAAAATTGAATTGTTTTGAACAAATTGATCTAAAAACGCTCAAATCAAGAGAATGAAAAACATCTACTTTAATTAAACATTGAAGCATATAAGTGTAACAAATTAACTAACTGAATTATCGGACAAAATTGGATACAAAAAAAGCCGACGTTCGGAACGCCGGCCCTTTAAAGGTAAGTATAAGGCTAACTATGCCGCCAGATATCTGTCGCGCAAATGCTGCTTAAACACATCAACATCTAACACTGACCCCGTTGCGTCGGCCACCATCTCATCCATAGAAACAGACGATGCACGATGGTGCACGTTGCTCCGCAACCATTCAAAGACCGAGGTGAAGTCACCACGCGCACGCTATCGTCCCAGCCGGAGACTTGCCCCTGCAAGGCTTTGAACAATTGTGACGCGGTCATGGCGCCAATCGTGTAGGTGGGGAAATAGCCCAAGGCCCCACCGGACCAGTGAATATCCTGCATACAGCCATTGCCAATGCAATCTGGGCGCACACCAATATTCTTTTCCATCTCATCATCCCAATATCCAGGCAGATCGGCCACCTGTAGATCACCGCTCAGCAAAGATTTCTCAATGCGATAGCGCATCATCACGTGCAAGGGATAGGTCACCTCGTCCGCATCAACACGAATGAGCCCACGTTCAACCCGCAAAATTGAGCGTTTGAAATTTTCCATTTCCCACGCATCGCCGCTCACGCCGAAGGCTTCGCGTACTTTTGGCAACGCATACGCCAAGAATGCATCTGACCTGCAAAGCTGCATATCCAAAAACAACGACTGGCTCTCATGCATGCTCATGCCGCGGGCGTTACCAACAGGTTGCCCACGCCACTCCGCCGGCAACCCAATCTCATACATGGCGTGGCCCGTTTCGTGCAGCACGCCATAAAGGCTGGTTGAAAAGGCATTGGCGTTATAGCGCGTCGTCAAGCGCACATCGCCCGGCACGCCACCACAAAAGGGGTGGGCCGACACATCAATACGCCCATGGTTGAAATCAAAGCCCAGCGCTTCCATAAAGCGACGACCAAGCGCTTCTTGCGCGCCAACTGGCGTTTCACCATCTAAAGGTTTCACTGGCCGGTGGGTTTCTTGAAATTCGATAACTTCATTCAAAAATTCAGGCAGGAACGCACCCAACTCATCGAAGTATTGATCGACCTTGGTGGTGCGCATGCCCGGATCAAAAGTGTCCAATTGCGCATCATAGGCACTCAAACCAAGCGCGTCCGCTTTTGCATCCGCAGCCTGACGCACTAAGCCAAGCAACGGTTCAAGCTTTGCGGCAAAGCTATCAAAATCATTTTCGGGGCCGTGCATGTTGCCAGACGTGCGTGGTTTCTGACTGCGCCTTGCTGAGCGCACGAACCAAATCGTTGGGGCACCGCATTGGCATGCAGATAAATCCGCTCCATTTCCTTGATGTTGGCTGCGTCCCAGCCCTCAAGGTTTTCTTCCTTGGCTTGCGCGATCAAATCGCCCAAATCTGGCGCCGTGTATTTTTCGTGCGCAACTGACGCCAAAGCTGACAATTGCTCCCCGCGCACCTCTGCCGACCCCTTCGGCATGAAGGTCTCAGCGTCCCAACTCAGCATGGAGGCTGCCCCCTCAATCGCTGAAATTTGTGCAAATCGATTCTTCAATTCAGAATAGGCGGCCATGCCTGTCTCCCAGATTTAGTGCTTAGGTCCGCATCGGCAGGATGTCATGCGGTCGTAGATCGGGAGAGTAGCTGCATGCTCGGCACTAAAGCAAGCGCCTTTACGGCAAAACAAAAGGGCCGCAAAAATGCGACCCTTTATTGTGTAAAACTGAACACGATTGCCTTAGTGCGCCATCAAAACGGGCACTTCAGCTTTGCTTAAGATATCGCGGGTCGCGCCGCCGAGCACCCACTCGCGAAATCTTGAATGACCATAGCCACCCATCACAATCATATTTGCGCCCGAGCGCTCAACTTCGTTCAACAATGCGGCCGCCGCGTCTGACCATCCGTTGATATTGCGCACTTCAACATTTACGCCATGCCGGTCCAAATGCCGGGCAATGTCTGCACCAGGCTCAATGCCTCGCTCTTCAGGCGCATCATCATCACTCACAATTGCAACGGTGACTTGATCCGCTTTTTGCATAAACGGAATTGCATCCGCTACAGCACGCGCTGTTTCTTTTGAGTTGCGCCAGCCCAACACAATGTTTTTGTATGCGCCTTCATTTGCCGAAATCGCGGGCGGCACAAACAAGCAGGAGCGCCCAGAATTAAACAGCACATTTTCAAAAATTTCAGGCTTTTCGGAAAAGTGTTTGTAAGGCCGTGTGGCGATAAACAAATCAGCCAAACGCGCTTCGTTGGCAATGGCCTGGCCCATAAAGGAAGGGGTGGCGCTGACCCGGCGCAACTCTGAGCCGAATTCGTGTTTACTGAAGCGCGGTGCCAGCTTTTGCTCAGCTTTATCGCCTTCGCCTTCAGCTTCTTGTTGCAACTCAGCGGCCACTTGACCAACTGAAAACATGCCGTCGCCTGCGGTAACCACGTCAGGCAACTCCACACACAAAAGGCCAGTCAAAAACGCATCGTTTCGACGGGCAATCGGCTCCGCATAAGACAAGCGCACCTCATCTTCTTTTGATCCGTCTAAATAAACCAATACATCTTTGATCATGTTGACCTCCTGTGGCTGATCAATCCCATTTGTCTATAGTGGGGCACTTTCGCCCCACCATGCCTTGATCTGCATCAATGGGATTCGCGACTGCGCGGGCACCCCTGCGCCATCACCTCCAAGGCTAAGCCGCCTTGTATTTTGGCGTTGATTTTTCCCGCGCGACTTTCAATGCATCACCCCACCAAACCAGATCTTCAAGCAGATCTTCGGCCTTGGGTGCAATGATCTCGTCGATTGCCGACATGTCCTTGTCATCGCCCATGGGGCTGACTTTCATAAACTCGCCGCCGCCAATATGAACCGCCTCGCGAATTGGCGCCATCTGTAGCTCACCAACAATACCGCGCAAATGTTCGACCGCGCGCGATGCACCAACGCCACCATAGCCAACAAAGGCGGCTGGCTTGCGCACCCACTCAAGGTAGGCTTGGTCCAGCGCGTTTTTAAGTACACCAGAAATGGAGTGGTTATATTCGGCAACGACGAAAATAAAGCCATCATATCGCGATAATTTGTGCTGCCATTGAACAGCGCGCGCATCTTCGGATGGTGCCCACAAATTTGTGGCCTTCTCATTGAAGAAGGGCAGATCAAAGTCACGTAGATCAATTAGATCAGCCTGAATGCCGTCGAACTCATTTGCTTTATCCAGCATCCATTTGGCTGGCTTTTCGGCAAAACGCGTATCACGCGTGGTTGACATAATAATCCCGATATTGAGCATAAACATTTCTCCTTTTGACGCACGAACCAATAAAAATCGTGTCGTACTTGTTAGAAGGAGAAACGATTGCAGCCCATCAGGGTTCCAAAATCATCACACAAAGATCGGGGTTAGGATTTGCCCAGCGCTTTGTTGTATTGCCGTACGGCTTCTGCAAAGCCCATCAGCAAGGCATCGGCGGTGATGCCGTGGCCAATCGAGACTTCATGCAATTCGGGCAACATTTCAACAAATGCGGGCAAATTTTCCAAGGTAAGATCGTGCCCGGCATTGATGCCAAGACCAGCTGCAAGCGCCGCCTGAACGGTCACCTGCATACGATGCAAATGATGGTCGCCCACCGGCGTGCCAAAGCTCGCGCCATAGGTCCAGTGTAAATTTCAACGCGATCCGCGCCAATCTCGGCCGCATCTGGCGGCACGCTGGGATCTTCATCAACGAAGAGCGACACACGAATGCCAGCATCTTTCATTCGCTTGATCGCAGGCACCAAAAGATTATGCGCCCCGCGCACGTCCCATCCGTGATCCGAGGTGGCTTGGTCAGGTGAATCAGGCACAAACGTCACTTGATCTGGTTTGTTGCCAACACAAGATCGAGAAACTCATCATCCGGATAGCCTCAATATTGAATTCTTTGTCCGGATATTCGTCCTTCACCAGCGCCGCCAACTCCGGCACGTCCGAACGACGAATATGGCGCTCATCAGGCCGCGGGTGCACGGTGATGCCATCTGCGCCCGCATCCAACACCACACGCCCGATGCCCACAACGCTGGGCCAAGGCAAGTCACGTTGGTTCCGCAAGAGGGCAACCTTATTCAAATTGACAGACAGCGCAGTCATAGCAGCTCCAAAATCCGACAAAGGACTCAAATTGTTCCAACCAATCGGTAAGGTAATTTGAGAAAACTGGCAACCTCACTAAGGACCAATCACAACAGCATGATGACGATTTGTCAGCGGCGAACGTTTTGCCCCTCAAGTGGTTTGCCTTGCCCGCATACTCCACCTAAATATCAGCGGTCCATAACAATCAAAGATCAATCTATGCCCTATCCCCGCATCATTTTTATGCGCCATGGCGAAACCGAATGGAATCTCGCCGGTCGCACGCAAGGCCACCTCAATTCTCCACTCACGCAAAAAGGCCAAGCCAAGCGCAAAAGCTGGGCGAAATTCTACACCGCGAGCTGGGCACGCCAGACGGTTA
>LLEO01000201.1_pt1 | contig 9689 bp, 10 predicted proteins | sample 595861 | NCBI WGS metagenome assembly LLEO01 (sample SAMN02919315, study PRJNA255460) | bioreactor metagenome | biome: chemostat; feature: culture 2012_25.1; material: sediment; isolation source: day35 25degC chemostat 2012 inoculated with Wadden Sea sediment taken from... | place: Germany: Bremen ... | reverse complement strand
TTGGCTTCGCAATAGCGCGGTGTCACGTCCACAGAGAAGGCGAGGGCCTTTTTGCCGTCGGCCCCCCCTTCCACACGCACAACGCCCCGCGTCGCCGCCGGGCACTTGTACGGAATTGCCTTGGATTAGGGTGTCATATTGTTCCCACACCCAGCGGCGCGACGCGCCATTGGCGTTGCCAACCAACGTGAGCAGTGCCTGCGTCACATCAATATTTGAGTCAATGTCGCCCAATGGGGCCGGTGCCGGATAATCCGTGCGTGGACGATCATATTCTGGTGCTTCATCGCCAAGATCTTTGATCGGCAGGTTGGCAACTTCAGTGCGTCATGGATCACGCGGAAACGCAAATCATCGGTGGTTTTGCCGACGATGGCAAAGTCGAGGTCCCATTTGTGGAAAATGGCTTTGGCCTCATCTTCTTTTGATGGGTCGAGCACCATGAGCATCCGCTCCTGGCTTTCCGACAACATCATCTCATAGGCGGTCATCGCGTCTTCGCGGGTTGGCACATCGTCCAAATAAAGCTCTACGCCGAGATTGCCTTGCGCGCCCATTTCAACGGCTGAGCAGGTGAGACCGGCTGCGCCCATATCCTGAATGGCGATCACCGCGCCCGTTTTCATCAGCTCGAGGCAGGCTTCGAGCAAGCATTTTTCTGTGAACGGATCGCCCACCTGCACGGTGGGGCGCTTTTGATCAATGTCATCGCCAAATTCGGCAGATGCCATGGTGGCCCCGCCAACGCCATCGCGACCTGTTTTTGCGCCGAGATAAACGATGGGAAGACCGACACCTTGGGCGGCGCACAAAAAGATTTTGTCAGCATCCGCAAGGCCCGCAGCAAACGCGTTGACCAAGATGTTGCCATTGTAGCGGGGGTCAAACTCGACTTCGCCGCCGACAGTGGGTACGCCGAAGGAGTTGCCATAGCCGCCAACGCCAGCCACAACGCCGGACACAAGGTGGCGGGTTTTGTCGTGTTCTGGCGCGCCAAACCGTAAGGCATTCATCGCCGCGATGGGGGGGCGCGCGCCCATGGTGAACACGTCGCGCAAAATGCCGCCAACGCCTGTGGCTGCGCCCTGATAGGGTTCAATATATGAAGGGTGGTTGTGGCTCTCCATTTTGAAGACAACTGCCTGGCCATCATCAATATCCACCACGCCAGCATTTTCGCCCGGACCGTGGATCACGCGCTCACCTTTTGTCGGCAGCGTTTTCAGCCAAAGCTTGGAGGATTTGTAAGAGCAATGCTCATTCCACATGGCTGAGAAAATGCCCAGTTCTGTGTAGGTCGGCTCGCGGCCAATCAGCTCAAGGATTTTTGCGTATTCTTCATCATTGATGCCATGGTTGGCGATCAATTCAGGAGTGATTTCTACTGTCTGATTTTTCAACATTTACGCCACCGCTGCCACAAGACTGTCAAAGATATACCGGCCCTCAATGCCGCCATGGGCGGCTTCGATCAGATTTTCCGGGTGGGGCATCATGCCCAACACATTGCCGCGCTTGTTGGTGATGCCTGCAATATTTTTAATGGAGCCGTTTGGGTTGGCTTCAAGAGTGACATTGCCGTGTTCATCGCAATAGCGGAAAGCGATTTGGCTATTGTCTTCGAGTGCCTTTAGACCATCCTGATCAATGAAATAATTGCCGTCATGGTGGGCAATCGGGCAAGGAAACGCTTCATGGCCTTTATAGCGCTGGTGAAAGGTGATGTCGTGTTTTCTGCTTTTAAATGAATCACTTTGCACAAAAACTTCAGATCCCGATTCCGCATCAATGCGCCCGGGAGGAGGCCGGTTTCTGTCAGGATTTGGAAGCCGTTGCACACACCCAATGTCAGGCCGCCGCGATCTGCATGTTCTTTCACGCGTTTCAACATGGGCGAGCGGGCGGCGATAGCGCCAGCGCGCAAATAATCACCATAAGAGAAGCCGCCGGGCACCACCACCAGATCAACTTCAGGCAAGTCGCTATCGCCGTGCCAAGCAAGATGTGGTTTTTGTCCCGTCACTTTTTCAAGTGCGGCAATCATGTCTCTATCGCGGTTAAGGCCGGGGAAGACAATCACTGCGGACTTCATGAGCGTGATTCCTTTTTCGCGCGCATCTGAGCGCTTAAGTGCACCTCAGCCGGAAAGGGCAAATTTGGTGCGGTTGGGTTTGGCCCCTTATTGGTCGAAAAAGCCCCCAAAAAGCAAGAGGCGCGAGAGACCTCGCGCCGCTTTTTTCAAAGAAATACTGGTTTTTTTGTAAAACTATTCCGCCGGTGCGCTGTTTTTGATCGGCTGGTCAGGTTTTTGCCGAGTAACTTCGAGTTTCGCCCACTCGGGACGTTCGTACAAAAACTTGCCGAAACCAATTTTTTGAACGATCTCATAGACGATCAATGAAGACGTTGCCGCCGCGATAATAACCAGCAGGCTAATGGTGCCCACATCTGTGATGATGCCCAATTTAAACAGGACGGTGCGCACGATGGCCATTGGGATCACAAAGGCGACATAGACTGCCAAGGATCGTTCACCAACCCAAGCAAAGGGTTTCGCTAGGTTGAAGCGCGCCAGCAAGGCTGAAAACACGCAGATGGCTGTTGCACCAGCAAAGGCAAGAGCGAGATGGATTACGGGCCAAGAGGCAAAGCCAGTACTCACGTGATCTGGCTGCATGTTTGCGCTTGGCCAGAAAACTAGGCCGAAATTTAGGCCAGCCCATGCGAGCAGTCCGCCAATCGCCACGAGAACATTTTGCTGTGCCCAGCTTGTAAGCTTGAAAATCTTGGGCGCGAACGCATACCCAGCATAGAAGAATACAAAATACTCAGCGAAGTAGTTGATGAATGCTGCCTGATTGCCTGTAGGCAGGATTTGCAAAACAGCAGCAACACTGAGCACTAGCCAATGGGGGACGTGATTGTTGTACAGCAGTTTTGTTGCGGCAGAGAAAAACGCCAGCATATAGATGAACCACAAAACGGAGTAGGGCACAAAAATCGCGAAGAATATGCCGGAAAAGAAGCCAGCAACATCGCCGGAGGCAATCACTGTTTTGAAAAACATCTGAATGAGGCCCAGAGCACATAGAAATACAAATAATGCACAACGCGGCGATCTGCGAAACGCCCCCAATCACGACCGATCACATAGGACAAAAACAAGCCGCTAATGAGGAAAAATTCAGGCATCCGGAAGGGGGCTGAGAAGGTCACTGCATAATGCATGAAACCGGTGGCACCCGCCTCACTGCCAACGCCTAAAGTTGAATGCAGCATCACAACAAGGAGAATAGAGATCCCCTTGGCTGCGTCGACCCAGTCCAAACGTTTCGCGCTTGTCATCCTAATCCACCCTCGCAAGTTTAGTTCCGAATTTTATACCGCGCAGGGAGGAAAAAAGGAAAGAAAACAGGTGGATATATTGTAACTATCAGAAGTTGGGGTTAATTATTTTTCTTAAAAGATAAAATTTTATACGTTACTTTAACGATAAAAGGAGCCATTCGGCTCCCTTTTTTGCGGTGTTGATGCAATCAAATAACAATGAAAATAGGGCTAGGCGATTGGCACTGTGCCGTATGCGCCTGCCATAATTGCCAAGGCGAGAAAAAAGGCGGCGGTTAGTGAAAGTCGTTTGATCATAATGTGTTATCTTTTCGGCAACGTTTTGATGTACGTACCGTCCCTATACAAATAGTGTGACATTTTCATTTGGTTGGCCAGCCCCAACCGGCGCCACGCATGCGGACATGGTGGCGGCAATTGGTGAAGAAATTGTTGTTAACTAGTCCATGATCTCGATTGAGTAGTTCTCAATCACTGTATTGGCCAAAAGCTTCTCACACATTTGAGAGAGTTTCTTTTTCGCAGCTTCTTGGTCGGTGTTTTCAAGCTTCACGTCAAAGATTTTACCCTGACGAACGGCATCAACGCCTTCAAAACCTAAGCTTGATAGTGAGCCTTCAATTGCTTGCCTTGCGGGTCAAGTACGCCGTTTTTCAGTGTAACGAAGATGCGTGCGTGCATTTAACTAATTCTCTATCTTTGGCTATTTAACGAGGCGCGGGCCTGTGGCCAACGCATTATCTGCTTCTGACAGGATACCCAGGCGTTGGGCAACTTCTCGATAAGCATCGATAAGGCCGCCTAGATCCTGACGGAACCGGTCTTTATCTAATTTGTTTTGCGTTTTTACATCCCACAGGCGACAGCTATCTGGCGATATTTCATCGGCGAGGACGATGCGCATGGTGTCTTCTTCATAAAGACGGCCCAGCTCGATTTTGAAATCAACGAGTTGAATGCCTGCGCCCATAAATAGGCCGCACAAAAAGTCGTTGATGCGCACTGCCAAAGACATAATGTCATCAAGCTCTTGCGGGTTGGCCCAGCCAAATGCGGTGATGTGCTCTTCGGCCACGATCGGATCGTTGAGCTTATCGTCTTTATAGTAAAACTCGATGATGGAACGCGGCAAACGTGTGCCGCTTTCAAGGCCCAACCGCTTGCAGATTGAACCGGCAGCCACATTGCGCACCACAACTTCAAGCGGAATGATTTCCACTTCGCGGATCAGCTGTTCGCGCATATTCAAGCGCTTAATAAAGTGGGTGGGAATGCCCAGTTCGTTCAGATGGGTGAAGATGAATTCAGAAATGCGGTTATTCAACACGCCCTTGCCATCAATGACTTCATGTTTCTCGCCATTGCCAGCTGTTGCATCATCTTTGAAATGCTGCACAAGGGTGCCAGGTTCTGGACCTTCATAGAGAACTTTCGCTTTGCCTTCATAGAGCGACGCCGACGACTCATGATCTATACCCACGATTCCTGAAATGTAATGTATGGTCGCTTCATGTCCTTTTTTGGAGGCAAAAAGCAAGCCCTTTATTTTTTTTACCGCATTCTTTCGGCGTTTTGGAGTTTAATGTCAACTTTAGGCAGCCAAATGCCGCGAAATTGAAGATTCACCAAAGATTGAGCTGCAGAATCGTTGATTTTCACCGCTTTAAGCATTATCTCAGGGCAAGAGATTTTACTAAGGGGCAGTCCCTTTTATTTCACGGAGACCAAAATGGCCGGATTTGACGATCGCGAAAAGGCTGAAGAAGCCAAATATGCGCACAGCGAAGCGCAAAAGTTTAAAATTGAAGCCCGTCGCAACAAATTGTTGGGCCTTTGGGCCGCTGGCCTTTTGGGCAAAACAGACGAAGCCGAGGTCGGCGCCTATGTGACTGAAGTTGTTGCATCGGATTTTGAAGAGGCTGGCGACGAAGATGTTTATCGCAAAGTGAGCGGCGATTTTAAAGCGGCTGGTGTGAATGTTTCTGAAGCAGATTTGCGCGATAAGATGCGCACGCTTTATTTGAAAGCAGAAATGCAAATTAAAGAAGCCAACTAAACGGCTTTAGAACACATAAATGAATGCTATAAGGCCCGGGCATGCGTTCGGGCCTTTTATTTTGTGCGCATTTCTGGAAACCTGCACGCTGAGGGGAGAAGTTTGATGCGACTTGGTTTTGGCGTGCTGTCGAATGCGAGCTATCGAAAGCTTTATAGTGCGCAGGTGATTGCGTTGGCAGGGACGGGCCTGACGACAATTGCTTTGGCGTTGCTGGCCTTTGAGCTGGCAGGTGAGGCGGCGGGCCAAGTGCTCGGCACAGCGCTCACACTCAAGATGATCGCCTATATATTTATCGCCCCGTTGATTTCCGCGATTATTCCCGGCGCGCTGCGCAAGCAAGTATTGATCGGGTTGGATGTGGTGCGTGCCCTGTGCGTATTGGCATTGCCCTTTGTCACAGAGGTTTGGCAGATATATGTGCTGATGTTTGCGCTGAATGCGGCCTCGGCGGGTTTTACACCTACTTTCCAGTCCATCATCCCGCAGCTTTTTGATCAGGATGATGATTATACCAAAGCCCTGAGTCTCTCCCGCGTCGCCTATGATTTGGAAAACTTACTCAGCCCGACCCTTGCTGCGCTGTTGTTGCTGTTTGTGAGTTTTGAGAGCTTTTTCGTTGCCAACTCCATCGCCTTCTTGCTGTCCGCGCTGCTGGTGATGAGTGCCGCGGTGCCGCCTTTGCAATTGGAGGAAAAACGGGACCCATTCCGCCGCAAACTGACGCAAGGCTTTCAAATCTACCTAAAAACCCCGCGTTTGCGCGGGGTGTTGCTGCTTTATCTGGTGGTGGCGTTTGCCGGGGCGATGGTGATCGTCAACAGCGTTGTGCTGGTGCGCGAGCAGTTCGGCTTGGGCGAAAGTGCGTTGGCGGTGGCGATGGCCACATTTGGTGGTGGCTCGTTGCTCGCAGCGATTCTGGTGCCACCACTGGCGCGCAAATTTGGCGACCGTAAAGTGATGTTTTGGGGCGCAGGGGTTTTGCTGGCCGGCATCGGTGTTGTGGCGCTTGGCTTCGGCTGGTTCAATTATGCGCTGATGTTGTTGGTTTGGCCGCTGTTGGGCCTTGGTTATAGCTTTGTGCAAACGCCAGCTGGGCGGGTGTTTAAACGCTCCGCCAATGCGGAAGATTTGCCCAAACTACTGTCGGCGCAGTTTGCCCTTTCACATGCCTGTTGGCTGCTGGCCTATCCGTCGGCGGGCTTTTTACCGAGCTTTGTGGGCATGGGGAACTCTTTGCTGATCATCGCGGCGGTGTGCGCTGGCGCACTTTTCGTGAGCTTCATAATCTGGCCGAAAGAAAGCTATGCCCCGCTAGAGCATCGGCATGAAGAAATCTATCACGATCATGTGCATTTTCATGGGGACCACCACCAACATGATCATGAGGCTGGGAGGGGGACGAGCCGCACGCGCACCCGCATAAACATGATGAGATTGTGCACAGCCATACGATCAAGATTGACCGGCACCATCCTGTGTGGCCAACGCGCAGCGCGGGATAAATGATTTAGATGCGGCGCATCAAATTGGCAAAAGCCATCAGGCCCTCGGGCCAGGGGCCGAAACCTGCTTTGGGATTGACGTGACCAATCTCGCCGGCATTGTTGAAGTTTGCGCCCCAAGCCGCAGCCATTTGCGCGGCAGCTTCCACATCGCAGAACGGATCGTTAGATGAGCCGATCAAAAGCGATGGAAAGGGCAGCGGGTCTTGCACAATTGGTGCAAATTTTTGAGATTTTTTAGAGACATTTTTGTTGTTTTCAACGTCTGGTGGCGTCACCAGAAACGCGCCAGCCACTTTTGTGTCTGTCAGCTTTTGCGCGGTGCGTGAAATGGTGTGTACGCCCAATGAATGGCCGACCAGTACCACAGGCCGGGTGCACATCATGATGGCATGATGCAGCTTATCTGACCATTTTTCTGGATCTGGGTTGGTCCAGTTTTCCTGTTCCACCAATTGCGCGGTGGGCATTTTTTTGACCCAGTTGGTTTGCCAATGGTCTGCACTGGCGCCGCCCAAACCGGGCACAATCAATATATCTGCTTCAGCGATTTTCATATATCTGTGATGCCGATTTTTGAACGTTGGTGCAAGGAAAAATTGCGGCGTCCGTTCGGCTTTTGAATTTTCCTCCGAGCACTGTCAGTATGTTTGGACAATAGAAGCGCTTGCGGCCTAAGCAGCAGCGCGTTTCGCCAAGATGCGGCCACCGAACACATTCAACATAAGACCCAATAAGATGATTGCGCCGCCGATGATGGCCGCCGTACTCATGTTTTCACCCAAAATATAGTACCGGACAAAACGCCAAACACGGGGACCATCAGTGAGAAGGGCGCGACGAGGCTGGCCGGATGCTTTTTCAGCAATTGGTTCCAGATGCCAAAGCCCAAGATTGTTGATGGATAAGCGAGATAAAACGCAGCTCCAATCGCGGTCAGTTTGGGGTCGGTGAAGCTGGCCCATATTGCTGCATGGTCTTCCAGCATAAAGGAGAGGGCGAAAAGTGGGATCGGCGGGATAAGACTGCCCCATACCACAAAATTCAGCATGTCTACTTGGCCAGCTTTTTTGGTCATGATGTTGGCCAGCCCCCAAGATGAGGCAGCGGCCACGCACATGAGAAATGGGATCAATGCCCCGCCATTGTAACGCTCGGCCGCGATGATCCCGATGCCGGAAAAAGCGATGAATGCGCCCATGATCTGCCAGCTTTTGGGTTTTTCGCCCAACAACAGAAAAGCAAACAGGATGGTGAAAAAGGCTTGCAACTGCAACACGATGGACGCCAGCGATGCGCTGACCCCCCATTTCATGGCGGTGAATAATAGCCCAAATTGGATGACGCCGAGAAACAGGCCAAAGCCAATAATCAGCGACCAGCTCGCGTTTGGTTTCTTGAAAAAAAATACCCACGGCAGCACCACGAGCGAAAACCGAATGCCATTCAGCAGGAGCGGCGGCACGTCTGACACACCGACTTTGATGACGACAAAGTTAAAGCCCCCAGATGGCGACCACGAGGAGCGCAAGAAAAAAGTCTTTAATAGACATGGAGACCGCCGAGCGATTGAAGTGTTGCGCCGATTAGCGCAGCGCGCGTGAGATTGGTCAAGATCAGCCAGCTTGGCGTAACGGCGAAAAGCCTTACAATTTCAATCTATCATTTGTTTTTGATCTTAAAAGCCATAGCTATTTCATAGGCTTAGAAAGGTCTGGCTTGGCCATATCATAATTTGAAATACAAAGATCAAAAGTGCTGATCAAAGAAAAGCCCGGCAGTTTGCCGGGCTTTTTGCGTCTGCTTATTCGCTGAAAACGCGGGCGAAAATTGTGTCTACATGCTTGAGGTGGTAGCCATCATCAAACATGTCGTCAATTTGGGCGTCGCTCAGGGCATTTGCCACTTCTTCATCTGCTTTGAGGAAGGCAGCAAATTCACCTTCGCCGCGCCAGACCTTCATGGCGTTGCGCTGTACGGCGCTATAGCTATCTTCGCGTGACAGGCCAGCCTGAGTGAGGGCCAAGAGAACCCGCTGCGAATTATGCAGACCGCCCAACTTGTCCATGTTGGCTTTCATGTTTTCCGGATAGACCACCAGATTTTCAACCACATTGGTCAAGCGCGCCAGGGCAAAATCCAATGTCACGGTGGCATCTGGCCCGATCATGCGTTCCACAGATGAGTGCGAAATATCGCGCTCGTGCCACAAGGCTACGTTTTCTAGCGCAGGGGTGACCATGCCGCGAACAAGACGAGCCAAGCCGGTGAGGTTTTCGGTCAATACCGGGTTGCGCTTGTGCGGCATCGCAGACGAGCCTTTCTGCCTTTGGAGAAGAACTCCTCGGCTTCCAACACTTCGGTGCGCTGCAAATGACGTACTTCGGTCGCGAGGCGCTCGATGGACGATGCAACAACGCCCAGCGTGGCGAAGAACATGGCATGGCGATCGCGGGGGATCACTTGGGTGGAAACGGGTTCAACTCCCAAGCCGAGTTTCTCTGCCACATATTGCTCCACTGACGGGTCAATGTTGGCGAAGGTGCCGACGGCACCAGAAATGGCACAGGTGGCGATTTCTTCGCGGGCATTGACCAAGCGCGCGCGGCACCGATCAAATTCAGCATAGGCTTGTGCCAGCTTAACACCAAAGGTGGTCGGTTCAGCATGGATGCCGTGGGAGCGGCCAATGGTGATGGTGTCTTTTTGCTCATAGGCGCGTTTTTTAAGAGCGGCGAGCAATTTATCCATGTCTGCCAACAGCAGGTCAGCAGCGCGGG
>LLEO01000200.1_pt1 | contig 9716 bp, 15 predicted proteins | sample 595861 | NCBI WGS metagenome assembly LLEO01 (sample SAMN02919315, study PRJNA255460) | bioreactor metagenome | biome: chemostat; feature: culture 2012_25.1; material: sediment; isolation source: day35 25degC chemostat 2012 inoculated with Wadden Sea sediment taken from... | place: Germany: Bremen ... | reverse complement strand
CCCGCAGGTTCTGCCACGCGGCGGGGGTAGGGCCAGAAGCTCGCCTTCGCGAAGCGGCGCGTCCAGCGCCAGACCGTTATAGCGGCCAAGTTCAGCGGGGCTCATGCCGATCCGGCCGGCTACATCGGCGACGGTGTCACCGCGATTGGCCAGCGCTACTTGATAGCCGGGATAGGAAATCACGCCGCGATTGTCGGCGCGGGGGCGTTGGGCGGTGCCGGCAGATTGCGCAGCTTGTGAGGTGGACAGATCCCCCCCCGCCAAACCCCGGAAATCCATGTCGAAATTTCCGCAGGCAGAAAGCGCCAGAAAAGTTCCCAAAAGAAGTGTCGCACGTGTTTTGGCCCCGCTGCGCTGGTTGGCGCGCGACGTTACATGGCGGGACAGGCACGCAGGTGTGCTGTGGAGTGGCATTGCTCGTCTCTTCCTCAATTCATGGGCCTGTTTGTCAGGCTCTGCATGTGACCCTTTTTGCGGGCCTTGTCATGATGTGGCTGGAATATCCCAACCAGAACCCGCCGTCGCGGGAAAAATCGTCACTCGCGCCCCAGCCCTTCCAAAAGGGGTACGAACCGTACCGGCAGAAGTTCGTCATAGTCAAATCCTGTCTCGGTTCTTGTGACCTTGATCAGGCTTTGCACTGCATCTGACTGCCCCTACCGGTACGATCATGATACCGCCAACCGCCAGCTGCGCCAAGAGCGGACTGGGCGGGTCTTCGGCGGCTGCCGTGACAATGATGCGGTCAAACGGGGCCTGATCGGGCAGACCGCGCGATCCGTCGCCGGTAATTGCGGTGATGTTGTGCAGGTCCATCGCCTCGAACAGCTCGCGTGCTTCGGCCACAAGGCGGCGGTGGCGGTCGATGGTATAGACCCGGCGAGCAAGCTTCGACAGGATCGCAGCCTGATAGCCGGACCCGGTCCCCAGTTCGAGCACCTTGTCGCGGGGCGAAATATTGGCCGCCTGCGTCATCAGACCCACGACCGATGGCTGCGAGATTGTCTGCCCGCAGGCAATCGGCAGGGGCATGTCCTCGTAGGCGCGTTTGGCAAAGACCCCGCGCACAAAGGGGCCGCGGTCGATCTCCTCCATCGCGGATAACACGCGCGGGTTCGTCACGCCCTTTGAGCGCAGTGCGAATAGGAACTGCATTTTCTGCTCCGCGTCCCATGCAACGGGGGCTTGTCCGTCAGCTTGGTTCATTCAAACAGACCCTCGAGCGTGGAAAGATGATCATGCGCAGTCAGGTCCGCCCGCATCGGCGTGACCGAGACATAGCCCTCAAGGTTCAGAGTCAGGTCCATGCCGGGTTCAGATGGCGTGGCTTGCGGTCCGCCCTTGATCCACAGGAATTTGCGACCCGACGGGCTGTGATGTGCCTCGGCTCCGAAAAACGCGTCATGGCGCCAACCTTGCGGGGCAGAGCGTATGCCCTTGACCAGATCGGCGGCAACGGGTGGGAAGTTCACGTTGTAGAAGATCGGATAGTTGCTGCCTTTGTCCCACGGACCGTTTTCGACCAGCTTGCGCACGATCTCGGGCCCGAAGCGGGAAGCGGCTTGAAATACGCTGTCCAGATCCTTAGTGCCAACGCCCATGTATTGCGACAGCGCAATGGCGGGAAGTCCTTGCAGGGCAGCCTCCATCGCGGCCCCCAGCGTGCCGGAATAAAGCGCGTTCTCGGCCGAGTTGTTGCCGCGGTTTACGCCCGAAATCACAAGATCGGGTTGCTCGGGGCATCACGTCATAAAGCGCGGCCAGCACACAGTCGGCGGGGCTGCCTTCGGCGGCGAAGCGGCGCGGGGCAAGTTCAGCGATCATGAACGGGCTGGTGTAGGAAATGCAGTGGCCCACGCCGGACTGTTCGAAGGCTGGGGCGACGGTCCAGATCTCGGCCTTCTCACCTGCCAAGTCTTGCGCGACCTGATGGGCGATGGCTTCGGCCACTTTCAGGCCCGGAGCGTTGATCCCGTCGTCATTGGTGATGAGAATGCGCATGGTTCGCCCTTTCCGCCCCGCCCAGATTTGGTGGCCTTTTGCCATTCAATAGGGCAGGCACGCCGGTGCAGCAAGCGCAGCGGGCATAGTTAGGGCTAGGAAGTGAAAACCGTTGCGATCAGGTCAGCGTTTAGGCGAGGTGCGCCTCGGACAGGATACGCTTGGCTTCATCTTCGACCGAGGCCAAGCCGCTGCGATCTTCGCCGGGGAAGAACCGACCGCGCATCGAGGTTGCCAACGGTTTGGGTTCCGCCACGATCACGCGCGGGCCGATATTGGCGTTTTCCGCTGCCCAGCTGCGCACCATGGCGACTTGGGCGGCCTTGGTGGCACCGTAGCCTGCAAAGAACTTCTCGCCCGCGTGGTCATCGGCAAAGAACAGCGCCGTGCTGTCATCCGTCATCAGCGCATTTACCATGAAGATCAGATTGCGCGTCGCTTCGACATTGGTGTTCCACGCCTGCGTCCAGCCCTTGTCGTCCAGATCAGGGGTTGGCATCAGGGCTGGGCCGTAAATCGCCGTATGCGCCCAGACATCAATCGGTCCCCAACGGTCATGGATCGAGCGGCACAGATGCGCCATCGCGTCCTTGTTGGTCACATCCATCGGTGCCAGCGTGGCAGAGCTCCGGCAGCTTGATCTTGTCATCCAGCTCTTCCAACGCACCGGTGGTGCGGCCCACGGCCACAACGTGATGAGTTTTGGATAGCTCCAGCGCAAGGGCGGCCCCAAGGCCACGGGATGCACCGGTTACGAGGGCGATTTTCTGTGTATCGGTCATAGGGGCGGCTTAACGGTGTCTAAGAGGATTGTCGAGTGCGGGAAACGTCTACGCGTCGGATAGGTGTGGGCGCAAGTCACTCCCGGTCTTCTCATAAATATCAAGCAGGGTGTCGAAGCTGATCCCGTCTTGCTGGGCTTCGAATAGCGGGTGGCCTTCCTGGACCCACAGCGACGGCCGCTGTCCTTCCGCGCCAGGCGTCATGTTGCAGGGCAGGGGATCGGTACTTTCGAAACAGGGCAAGCTGTTGGCGAGCCACGAAAAAGCCCCTTCGAACACGGCTTCCCCGAGAGTGTCCTCTACGTAGGTATCGAAGTTTTCGTCGCTTAGCGATCCCCCAGCATCCGAAGCCGAACCGTTCGCCACTTCCCCTGACCGGGAGGTACAAAACCGACCTGACAAACAGATGGCCATCAAACCTGCACAGGTCCGTACCAAGACGGTCCTCGCCCACGATCAGTTCGTCTTGACCGCTTGCACCACGATGCCCGTGGGGCCAAGGGTCAGGGTGGTCAAAGCCGATGTCGAAAATGCCGGAAAAGCTGCGTTCGCAGCAGGGGCAATTGTAGGAGTTGTCATTGAAACGCCTCCAGCGAGGGTCCTTGGACAAGTCCTCAGACCCTTTCTGAAAGAAGCGTTCCAGAAACTTCACTACTCCGCCGCCTTCAGCTCGAACCCTTTTTCAATCTGGTCCGCAGGCCTGACCGGATATTCGCCTGAGAAACACGCGTCGCAATATTGCGGGCAGTCTTTCTTGCGGCCTTCAGCCTCGCCAACAGCGCGGTAGAGGCCATCGAGCGAGATGAATTTCAGACTGTCCACGGCAAGATGTTCACACATCTCGTCTTCGGTCATCTGAGCGGCCAGAAGTTTGTCGCGGTTGGGCGTGTCGACGCCGTAGAAACAGGGCCATGCGGTGGGGGGCGAGGCAATGCGGAAGTGGACTTCCTTGGCACCTGCGTCCAGCAACATCTCTTTGATCTTGCGGGTTGTGGTGCCGCGCACCACGCTGTCATCCACCAGAATAACGCGTTTACCACGGATCAGCGCGCGGTTCACGTTCAGTTTCAGACGCACACCCATGTTGCGGATCTGCTCGGTCGGCTCGATGAAGGTGCGGCCCATATACTGGTTGCGGATGATGCCCAGTGCATAGGGAATGCCGCTTTCCTGACTATAGCCGATGGCCGACGGTACACCGCTGTCCGGGATCGGACAGACCAGATCGGCCTCGACGGGGGTTTCGCGGGCCAGTTCCACGCCAATCTGACGGCGGGTTTCATAGACCGAGCGACCGCCGTAAAGGCTGTCGGGGCGCGAGAAATAGACGTGCTCGAAAATGCAGAATTTCGAGGGCTGCGGGCGGAAGGGGAAAGAGCTTTCAACGCCCTTGTCGGTGATGACGACCATTTCACCCGGCGCGATCTCGCGGATGAACTCGGCGCCGATGATGTCCAGTGCGCAAGTTTCCGACGACAGGACCCAGCCTTCGCCCAGCTTGCCCAGCACCAGCGGGCGGACACCGTGCGGGTCACGCACGCCCATCAGCTTGGTGCGGGTCATCGCAACGACCGAGAACGCACCCCTCGACACGGCGCAGCGCATCTTCCATCCGTTCGGGGATGGTACGTTGCAGCGAGCGCGCCATCAGGTGAATGATGCATTCACTATCCGACGAACTTTGGAAAATTGAACCGCGCTCGATCAGTTCTTTGCGCAGGGCGTTGGCATTGGTGATGTTGCCGTTATGGGCAATCGCGGCGCCACCCATCGAAAACTCGCCAAAGAAGGGCTGTACGTCGCGGATGACAGCGCCTTTCGAACCGGCAGTGGAATAGCGCACATGGCCAATAGCAAGCGGACCGGGCAGGGTTTCCATCACGCTGGCCTTAGTGAAGTTGTCACGCACATAGCCAAAGCGGCGGGCCGAGTTGAAGCCTTCAACTGGATCGTGGCAGACGATGCCGCCCGCTTCTTGTCCGCGGTGCTGCAGGGCGTGCAGACCAAGGGCGACGAAGTTTGCAGCGTCTTTCAGGCCGATTACGCCGAATACGCCGCACTCCTCCTTCAGCTTGTCGTCATCAAACGGATGCGCGAATGGCATGGTGGAAGGGCAGGCGGGCGAGGTGTCGGACATGAGCAGCGGTCTCCGATTCCGTGGCGTTGGGCCTCTCTTACTGGACAGGTCACGCCGTGTCATCAAACTATCACATTGCCGGGGCGATTAATTCAGGCCCCGAAGTGAAACAACGCGCCCTTGGGCGCGTTGTGAATGGATCAATTGCTGCTTTCGGTGGTTGGCAATCCGCCCGAGCAGGCGCCGACCAGTTCTTCGTATTTGCCAACGATCCAGCCGGGGGCGTCCTCGGGGATCTGTTCGTTGATGCGATCCTGCGTGCGGGCAAAGATCTTGGCGGTGCGGCTGTCATCCATCATCGGAATGGTGTCGGTCGTCACGATGCGGTCATAAACGACCAGCGCAATCGCCACCAGAACAAGGCCACGCAGCACACCAAAGATGAAGCCAAGCGCCTGATCCAGCCCGCCAAGCGCCGAGCGCTGGACCGCCGAAGAAAACAGCGGTGTGAAGATCGATACGACCACCAGCGCCAAAGCAAAGACGCCTGCGAAGGCCGCAATCATCGACAGCTCGCAGCTGTCGGCGATGAAGTCTTTCAGAACCGGGGATTTCCTTGATCAGCGGCAGGGCGCGCGGGGCAAAGATATAGGCCAGTACAGCTGCCGCGATCCAACCCAGGATCGACATCCCTTCGCGCACGAAGCCGCGCGAATAAGCCAGAATTGCCGAGATAAGAATGACCGCTGCCACGATCCCGTCAATCAGCGTGAAACCTTCCATGTTCGTCACTTCGGTTCGGGTCTTGGCCCGATACCGTCCCTATTGTTGGGCCTATCCGGCCCCGAATATGTCTCCGACGAACCCGGTCAGGTCCGACATCTTCTGTATGGTCAGCCCGGAGCCCGAGCCGATCTTGCTGCGTGTTGGCGCTATCGCAGACGTGAAACCAAGTTTTTGCGCTTCTTTCAACCGGTTTTCGGTCTGGCCAACGGGCCTCAGGGCCCCTGATAGACTGATTTCGCCAAAAACCACAGTATCTTTGGGGATCGCGGCGTCCTCGCGCGCGGAAAGTAGCGCCGCCGCCACAGCCAGATCGGCCGCGGGCTCCGAGATTTTCATGCCGCCCGCGACGTTTAGGTATACATCAAGCCCGGCAAAGGGGATGCCGCAGCGCGCTTCCAACACGGCAAGGATCATGGCCAAGCGCCCGCTGTCCCAGCCCAAAACCGACCGGCGCGGCTGTGAGTGTGGAGAGGGCGCGACCAGCGCCTGAAGTTCGACCAGAACCGGGCGGGTGCCTTCGATACCGGCAAAGACCACTGATCCGGGGGCGGGATCTTCGCGGTCGGACAGGAACAGCGCGGACGGATTCACGACTTCGGAAAGGCCTGCGCCTGTCATCTCAAAGACACCAATTTCATCTGCCGGACCGAAACGGTTTTTCACGGCGCGCAGGATGCGGAACTGGTGGCCGCGTTCGCCTTCGAAATAGAGCACCGTGTCGACCATATGCTCGACCACGCGCGGGCCAGCGATCTGACCTTCCTTGGTGACGTGACCCACCAGAACGACGGAAATCCCGCGTTTCTTTGCGAAAGTGGTCAGTTCATGCGCGGCGGCGCGGACCTGACTGACGGACCCCGGCGCGCTGTCTACATTGTCCGCCCCACATGGTCTGGATCGAATCGATGATTGCAAGCGCAGGACGTTCCGCGTCCAGCGTCGTCATGATGTCGCGCAAATTGGTCTCGGCCGCCAGTCGCACCGGCGCATCTGTCAGCCCCAATCGCTGGGCACGCATGCGGACCTGGGCCGAGGCTTCCTCGCCCGAGACATAGATCGTGGGCAGACCCGCCTGCGCAAAGCGCGCGGCGGCTTGCAAAAGCAGGGTGGATTTGCCGATGCCGGGATCGCCACCCACAAGGATGGCTGAACCGGGAACCAACCCCCCGCCCAACACGCGGTCCAGCTCGCCCATGCCGCATTCGGTGCGCGGGGGGCGGGGGCCTCTTCCGTGGACAAATCAGTCAGCGCGAGCGATGCCCCGCGCTTGCCACCCAAAGATTTCGAGGCTGGACCAGCACTGAGCGGAGCGTCTTCTTGAATAGAGTTCCATTCACCGCAGGCTTCGCAACGCCCGGACCATTTCGAAGAGCTGGCACCGCAGGCCGAACAGGTGAAGATTTTCTGAGCTTTTGCCATGCGGAATTTCTGCCCGGTTGGGACCGCATGCGCAAGGGGTAGGAGGCTGCTGCGTCAGGCTTTTTGCCGTTTCGCTGTCGCGAAGCTCAGCCAGATCGACGTCAGGATGCAGGCGGTGAACAGATACAGGCCCCAGCCGGTCTCGATCTTCGCCAAGCCCACGCCTTTCACGATCACGATATAGAGCGCGATCAGGAAGACATCAGTCATCGCCAGTTTACCCAAGATGTTAAACGCGGGCAGCATCCGGCGGCGCATCATGCCGAACTGGATCAGGCCAGTCCCAGCACTTTCATGATCGGGGCGAAAACCGCGAAGAAGGTGACGAGCAGGGCCAGCAAAACGTCTGTCTCCCACAGCGCTTGTAGGCCCGAGATCACGCTGACCTCTTTCAAGCCAAAGAGCGGCAGGTTGATGCCTGCGTGCATGAGCGGCGCGAACCATGCGATGGGGAAGGCGATCAGGAGGGCGAGGTTGAGGTACCTTGTGAGCATCCGATTTGTTTAGACCATGATCTTGCATTGCTCAATTGTCGATTTGACAGGGTTTATTCAAAATAGTAGTAATAGTGAAAATAGTAGTAATTGAGATTCGAGATGCGATATAGAGAAATTGAAATCGATTTTGACATTCACAAAATGATTGAATCGGAGCGCCATAGTTTCGACGAGACGCCAAACGATGTGTTGCGACGTTTGTTGGGATTGGGAGGAGCCGGTACGGATTCTGAGAAGGATACTCAGATTCACGCTAAAAAACCTTGGAGGAAAGGTGGTGTGACCCTTCCGCACGGGACATTGCTACAAGCCACATATAATGGCGTAACCTGCCAAGCTCAAATTGTAGATGGGAAATGGATCAATGAGGATGGCTCCGAGCATACTTCACCTTCCTCGGCAATGGATGCGTTTGCTCGTACAAGGAGTGGGGCCAAAACCGCTTTGAACGGGAAGATTTACTGGTTCCTAAAGCTGCCAGAGGCGAGCGGGTGGGTGCTTTACAAGGATTTTGAGCAATCTCGCAACTAGAGATTTAAACTCACCGCACCGCTTCGATCGGCCCCTCGGCACTGCCCGAAATGAACTGTGCGACGTAGGGATCGCCCGAGGCATCCATATCGCTGACTGGGCCGGTCCACTGGATCTTACCGTCATGAAGCATCGCAACATGGTCGGCGATCACGCGGACCGAGGACATGTCGTGGGTGATGGTCATGGCGGTGGCGCCCATTTCGACCACGATCTCGCGGATCAGGTCGTTGATGACGCCGGACATGATGGGATCAAGGCCGGTTGTGGGTTCGTCGAAAAAGATGATCTCGGGCTCGGCGGCGATGGCGCGAGCAAGGCCCACACGTTTTTGCATGCCGCCCCGACAGCTCGGCCGGGAACAGGTCGGCCACGTCGGGGGTCAGGCCCACGCGGCGTAGTTTCTCGATCGCGATCTCGCGGGCTTCTTCCTTGGGCTTGGCAAGCGATCCGCGCAGAAGGCGGAAGGCGACGTTTTGCCAGACGGGCAGGCTGTCAAACAGCGCGCCACCTTGGAACAGCATACCGAAACGCGCCAGAAAGGCGTCACGTTCGACCTTCGAGGTATCTTCGCCATCCAACGTGATGGACCCGCTGTCCTGAACCATCAGGCCAAGAATGCATTTCAACAGCACCGATTTCCCGGTGCCGGAGCCACCGATGATCACCATGCTTTCGCCGCGGTTGATGGTCAGGTTTACCCCCATCCAGAACGCGTTTCGGGCCAAAGGCTTTATGGACGTTTGTAAGTTCAATCATGTGGCAAAGAAGAAGCTGGTGAGAAGGAAGTTGGCGGCAAGGATCAGAACGGCTGCGGCCTCGACCGAGGTTTTGGTGGCGCGGCCCACGCCCTGCGCACCGCGGCCCGAGCGCATCCCGTGATAGCAGCCCATCACAGCGGCGATAAAGCCAAAGGCCGCGCCCTTGATCAGCGAGGACACGATGTCGGACATCTCAAGGAAGTTCCACGTGTTGTTCAGATAAGGACCGATGGCAAACCCAAGCTGCTTGGTGCGACAAGAAAGCCCCCCATGATGCCGATGACGTCTCCGATGCCGACCAGCAGCGGCACGACCAGCGTGGCGGCTAGGACGCGCGGGGCGGTCAGGTATTTCATCGGGTGGGTCGAGAGCGTGACGAGCGCGTCGATTTGCTCGGTCACTTTCATGGTGGCGATTTCGGCGGCAATGGACGACGTCACACGCGCCGCGATCATCAGGCCCACCAGCACCGGACCAAGCTCGCGCACCATGCCGATGGCGACAATCTGGGGCACGACCGCCTCGGCCGAGAAACGCTGGCCGCCGGAATAGATCTGCAGGGCCAGCGCCGCGCCGGTGAAGATCGCGGTCAGGCCGACAACGGGCAGGCTGAAATAGCCGATGTTCAGGATCGCGGTCAGAAACTCGCGCGGATAGAATGGCGGGCGGACAATATGGGCGATGGATTGGCCCGCAAAGATCGCCACGCGCCCGATAAGCGCCAGAAACCCTAGGGTCACGCGACCGATGGTGGCCAAGGGTTTGGTCACGGCATTCATACGCGGCCCCGTGCATAGTGGCGGTGATAGCGGTGGCCCAACTGCGTCAGGAACTCGTACCGATGGTGCCCGCGATCTCGGCC
>LLEO01000199.1_pt1 | contig 9781 bp, 13 predicted proteins | sample 595861 | NCBI WGS metagenome assembly LLEO01 (sample SAMN02919315, study PRJNA255460) | bioreactor metagenome | biome: chemostat; feature: culture 2012_25.1; material: sediment; isolation source: day35 25degC chemostat 2012 inoculated with Wadden Sea sediment taken from... | place: Germany: Bremen ... | reverse complement strand
TTAGATCACATAAAGCGACCATGACGGCGTCAACATCCGGGTTTTCAGCCAACCAGTCTTGCGCGTGCAATTGAGACAATTTGCTTATTCCTTGAATAATGTGATATCATTTTTAAAAATGTGACATCATTATTGACTGCTGTCAATCCAAAGCATAGTCTTAGAAAAAATCGCAACCGATTGGGAAGCCAATGGACTTTAGTATCCCCAGAACTAGAGGGGTGATGATCAGCCAACCAGCCAAGATCAGGTTTATGCGCGTTTAAGAAACGCCATAATGGTGGGGGGCTATTCCTACCGGAACGTCGCTCACCATGCGGGGTCTTGCCGAACATCTCAATCTCAGTCCAACGCCCATTAGAGAAGCATTGCGCCGATTAACATCAGAATCCGCAATCGTTTCAAAAGACAATCGTCGGATGCTGGTGCCCGAAATGACATCGGGTCGATTTGAAGATCTTGTTTCAACCCGAAAAGTGCTGGAATGCCATGCGGCGGTGCGGGCATTGCCTTATATTTCAGACATTTTGATCGATGAGCTTGAAGCGATTGATGTGGAAATGGATGGCGCGATACCCAAATCAGATTATGATCTTTTGACGCGGCTCAATCAGGCTTTTCACCGGAAGCTATACAGCGCCAATATTCATCAATGTGCGTTGCCATTGATCGAAAGCATCTGGCTGCAATTAGGACCCTTTCAACGGGAGGTGATCAGCGATCTGCGTGAATTTTACATTGTCGATCACCATAAAACATTGCTCCAGGCCTTAAGGCACCGCGACGCGGACGCATTGGTCGATTCCATCAAAAAAAGACATCGAAGATGGCGTCGTTGCCGCCGGGCGAGAAGCGATAGCGGCCAGATCATCAGATCAAAATACACATAGAGCGGCGGGTGAGTTATGAAAAACATCGATGATATTGACTGGCATGAAGCAGCGGCGGCGCTGAAATTTTCTAACAAGGCGATTATAGATGGCCGGTCTGTTGCGGCGCAATCGGGTGAAACATTTGAAACGTTCAGCCCGATTAACGGCAAGCTTTTGGCACAATTGCCAAATGGGGGGGCCGATATTGATGTTGCGGTTGCCGCCGCTCGACGCTCGTTTGAGGATGGTCGTTGGGCGGATAGGGCCCCCGCCGCGCGAAAAAAGACACTTATTCGTCTTGCAGAATTGATTAATGCGCATCGTGACGAATTGGCCCTTTTGGAAACCCTTGATATGGGTAAACCGATCTCCAAAAGTACCGGCGTTGATGTGCGGGCAGTGGCCAATTGCTTTGCCTATTATGGCGAGGCGATCGATAAGGTCTATGATGAGGTGGCGCCGACCTCCAACAACTATCTAAGCCTAGTGACCAAGGAGCCATTGGGCGTGGTGGCAGCTGTTGTGCCTTGGAACTTCCCCCCCGATGCTCATGGCCACTTGGAAGGTCGCACCAGCATTGGCAACCGGCAATTCGGTTATCCTGAAGCCTGCCGAACAATCCTCACTCTCGGCGATCCGTTTGGCTGAATTGGCACTTGAGGCAGGGGTCCCCGAAGGTGTCTTTAACGTTGTCACCGGCTTGGGCCCAGATGTTGGTCGAGCGCTTGGCCAACATATGGATGTGGATGGTTTGTTCTTCACCGGCTCCACGATGGTGGGGCAAGTTCTTCATGGAATATGCTGCAAAATCAAACCTTAAAAAATCGGCCTTGAATTGGGGTGGTAAAAGTCCAAACATCATTCTATCGAGTTACAAAGACATTGCTCATGCGGCTCGGGTTTCTGCCGACGCTGCGTGGTTCAACCAGGGTGAAATGTGCACTTGCCCCAGCCGCTTGATTGTTGAGCGGTCCGTCCATGACGAGGTGGTTGAAGTCCTCAAAAATCAAGCGCAAAACTTTGTTCCCGGCGATCCTCTGGATGCAAAAACTGAGATGGGGGCCATGGTTGATGCTCGACATACTGATCGGGTGATGGATTTTGTCGATATTGCCCGTTCTGAAGGTGCTGACGTGGTGATTGGTGGCAACCGTGCGCGGGTTGAAACGGGTGGTTCATACATCGAACCCACAATTTTTGACAATGTGCAAAATGATATGCGTGTGGCGCAGGAAGAAATTTTCGGCCCAATGATTTCCGTTATCGCCGTGGATACACCCGAGGAAGCCATCAAAGTAGCGAACGACAGTCCATATGGTTTGGCCGCAGCATTATGGTCCGATGATTTGTCACAAGCCCATCAATTGTCTCGAAAAATTCGGGCCGGCATGGTCTATGTAAATGATTATGATTGCGACGATCTCACCACACCGTTTGGTGGCTACAAACAGTCAGGCATTGGCGTGATAAATCACTGCACGCGTTGGACAAATATGTGGAGCTAAAATCAACCTGGATCAAAATCGCCTAGGATCAATCTAAAAATTCGAGCCTATGATCCTCATGGCAACGCGACCGTATGAATCGGCCCTCCTATATTTGGTGGGCCATTTTCATTCGAATGACGCGTAGATTTTCGTTACGTGGTCATTGGATTTCCATGTGCCGACAAATCCAGCGGGGATGACAAAAGATTGGCCTTCGTTAAACGTCGCTTCTTCACCTTCTTGAGAGGTGAGCGTGACGCTGCCTTTTACAATGACGCATAATTCATCTTCGGTGTAATTCACGAATAATTCGCAAGGGCCGCTGCTCCAATGCCCAACATGAAATCGTTCCGTTGCGTCAGAAAAGGCGTGCCAATGTTTCGTCCGGCCTGCACCTGACACCAATTTTTCCGGGGTAATCTCGTCATTTTCAGGCGCGTCAATTGTGGTAACCGGGATAATTTTGACCATGTCGTTCCTCTACAATTTATCGCGCAGCGAATACCAAAGCATCGCAAGCACCAACAAGGGATGGCGCATCATTTTGCCACCAGGAAATTTTGGTGTTGGAATTTGCGACATGATGTCAAACCGCTCTGCCTGTCCGCTGATCAATTCTGCTGCGATTTGCCCAGACAATGTACCCATCGCAACGCCAGAACCCGAAAAGCCGGACATGCTTATGATATTGCCTTGGCCATATCGCTCGAAATGCGGCATTCGGTTCATTGTGATACCCAGCGTGCCGCCCCATGAATAGTCGATTTTTGTCTGTGCGAGTTGTGGGAATATTTCAGCCATTGGCTTGCGCACTTTCGACGCTATATCCACAGGGAACTTATAGCTATAGCTTTCTGTACCCCCAAACAGCATGCGATTGTCATCGCTAAAGCGGAAATAATTGACGACAAATTTGCTGTCCGCGACGGCATAATTTTTGGCGATAATGTTGGCACGCGCCGCAGCGGTTAAAGGTTCCGTCGCCACGATGTAATTGTTGATCGGCATCACATGTCTTGTCACATCGTGGTGCAAATTACCGATATAGCCGTTGCAGGCCAACACAAGATAATCGGAGGAAATACGCGCTTTATCGGTTTCAATGACAATTTTTTTGCCTTCTTTAAAGCCGGTGACCAAACTGCCTTCATGAATGGTTGCCCCATGCGCCTGTGCCATACGTGCCAAGCCCAACGAAAACTGCAATGGATCAATATGCCCGGCACCCATATCCAAAGTGCCACCAAAATATGCGTTGGAATTGACCAGCTCCCTTAAGCTTTGCTTGTCGAGGAATGAGATTTGATCATAGGCGTATTTTGAGCGCATCTTGTCCACATAGGCGCGCGAATGGGCCACATAGCGCTGTCGGTGATCCGCATGAATCACCCCAGGATGAAAATCTGCATGAACCAGTTCCGATTTGGCCAGCTCGCGGACAAGTGCAGGCGCGGCACTCCCCGATTTGCCACAGGTCCATAGCGCGACTATCGCCAAACATTTGTTCCAGATCATCTTGATCGAGCCGTTGGCCCTGTCCAACTTGTCCGCCATTGCGCCCCGAGGCGCCAAAACCGACACGCTGGGCTTCAAGTACCCGCACGCTGTAGCCCTGTTGGGCTAAATGCAGCGCTGTCGAAAGGCCGGTAAACCCGCCGCCGATCACGCAGACATCGCTGTGCAATTCACCTGCCGCCGCCGTGCAATTTTCAAGCGGACTAATGTTGTTGGCATAAAGCGAAGGAGGGTATAGTTGCGGTTGATCGTTGATTGAAAGTAAGTTCACTAGACGTTCAACAGCAAATGTTGCCGCTCCCCACGGAGAGATCTCGCGCTGGTATTCCTCATTTTCTGCCCCGTTTGAGATCAAGGAACAACTGGCAAAACTCTTCACCTAACACAGCCCAAAGTTCATCCGCTTCACTGAACAAGTCGAGCGCCGCGTTTAAGCTGGAGGGTAACCCATCATCGGTTTCAAAAACTTCATTTATGGCCTCTGGGCGTGGTTCGACCTTGTTTTTCATGCCCAGATAACCGCATGCAAGTGAGGCCGCAATTGCCAGGTAAGGATTGCAATCCATACCAATTACCCGGTTTTCCAACCGCCGTGCGTCTGGGTGGGACTGGGGCACCCGTAATCCGGTTGTTCGATTGTCCTTCGCCCACTCCAGATTTGAAGGTGCGGACTGGCCTTCAGGTGTCAGCCGTCGATATGAATTGACGTATGGGGCCAACAAGGGCACGGCCTGCATCAGGTATTTTTGCGAGCCACCAATAAAATTGTAGAACCGCTCGGTTTCATTGCCCTGATCATCGGAAAAGATGTTTTTGCCTGTTTTTGTATCAAGGATAGATTGGTGAATATGCATTGCACTGCCCGGTTCATCGCGCATAGGCTTGGCCATAAATGTTGCGAATATGCCGTTTTTCAATGCAGCTTCGCGAATGGTGCGCTTGAAGAAAAACACCTGATCGGCCAATTCCAGCGGGTCGCCATGTAGCAGGTTTATTTCGATTTGGCCCGCACCACCTTCTTGAATTACCGTGTCAATTTTTAAACCTTGTGCTTCTGCAAAATCAAAAATGGTATCGATCACCGGGCCATATTCGTCAACAGCCGCCATTGAATATACTTGGCTGCTTGCGCTTTTTCGTCCTGTTCGTCCAATGGGCGCTTCAATCGCCTCATTGGGATCAATATTGGGTTTGGTGAGATAGAATTCCAACTCGGGAGACAAAATCGGCGAAAGCCCTTCCGCCCTGTAAATATCAAGGATGCGTCGCAAGACGTTGCGTGGAGCGATTGGCAAGGGTTCGCCAGTGCGCTCGTACATATCACAAATGACTTGCACCGTCGCATCTTCGGCCCATGGCACAGCGGTTGCTGTGGACATATCAGGTACCAGCGAAACGTCGCGTTCCAACCACTGATTTTTGATCTCCATATCAACATATTCACCAGAAATGGTTTGGTAAAATAAGGAAATAGGCAGAAAAATTGAATCGTTGGGCTGGAATTTATAGGCGGGCATTGACTTGCCGCGCGACGTCCCGGCGATGTCAGGTATGATGCATTCGACTTCTTCAAGCCGTCTCCCGGACAAATATTGCAAAAACGCGTCAGGCAGAGCAGTCGCCCATGAATTGTATTTTTCGTCTGTTTTAGTTCGGCTCATCCGCCTATACCTAACTTTTGATCAAATTTTTGGAAAAAAGATTGATTGATTAATTCAATGCCCTGCGAGAGGTCGTCGCGCATGGCGATTGCTGCGTTTTCAGGTTGGCCTTCAAGTAGTGCGCCTAAAATATCCGGATGCTTATCGGGCAGATTTGTTGTGCCAAATCGACCACAGATGACGCGCAAGCTTGGCCCAACTTGCAACCATAACATTTGGGCCATTCTTAATAAGACTGGGGAATCAGCCAATTCGTAAATGCCAAAATGAAAGGCATAATTGCGCTCGAGATAGGCGCCAACATCGCCAATATCAATGGCTATATTTACCGCGTCATCAATTACGGAAAGCCTATCAACTACTTGCTGTGAAACGTTTTTTTTACCGCTCTAGATGTCAACTCAGGCTCAATTTCGAGGCGAAGCATATATATGTCTTCAAGTGCGGATTGATCAAGAAGCGGCAACGCAACACGACGATTGCCCAACGTTTCGAGAGCATTTTCTGCAACGAGGCGGCGGATAGCTTCCCGTGCCGGGGTCATGCCGACATTCAGAGCGTCGGCCAGACCTTGGATCGTCAGCGGCTGACCGGGTGCAAAGCGACCAAGAAGAATCATATTTCTTAAGGTCTCATATGCGGCCTGATGCTCTGGTGTTTTTTTGGTATCTGACATTTTTTTACTGTCTATCCGATGCAATTCGTTTTTCACATTAATACCCAAATCACAAAAAAAACTTGCGTTTGTCAAACTTTTGATCAAAAGTTTTAAAAAAAACAGGAGGAACATGATGAAATTAGCTACCACGCTCTCGACAATAGCGCTGCTCGCTACGACGCAATTTGCTGTCGCTGAGGAAGTTCGCGTTTACAATTGGTCGGATTATATCGATGAATCTTTACTCGAAAAATTTGAGCAAGAAACAGGCATCGATCTAATTTACGATGTTTTTGACAGTAACGAACTGTTAGAAACAAAAATGTTAGCCGGCAATTCGGGATATGACGTTGTTGTGCCATCTGGCAGTTTTTTGAGCCGCCAAATTCAAGCTGGTGCTTTCCAAAAACTAGATTTCTCCAAATTGCCCAACAAGGACAATGCGTGGGATGTAATCAAACAACGCACAGCGCAATATGATCCTGATAACGCATATTCGGTCAACTATATGTGGGGAACCACTGGCATTGGCGTAAATGTCGGTAAAGTCACCGAAGTGTTGGGTGAAGACGCACCAATCAACTCACTCGCGTTGATTTTTGAACCTGAAAATATGGAAAAGCTGGCATCTTGCGGCGTCTATATGCTGGATTCGCCGATTGAGGTTGTTCCAGCGGCCCTTGCTTATCTTGGAAAAAATCCTGCTTCGCAAGACAAGGAATCCCTTGAACTGGCCGAGCAACTGCTTGTGCGGGTCTCACCTTATGTGAAAAAATTCCACAGTTCTGAATATATCAATGCCCTTGCCAATGGTGAGATTTGTGTTGCCTTGGGCTGGTCAGGTGATGTCTTGCAGGCGCGAGATCGCGCAGCAGAGGCCGACAACGGCGTTGAGATTGCTACAATGCGCCAAAAGAGGGGGCATTAATGTGGTTTGACCAAATGGCCATTCCTGTTGATGCACCTAACCCCGAAGCCGCGCATAAGTTCATTAATTTCATTTTGGATGCTGAGAACATGGCCGCCGCTTCAAACTATGTTTATTACGCCAACGGCAATTTGGCATCGCAACAATATTTGGTTGAAGATGTGATTGATGACACAGCGATTTACCCCCGACGCAGAAACGCTGAAGACCCTTTATACAACGCCGCCATATCCGCCAAAAGTGCAACGAATAGTAACGCGGATGTGGACGAAAATTAAATCTGGCACGTAAGGCGTCACATAAAATTGGGACACGCACGGGGTCATATCCCGTGCGTGTTTATTAGGGGGAAGTCAAATATGAGTAATAATGCACCGTTTGCACCGTGGAATGATGAGACGGCAGAGCCCCTTATCCAGTTTGACGGTGTCTCCAAAAAGTATGGAGACTTTCTAGCGATCGACAATATTGATCTTAAGATTTACCCAAGGGAATTTTTCGCGTTATTGGGGCCTTCTGGTTGTGGCAAAACAACTTTGATGCGAATGCTCGCCGGCTTTGAAGAGGCCAGCGCAGGCAAAATCACAATCGACAACAAGAATATGGCGGGTATTCCGCCGAATAAACGAGCTGTGAACATGATGTTCCAGTCTTACGCGTTGTTTCCGCATTTGAATGTCGTAGACAATCTAGCGTTTGGATTGAAGCGATCTCGCATGTCAAAGTCTGAAATTGACGGTCGTGTTGAGGAAATGTTGCGCTTGGTGCAGTTGCAAAAATTTGCCAAACGTAAACCCCCATCAATTGTCGGGGGGCCAACGTCAAAGGGTGGCTCTGGCGCGGGCTTTGGCTAAGGCGCCAAAACTGTTGTTGCTTGACGAACCATTGGGTGCCCTGGACAAAAAAACTGCGTGAAGAGACACAGTTTGAATTGATGGATATTCAGGAGAAAACCGGCACAACCTTCGTGATTGTGACGCATGATCAGGAGGAGGCAATGACCGTGGCCAGTCGGATAGCGGTTATGGATCATGGCAAACTTGTGCAAATTGATACGCCTGATCACGTATATGAAAATCCAAACTCAATTTATGTGGCGGATTTTATTGGTGACGTGAACATCATTGAAGGTCGGGGTGTCTCACTTGGTCGGACAAGAGGCTCAACTTTGCTGGGCTGAGGGGCGCTTCTGATATTCGAGGGCTAGCGGGCCAAAAAAAATCCAACAAGGCGGAGAGGCAGCTTTTGCAATTCGGCCCCGAAAAGGTGGCGTTATCCTTGCAAGAGCCTGTCGAGCGCAATAATCGCGTGGCCGGCAAGGTTGAAGACATCGCCTATTTGGGAAACATGTCGACCTATTATGTGCGACTTGAAAACGGCAATCTGATTAAATCACAAGTTGCCAATGATCGAAGGATTTCTCGACGTTCGGTAACGTGGAATGATCAGGTTTGGCTTTCTTGGAGCGATACTGCGGGCATCGTCTTGCAATCCAATGGAATACCATCATGACACGGTCTAAACGTTTACTGATCTTTGTGCCTTATGCGTGGTTGCTGGCCTTATTTCTTGTTCCGTTTTTTATTGTTGTCAAAATCGCATTGTCCGATTATGCGATTTCCATTCCGCCCTATACACCCACATTTGACCTGAGTGCGGGTTGGGCAGGCTTTGTCGATTTCTTATCGAAACTTGACTTCGAAAATTTCGTTTTTTTGGCTGAGGATGATCTTTACTGGAAGACCTTCTTGTCCAGCTTGAAAATTGCGGTCATCGCGACGTTTTTAACATTGTTGTTGGGATTTCCGTTTGCCTACGCGATCTCACAAGCGCCATCTGAGTGGCGGCCGAGCCTTGTTCTTCTTGTTATTTTACCATTTTGGACCAGCTTCTTGATCCGCGTTTATGCCTTGATTGGGATTTTGTCCAATGAAGGGTTTCTAAACCAATTCTTGATGTGGACTGGGGCTAATTTCAGAGCCGCTGGCCATCATGAACACCGATATTGCCGTCTATATAGGTATTGTTTATACCTATTTGCCTTTTATGGTGCTGCCCATTTACGCCACGCTCGATAAGCTTGACGAGTCATTGCTCGAAGCAGCGCAAGATTTGGGCTGCACACGTATCCAGCCTTTTGGTCGGTAACCATTCATTTGGCCAAACCAGGCGTAATCGCCGGTTGTTTTTTTGGTTTTTATTCCAACATTGGGCGAATTTGTTATCCCATCGCTACTGGGTGGTGCCCGTACGTTGATGATTGGCAAAGTGCTTTGGGAGGAGTTTTTTGCCAACCGGGATTGGCCAGTCGCCTCCGCTGTCGCAGTAATCCTGCTCCTCATTCTAATCATTCCTATTGTCTTGTTTCAGCGTAATGAACAAAAGCTGAGGGAGCAAAATCAATGAGAAAGACCTCCTGGTTTAACGTTGTGTCCCTCACAACAGGTTTCGCGTTTTTATATATCCCGATTATTATTTTGGTGATTTTTAGCTTTAACAAATCAAAGCTGGTCACCGTGTGGGCAGGGTTTTCGACCAAATGGTACGGGGAGTTGCTTTCAAATGATGCCTTTTTGGACGCCGCCTGGGTGACCCTGAAAGTTGGGCTATGGTCGTCATCGATCGCCACAATTTTGGGCACAATGGCTGCTTTGGTTATG
>LLEO01000198.1_pt1 | contig 9816 bp, 13 predicted proteins | sample 595861 | NCBI WGS metagenome assembly LLEO01 (sample SAMN02919315, study PRJNA255460) | bioreactor metagenome | biome: chemostat; feature: culture 2012_25.1; material: sediment; isolation source: day35 25degC chemostat 2012 inoculated with Wadden Sea sediment taken from... | place: Germany: Bremen ... | reverse complement strand
AACACAACGCGGCTTTGGTTGAAGAAACCAATGCAGCGATTGAGCAAACAGAAAGCCAAGCTAACGAACTCGACAATATTGTTGATGTGTTTGTTACCGAAGATGGTGGGCGGCCACGTCAGCCAATCGGCGTGGATGGGCAGCCGCCAGAAGAGCAGCCAAAACAAGCGTTTGGGCAGGTAAAAGAACTGCAAGAACGAGCAAAATCGGCGGCACGACAGTTTATCAGCCGCGGCAATACTGCTGTAAAAGACGAAGAAGAGTGGTCCGAATTCTAGATTTGTTCACTGCAGAAATCAAATTGGACGGCGTCGGTAGGCGCCGTTTTTTTGTGCCCCAAGCAAATAATATATCGTTAATCATGATTTTACTTCCAAGGACTAAGCTTCGCAAATAGAATTCTGGGGGAAGGTGCGCGAGCACTTTTAGGGTTAGCATGAAAAAGCGTATCCAATTAAAAAAACCAAGCTTTAATGGTTTCAGATTAACCACGTCGATTGCCTTATTGGTGGTGGTCAGTATTGCCGTTTCAATTATGGCGGTGGCGTTCGCGATTTATTTGCAAATGTCGTCCGATACATATCGCGAAGCACAGCGCAACCAAATGGTCGATATGTCGGTTGCTTTATCAATCTTTGAGGTGCAATTGCCAGGCACAAATGTGATTTGGTCGGAAGAAGGCACTTTAGAGGCAGTGGAAACGCGCCGTATGCCGCGTTTGCGAACGGACGATCTTGTGGACGCCGTTTCGCGCCTCACCGAAGGTGAAATGTCGCTTTTCCGCTTTAATGAGGAATTGCAACAGTTTGAACAATTCACCACAACGCTTGAATTGGAAGATGGGGACGCGTGACAAAGAGCGCGTCATCGCTGAAGGTAATCCGCTGTTCGAGCAAATGCTGGCGGGGGAGCGCTTTGAGGGGCAGATTGAGCTGTTTGGGGTAAGGCATTTTAGTGCTTATCAGCCGATCTTGAACCAAAATAAAGACGGTGTCGCTGGCATATTGTTTGTTGCCACGCCCCACGAGCGTTGCAGATCAAGCCGTAACCTCGCTATTGCAAACCATCATTATAGTCGCATTGGGCACGCTGGCAGTTGCATCTATTGTTGCGGCCTTTGCGGCGCGCCTTTTGATGCGCCCTGTACCCAAGATTTCCGAGGCGATGACTGAAATCGCCAATGGCAATTATGAGTATGAAGTGCCCTATTTGCACAACAAAAACGAGCTGGGCGACATGGCGCGTGCTGTTGACGTTTTTCGTGCCAATGGCGAACGCGTGAATGAAATGACCGAAGAGGAAAAAGAGGCCTCGAAGCGTCGGGCGATAGAGCGCTCAGCATGATGAGCGAGCTACAAAGTGCATTTGGGGTGGTCGTGGATGCTGCGGCGGTGGGCGACTTTTCGAAGCGTGTGAATGCCGATTTCCCTGATGAAGAGTTGAACAATCTTGCGTTTGGCGTCAACAGCCTTGTTGAAACCGTGGATCGCGGCATTTCAGAAACCGGTGATGTTCTTTCTGCTTTGGCCAACGCAGATCTGACGCGTCGCATGGAAGGTGATTATCAGGGCGCATTCCTGCAGCTAAAGAATGATGCCAATGCAGTTGGTGAAAAACTGGGCAATGTAATTTTGCAATTGCGGGCGACCTCGCGCGAGTTAAAACATGCCACCGGTGATATTCTGTCCGGCGCGAACGATTTATCAGAGCGTACAACAAAGCAGGCCGCTGCGATCGAAGAGACTTCTGCTTCGACAGAGCAATTGGCTGACACGGTGAATGAGAACACCAAGCGCGCAAAGACGGCACAGAAAACTGTCGATGAGGCGCGCGAGGTTGCCGAGCGTGGCGGCGAAGTAATGGATGAAGCTAACCAGGCGATGGAGCGAATTACCTCCTCATCCAACAAAATTTCCAATATCATCGGCATGATTGACGATATTGCCTTCCAGACCAACCTGCTGGCGCTAAACGCGTCAGTTGAAGCGGCGCGGGCTGGCGAGGCAGGTAAGGGTTTTGCTGTTGTGGCAGTTGAAGTGCGTCGCTTGGCGCAATCAGCGGCCGAAGCTTCAAACGAAGTGAAGGCACTCATTGAACAATCGGTAACCGAAGTTGATGGCGGTTCGAAGCTTGTTGCGCAAGCCTCTGAAAACTTGCAGGGAATCGTTTCTTCTGTGCGCGGCGTGACAACATTGATGAATGAGATCGCACAAGAAAGCCAAGACCAGGCGACGGCAATTAATGACATTTCGCAATCGATCCGTGAAATGGACGAAATGACGCAGCACAATGCAGCCCTGGTGGAAGAGACAAACGCAGCGATCGATCAAACCGAAGCGCAAGCTTCCGAGTTGGATCGGGTGGTGGAACAGTTCAAGGTAGACCAGAATGGTTCCACATCTGACTTCGATGAAAGTGCTGCCGACCGGAAAATGGAATCGATGCAAAAGCCCATTGCAGCGCCTCCACCACCGAATGCGCAACGGGGGAATCAGGCGTTAGCTGAGGACCCTGATTGGCAAGAGTTCTAAAAGCTACATTCAACAAATAAGAATTAGGCGCCAGCGAGCGCCTATTTTTTTGGCGTCTTGCTAACCAATTTAAAACCAAATGCGTGTATTGATACTTTATTGGTATTCGGGGGGCATACAATGGTTCGTTCATTTGCGCAGAAACTACGGTCGAAATGGCAAGTCAAATTGCCGTCGGTGAAGTCGACAAAGATTTCGACGCGGATCGTATTCAGCACTGCACTAAGTGCGCTTACGATTGGTCTGATCGGGCTTATGTTCTTTGTTTCCGAGCAACAGAAAGCGTCGACCATTTTTGATGAGCGGAAATTTAGCCAAGCTCAAAATACGGCGCAGATTTTCGGCCTGGATGTCCTTCAAGTTCGCCGTTATCAAAAAGATTATATTGCGACCGATAACGACGAAAATGCGCAAATGACGCGCAATCAAATCGTCACAGCGCAAACCCGATTGACCGAACTGCGCGGAGCGCTAAGCCAAGAGGAGATTGCTGGCAGCTTTGATGTTGCGCAGGAAGCGCTGGTGAAATATGCCAGTTTGTTTGAGCTAATGGTTGAGACTTCCGCCGAAATATCGATCAATAAGGAGGAGAGCTTCCTCAACAGTTTCCGCGAAACGGCAAAAGTTGTGTCAAAGGATGTGGGCAGTTTGAAGAGCGACACCACCGAGCTAGCCTTTTCGGAAATGCGGAATTATGAACGCGAGTTTTTGTTGTTTGGGGGCGCCCGCAACATTATGGGTGTGGACAAGCAGATCAAACGTGTGACCCGTGCCGCGGGGAAAGCGGGCGCTGAGCCAAATTTCCAGTTTGAAATTGCGGACAAGCTTGAAAAATACAATGTGGCGTTTGACGAATATGCAGGCGCAAAAGAGCGATTTAATGCGCTGAGTGTCGAAATGGACGCGCTGTACGATACCATCGCGGTTGAACTTGAGCAGATTATTGTTTTTGCCATGGGGCGCGCACAAGAAGCGCGTTCGACTTTGGCCATAATGACGGAGCAAACAAAAGTCTTTATGTTTGGCACCATCGGCATCGCTTTTGTTGTCATTACGATTTTGGGCTTCGTGATCGGGCGTTCCATCACCGGGCCGTTGAACCGGATCACCGGTGTTATGGGCCAAATTGCCAACGGTGAATATGGCGCGGAAGTGCCGTTCAACCAGCGCCGAAATGAGCTCGGTGAAATGGCACGCGCGGTTGAAGTGTTCCGCAACAATGGTTTGCGCGTTAATGAAATGACTGAAGAGGAAAAAGAAGCCTCGAAGCAACGCATGATTGAACGCGCGGCGATGATGAGTGAATTGCAAAGCGCATTCGGCCAAGTTGTTGATGCAGCAATCGACGGTGACTTTACACAACGCGTTGAAGCAGAATTCCCCGATGAAGAATTGAACACCTTGGCTTATGGCGTGAACAGGTTGGTTGAAACGGTTGACCGCGGCCTGCAAGAAACCGGATCTGTTTTATCTGCTATGGCGAACACAGACTTATCGACGCGGGTGGAGGGCGACTATCGCGGTTCGTTCTTACAGTTGAAAAACGATACCAATGCTGTAGGCGAAAAACTGAGCCAAGTTATAGGTCAGTTGCGGTCAACATCGCGTGGGGCTAAAAAGCGCAACAGGTGAGATTTTATCTGGTGCAAATGATCTATCAGAGCGGACCACCAAGCAAGCTGCCTCCATTGAAGAAACTTCTGCGGCGACAGAACAGTTGGCCAACACGGTCAACGACAATACCGCGCGTGCACAGCAAGCCCGTAGTTCGGCGCTTGAAGCCCGTCAGGTGGCCGAAAAGGGCGGCGAAGTTATGGGTGAGGCCAATGAAGCTATGTCCCGTATTACGGCCTCATCTAACCGAATTTCCGACATTATCGGCATGATTGATGATATTGCATTCCAGACCAATTTATTGGCGCTGAACGCTTCGGTTGAAGCAGCGCGTGCAGGGGAAGCTGGCAAAGGATTTGCCGTGGTCGCGGTGGAAGTGCGGCGCCTGGCGCAAAGCGCTGCAGAGGCGTCGAGCGAAGTGAAGACGTTGATTGAGCAGTCGGTCATTGAGGTTGACGGTGGAACGAAATTGGTGGCGCAGGCATCTGAAAATCTCGAGGGAATCGTCAATTCCGTCCGCGGGATGACGGGCTTGATGGATGAGATTGCGAACCAAAGCCAAGAGCAGTCGTCTGCGATTAACGAGATTTCGCAATCGATCCGCGAAATGGATGAAATGACGCAGCACAATGCCGCATTGGTGGAAGAGACCAACGCCGCGATCGATCAGACCGAAGCTCAAGCCTCGCAGCTTGATAAAATCGTTGATCAATTCGTTATTGAACGCAATGGTGGCGCAAAATTTAACGAAGAACAAGCTGACCGCGCAATGCTCGCAGCTGTGCCCAAGCCACAAGCCAAGCCGGCACCGCGATATGGAACTCAGGGAAACGCCGCAACCAGCAGCGATCCCGAGTGGCAGGAGTTCTAGCTTAGGCGTTTGCCGCGTTAGGTGCTTATTCAGCCAATCTGTGACACCGACGAGCTGATGAAGATGCCTGGCGATCAGGGTCTGGTCGCACAAAGATCTTGGCGGCATTTTTTGGGTGCCATTGGTGATCACCAACCTTTGCGACGCGCCAAAGCCTGCTGCGCCAATGGGAGTTCTATTGGCGACCGCTTTACAGTGGGCTCAGTCAGCGCATAGCCAAGCTTTGCGCATTCATCAATCTTTGATTGCAGGCGTTCCGCATCTTGCAGCAAAGCCTGTCTATAAAGCGCAAGTTCATTTGGGTTCATTTGCCATTGGCCCGCGCCAATGACCAAATGCGTCGGGTATAAAACGAAATGGATTCCCGGCGACTTGTTAGGGTGCGCACCCTGCCAAAAAATGAGATGAAGCCTCGGGTTGTATGGCGCTTTGTCCTTGGCGAAGCGCGTGTCGCGATGAATGCGCCGGATCGATCCATTGATTTTAGGCTTGGCCACATAGTTTGGCGCAATTTGATGAAGAGCAGAACCAAAAGACTCGATAAAATTAGCGGCTGGCTCGAGCCATTCCGTTTCATATCTTTCTCGGTTGGCGTCGAACCATTCCTTATTGTTGTTGTCGGCGAGATCCACCAAATATTTGCATGTGGTTTCGGGAAAGGTCACGCTGCACCGCCTTTAATGTGGTTTTCAGTTAGATGACGGAAGGCAATTTGCGCCGTCGATAAGATTATTTTTTTGTTGGTGTGTTGCGCCAACAGCAAAGGCTGTTTGAACTGCGCTTGTTGCCAAAAGAAGAGCGGGCAAAAAGTCCGAAGGTTCGCCTGGCTGTTGGCGTGCCATTTCTATTAAGATTTCTTCATACGCCGAGCCAAACGCAGTTTTGATAGTTGCGTCGGCCCGCGCCACATCGCCTGAAAGCGCGGCGATTGAGCAGCCGTGGTAGACCTCTTTTAGATGATCATAGGCTAGATAATTTTCAAAAATTCTGATCATCTGGATCGCGTATGCTTGCCCCGGTTGGCCCTTCGCGCGCCTGAAGCATCTTTAGCAAAGGGTGCTCATGGCGCACAACATCCTCGAATACCGCCTTTTTTGAAGGGTAGTGAGCGTAAAATGCGCCACGCGTAAGCGATGCATTTTTCATCAATTGATCGAGGTTGATGTTTTCAAACCCCTTTTGACGAAATGCCTTCGCGGCCCCTGTGCGAATGCGCAGAGTTATCCTTTGTTTGTTCTCTTTTGTCAGGCGCATCGAACTTTGGCTCACTAAATATATGTTAATTAACATATATAAATAAATATCACTGATGCAAGTGGTGGGAGGCCGGAAAATGGATGCTAAAGAATTTTGGTCGGAAAAAAGCGCGCAATTTCAATTGCAATATCCTGAGGTGGAGCGCGGCAAAATGATGTCAGCAGACGCGCTCACATTCGGTTCAAAAGTATTCGCATTCTTTTCGACAAAAGGCGGTGGTGTTGGCTTGGGATGCCGCATCGGTCGTCGCTATCCCATTGAGGATTTGAATTTAGGGAGTTGGCAGCATCTTGCGCCGTTCAAAACCCGACCGCCGATGAAAGATTGGATCGTTGTGAGCGTGGCTGATCATGAGCGGTGGCATGAGCTTATGTCGATAAGTCTAGATTTGATTAAAGGAGAGTGATGGAATGAATGGATTGGTAGTGACGCCGATTTATCTCGGTTTGACCGCGATTTTGATGGCAGTTTTATCGAGTCATGTCGGAATTTTGCGTGGGAAATTCGGGGTCGCACTGGGCGACGGCGAGCAGGGCCCGTTGGCGCTTTCGATACGCAGGTTTGGAAATTTGTCGGAATATGCGGCTTGCGTCTTGTTGTTACTGCTCGTGATGGAAATCAAAGGCGTAGCGCCGCTCTGGTTGCATGTCTATGGCAGTGTTTTTATTCTCCTTCGCCTTATTCACCCGCTGATTTTGTTTCAGGATATGGCCGCGCCGATCTGGAAAAAGGCAGGTCGCTTTCTGGCTGCGGGCGGCACCGCTGCCTTACTGGTTATTGGTGCGCTGAACCTTTTGTTTTTCTAGCGTTTACGCCCGGCGGGTCTGCAGACTAGTCAAAAAAGAAACTTTTTTCTCAAGAGCAGCTTTTCACGCGATGTGCTTTGTTGTATTTGTCGCGGGCGAGGGAGCTTTGGGAGAAGCTGGATCGGTACGATCTGAAGGGTAGTATATTGAGCAAAAAAATTGGTTTGGTCGCGCATGATAAGAAAAAACAAGACCTAACAGTCTGGTGCGATCAGGTTAAAGAAAAGCTGGCTCAGTATGAATTGTTTGCCACCGGAACAACTGGCAAGGCAATTATAGATGCAACTCAATTGCCTATAACGCTTTTAAAAAGCGGGCCATTGGGAGGCGATGCTCAATTGGGCGCCATGATTGTCGAAGGTGAACTTGACGGTCTGGTTTTTTTCATTGATCCCCTAACCGCGATGCCGCACGATGTTGACGTGAAAGCGTTGATCCGTTTGGCCACATTGTATGATGTGCCTTTCGCGTGCAACAAAGCGACGGCTGATGCGGTGCTGACATTGTTCTAATTGCTATATCTTGGCTGGTTGACCGGACCAGATAGAGATGAGCAACTAGGCAAAATAAACTCCGACAAGAGGGGAATACGGGGTGCAAAAAGACAACATGATTGAGGTGCGTCATGTCTCCAAGAGCTTTGGGGGCTTGCGCGCTGTAAATGATTGTTCGCTTTCGGTGGCTAAAGGTTCGATCACTGGGCTAATTGGGCCAAACGGCGCGGGGAAAACGACGCTGTTTAATATGGTGGCGGGTAGCCTGAAGCCGACTGATGGGGCAAATCATTTTTGATGGTGAGGACGTCACCGGCCTAAAACCGTTTCAGCTTTATCAAAAAGGTATGCTGCGCACATTTCAAATTGCGCAGGAGTTTTCCCACATGACGGCGCTGGAAAATCTGATGGTTGCTGGGGCTGATCAACCTGGGGAATCCTTGTTTCAAAGCTGGTTCCAGCCAAAGCATGTGGCGGAGTTTGATCATGAAATTCGCAAGATGGCGGAAGATGTGATCGACTTTTTGAAGCTTGGTCATGTGCGCGATGAATTGGCGGGCAATTTGTCAGGCGGGCAAAAAAAGCTATTGGAACTTGGGCGGACGATGATGACCGACGCCAAGGCTGTGCTGCTTGATGAGGTGGCCGCAGGCGTGAACCGCACATTGCTGAAAGATCTGGCGGCCAATATCCAGCGCATGAACAAAGAGTTGGGCTATACCTTCTTTGTGATTGAGCACGATATGGATTTGATTGCTGAGCTTTGCGATCCGGTGATCGTGATGGCGCAGGGCACGGTTATTGCTGAGGGGCCAATGGAGGAAATCCGGGCCAATCCCGAAATTATCGAAGCCTATTTCGGCACCGCTGTGGAGGCTGTATCGTGAGTTTGTTGGAAGTAAAAGATCTGCATGGCGGCTATGGCGGTGCACCGATTTTGAATGGCGTCAACATGTCCATCGACAAAGAAGATGTGGGGCGTGATTGTGGGGCCAAATGGTGCGGGTAAATCCACGACCCTAAAGGCGATTTTTGGCCTGTTGGAAGTGACTGACGGATCGATTCAGCTCGACGGTAGGGAAGTGGCCAATATGCAAGCGGACAAACTGGTGCCGATGGGGCTAGGGTTCGTGCCGCAGGAGTTTAATGTGTTCACCTCCATGTCGGTGCATGAGAATTTGGAGATGGGTGCGTATATTCGCCGAGACGATTTTTCAGATACAATCGCCTCAATCTACGATATGTTTCCGCCGCTCAAGGAAAAGCGCAAGCAAAATGCTGGCGAACTTTCGGGCGGGCAACGGCAAATGGTGGCCATGGGCCGGGCGTTGATGAGCCAACCAAAATTGCTGTTGTTGGATGAACCATCTGCCGGGCTAAGTCCGCGTTATATGATGGAAATCTTTGAAACGGTCGTGAACATCAATCAGGCCGGTGTCGGCATTTTGATGGTGGAGCAAAATGCGCGGCAAGCTCTTGAGTTTGCCTCCAAAGGTTTTGTTTTGGCGAATGGTAAAAATCGGTTCACAGGAACCGGGCAGGAACTGCTGAACGACCCAGATGTCGCGCGCAGTTTCCTAGGCGGCTAACGGGGGACGTAGACGCTATGATGAACGAACTCATCTTTTTCTTTAACAAGGTTATCGTGTCTGGCGCGGTTTTGGGCAGCGTTTATGCGCTCGGAGCGGTTGGCATTACCTTGATCTTTGGCATCTTGCGCTTTGCGCACTTTGCCCATGGCGACATGATGACAATGGGCGCCTTTGTTGCCTTTGTGTTGGCGTCAATCGCCAGCGCTCTAGGTATCTCAACCTTTTGGCCAACTGGCTTTATTGTTTTGCCTTTTGCCATGGTTATCACGGCCGGTTTGGCACTCGGTATTGATCGCACCTTTTATCAGCCCTTGCGCTCAAAAGGGGTGAAGCCAGTTACGCTTTTGATCGCATCAATCGGTGTGACCTTGATGATCCAAGGCCTGATCCGGCTGTTTGGCGGCGTGCAAACCCGCAGCTTCTTTGAAAATGAATCTAAACAATTGTTCCGCTTTGATGCGTCCTGGTTGGGCTCCTCGCGCACAATCAATGTGTCAGAACCACAGCTTTTGCTGATTGCGGTTACTGTGATTGCTGTTGTGGCGCTTCACTTCTTCCTCACCCGTTCGCGGTTGGGCAAAGGCATGCGGGCGATGGCTGACAATCCTAGTCTGGCGCTTGTGTCTGGGATCAATACCAACCAAGTGGTGC
>LLEO01000197.1_pt1 | contig 9875 bp, 17 predicted proteins | sample 595861 | NCBI WGS metagenome assembly LLEO01 (sample SAMN02919315, study PRJNA255460) | bioreactor metagenome | biome: chemostat; feature: culture 2012_25.1; material: sediment; isolation source: day35 25degC chemostat 2012 inoculated with Wadden Sea sediment taken from... | place: Germany: Bremen ... | reverse complement strand
TTTCCTGCACTTCAGGAATACGCGGGAGCCAAGCGCCGAGGGCGACGGGCTGAGAGAAGAAGACAAAGAAGAGCCAATTTCTCATGGACATAATTGAATAAGCCTTTTTATGATCGGCTTTGCAGACCTAATTCAGCTGCGCGCCGGATGTCGTTTATACGCGGCGCATAAGTGGCAGGGTCGTTTCCTTTATAGATCGCAGAGCCAGCCACGAGAGCATTGGCACCTGCTCGGGCGATTTCTTCCGCATTGTTTGCGGTGACACCACCATCAACCTGAAGGTCGATCGGGCGATCGCCAATCAAAGCCTTGGCTTGCATGATCTTTTCAATAGCTTGTGGAATGAAAGACTGGCCGCCAAAGCCGGGATTAACGCTCATAATAAGGATAAGGTCGAGGCGGTCAATCACGTTCTCAATCACAGACACAGGGGTCGATGGATTGAGCGAAACGCCTGCCTTTTTGCCCATGGCTTTAATCGCCTGCAATGAGCGATCAAGGTGCGGGCCAGCTTCAGCGTGCACCGTGATAATGTCAGACCCAGCTTTGGCAAAAGCTTCAAGATAGGGATCGGCTGGCGCGATCATCAAATGCACATCCAAGATTTTCTTGGTGACGGGGCGAATGGCCTCCACAATCATGGGGCCGATGGTGATGTTGGGCACGAAGTGACCGTCCATCACATCCACATGTACCCATTCGGCACCGCCTTCATCAATGGCGCGCACTTCATCGCCTAAACGCGCGAAATCAGCAGAAAGAATGGAAGGTGCAATCTTGATTGGCAATTGGCTCATTTGGGGGCTCCCCTGATCTTTAGCCATCTATATTTGGGATATGGCAAGCGAGGTAGCACACTGCTTGCCAAAAGCCAATTGCCCAAAGGGTGAATTATCACCTCTTCTCACAATTGCGTTAAAGCGACATTCGGTCGCTTGCAAAGATGGTATAAGCGGGTCACAAGAACATAGTTTTGAATCTCGCCGAAGGACTTTGCGATGATTTCCATCAGCCTACCCCGTTGTATTTGGTGCGGGCATTTTGAGTTTCTTGTCTCCTTGTGTGCTGCCACTGGTGCCGCCTTATCTTTCCTACATGGCGGGCACGACATTCGAGCAGCTTCAAGATGAAGGCAATACGTGCTCAAAGGTATGGTGGCGTACGGTCACAACGTCGATGTTCTTTATTCTTGGCTTTTCAACCATCTTTATTCTGATGGGCGCTTCGGCCACCTTTTTGGGGCAGCGCATTGCGCTCGGCGCTGGATTGGCTTGTGCCGCTGGCAGGCATAGCCATTATCGTGATGGGGGCTGCATTTTCTCGGGGCTCTTGCGCATCAATATGCTTTATCGTCAGGCGCGGATGAACGGGCCGACCCAAGCCACAGGGCCGCTCGGCGGCTATGCCTTGGGCCTTGCGTTCGCGCTGGGGTGGACGCCGTGTATCGGCCCCATTTTGGCGGCGATTTTACCGATTGCGGCACGTCCGAGACCGCATGGCACGGCGCCGGCCTGTTGGCGGTGTATTCAGCGGGATTGGGTTTGCCCTTTTTGGCTGCCGCGTTGGCCATTCGGCCCTTTATGAACTTTTTCCAAAATTTCAAAAAGCACCTTGGCACCGTGGAAAAGGTGATGGGCGTGTTTTTGATCATCACCGGTATCTTGTTCCTGACCGGCGATTTCACACGCATCAGCTTTTGGTTGTTGGAGACGTTCCCCATCCTCCAAAACTTCGGCTAGGTCTGTGCACATTGCGCGTCGAGCTTTGGCGTCGGCGCCCCTTGCCCTATATTGAATAGGGGCGGCAGCACGCCTCCTACAATCTCTTTGCGCACTGTGCACAGATTGGGGAGGTATTAGGCTTCCGGCGTCATCCCCGCGAAGGCGGGGATCCAGTTGGGCTTGGGCAAAATTGCAAAACACTGACGGCGTGCTGGTTGACATTCCGATCTGGATTCCCGCCTTCGCGGGAATGACGATCGGGGTTGGTTGGCCTTGACCGTAGTAGACTTAGCAGCCCCGGACTTGATCCGGGGCCGGGTTGATCCCGGCTCAGGTCCGGGATGGCTCCGTGGGGTATGCTCGGAATTATTTATCGAGCAATTTTAAAAAAGCTTCAACGCGCGCAGGGACGCGTGGCCATCTTTTGCGATAATGATGTGGTCGTGCAGCGTAATGCCGAGCGGTTTGGCGATGTCTGCGATGGCGCGGGTCATTTGAATATCTGCATTTGACGGGGTGGGGTCACCTGAGGGGTGATTGTGCACTAGGATCATCGCTGTGGCTGAGAGTTCAAGGCAACGTTTGATCACTTCGCGCGGATAAACCGGGGTATGGTCCACCGTGCCAATTTGCTGCACTTCATCGGCGATGAGCTTGTTGCGCTTATCCAAGAAAAGCAGCCGGAATTGTTCTTTATCCTCAAACGCCATCTCGGATTTGCAATAGGCGATCAGCGCGTCCCATGAATTGAGGATTGGACGCTCGGGCAGTGTGTCTTTGGCGTAGCGCTTGGCGGCGGCGTGCATGATTTTAATGTCCATTGCGGCTGTGGGGCCGATGCCATCAATCTCACACAGTAAACCGACCGGGGCGGACAGTGCTTGCGAAAAGCTACCAAAGCGGGTGATCAATTGTTTGGCGATGGGTTTGGTGTCGCGGCGCGGTAAAATGCGAAAGAGCAATAGCTCCAGCAATTCATAGTCCTCAAATGAAGAACCCAAATCTTTTTCAAAGCGTTGGCGCAGACGGTCGCGGTGGCCGTGATAATGCAGCTTGGGCTTTTTGGCCGGCGCTGATTTAGCGGCTTGGGACTCGTCAGTGTCGCTCATTTACCGCCGCGCTTCTAGGGGATTGAACAGGCCGTTGGGGGATTGGGTGAAGATTTCGCAGCCATGTTCTGTGATGCCGATGGAATGTTCGCACTGGGCGGATAGGGTGCGGTCGCGTGTGACTGCCGTCCAACCATCGCCCAGGATTTTAACATCAGGACGACCCAGATTGATCATCGGCTCAATGGTGAAGATCATGCCTGCTTTAAGCTCAGGGCCGGTGCCTGGATCGCCAAAGTGCAAAATGTTCGGTTCGTCGTGGAACAAGAGGCCCAGACCATGGCCAACAAAATCACGCACGACACCGCACCTCTCGGCCTCGGCAAAACTTTGAATGGCATGGCCAATGTCGCCCCGTTGTGTTGCCGGGTTTTGCGACTTCAATCGCGCGATCAAGCTTTCATAGGTCACTTCAATCAGGCGTTCAGATTTGCGCGAAATGTCGCCAATGGGGAACATGCGCGACGTATCGCCGTGCCAGCCATCCACAATCGAGGTGATGTCGATATTGACGATATCGCCATTTTTCAGCGGTTTTTCGTTTGGAATGCCGTGGCACACCACATGATTGATGCTGGTGCAAATGGAATGGCGATAGCCACGATAATTCAGCGTGGCGGGCACGGCATTATTGTCCAATGCAAATTCAAGCGCACGACGATCCAACTCTGCGGTTGTGACACCGGGCTGCGCAAACTCATAAAGCATATCCAACGCTTGTGCGGCGAGGGCGCCTGCCTTGCGCATACCTTCAAAGCCTTCTTCCCCATGCAAGGGATAATGCCAGGGGTGCGTTTTGGATCGGGTTTTGCTGCAGCGTAGGTGACCATGTGATGCTCTTTAGTTGCGATTTTTGCCGAACCTACCGCTTCATTGGCAAAATTGGAAGAGGATGGTTGAGGCAAATTTTTGTCTGATCGATCGCGCAATCATAGCACAGAAACTCGACCCCCGCATTCAACGCTGTTTCGGCCCCTTGGGCATAGATGGGGTCAAGATCGCTGGCGAAGCTGAATTGGGTGCAGTCGGTGCGCTGGACGAGATAAAGGTTTATTGCGCGATGCCCGGCGGCCGCCATGTTGCCCAACTCCATCAAATGCTTTGCACCGCGCGCGGTTTTGCTGTCCGGAAACTCGGCCAAGCTGCCATCGCGCAGCAAATGGACGTTTTTCACTTCCAAGTAGCAGTCTGGCAATCCTTCGCCCGTCAACAAAAAGTCGATGCGGGACTTTTCGCCATACTTCACTTCGGGCCGCACGTGATCATAGGTGGCGAGTTCTTTGATTTGTTTATTGCGCAGTGCTTCGGCGACAATGCGGTTGGGCAGGGCCGTGTTTATGCCGATCAGATGGCCATCAATCTCGGTCAATTCCCAAGAATATTTGAGCTTGCGTTTTGGATTGTCGGATTGGGAAAGCCAAACGGGCAGGCCGGGTTCTTTCAAGCCCAGCATCGCGCCGGGGTTGGCACAATGGGCGGTGATAATCTCGCCATTGTCGAGCCGTATATCGGCCAAAAACCGCTTATAGCGTTTGATCAAAGTGCCGCGCAGCAGCGGAGAAGGGAAATCCAAAATGAACGATCCAACGTTAAAATGATTGCAATTCAAGTTCGATCCTTTATTTCAAAGAGATGATGACAAAACAAGCTCAAGCAAAAACCGTCACCGCTGGCATGCTGGTGGTGGGCGATGAAATTCTTTCTGGTCGCACTAAAGACAAGAACATTGGCACGATTGCCGATTTTTGCGCTGATCTCAGCATTGATCTGAGCGAGGCACGCATTGTGGCCGATGAAATTGATAAAATTGTCGAGGCGCTGAACGCGTTGCGCGCTAAATATGATTATGTGTTCACCAGCGGCGGCATTGGCCCCACCCATGATGACATCACCGCCGATGCCGTGGCCAAGGCTTTTGGTGTTGAGCTGAATGTGGATCAACGCGCCATTGATGCGATGCAAAAACGGTTTGTGGATTATGAAATGACACCGGGCCGGTTGCGGATGGCGCGTATACCGGAAGGTGGCGAGTTGATCGACAATCCGGTTTCAGGCGCACCTGGCATCAACATTGAAAATGTTTATGTGATGGCTGGTGTCCCCGAAAATTTTGCAAGCGATGTTGGAAAGCATAGCGCCGACCTTAAAAACCGGGGTGCCGCAATATTCGCTGTTTGTGAACTCACAAGTTGGGGAAGGTGTGCTTTCCGAGCCACTTGCGGCATTGCAATCTTCATACCAAACGGTAAAAATCGGGTCTTATCCACAATTGGGGTCAAAGGACTATATGACCCAGATTGTGATGCGCTCTAGTGATCAGAATTTATTGGAGCAGGTTCGCCATGAAGCACAAGCGATTGTGGACGACCTGTTTGAAAAAGCAAAAAAAGGGACAGGGACCCACAATATGACCGCACCGCAGAATAAATCTTTCCCGGTTTCTTGGGATCAATTTCACCGCGACAGCCGCGCGCTGGCCTGGCGCCTGATGAATGAAGAGCCATTTGATGCCATCGTCTGCATCACCCGTGGTGGCCTTGTACCCGCGGCGATTATCGCGCGTGAGCTCGGCGTCCGGGTCATCGAAAGCGTGTCGATCAAATCATATGATTATAAGGATCAGGGGCAAATTGGAAGTCGTTAAACCGATCTGCCAAGAGATTATCGATCTCGACAAAACAGGGCGCGTTTTGATTATTGATGATCTGGTGGATACGGGCAAAACCGGTCGCGCCGTGCGGGCCATGTTGCCCAATGCGCATTTCTCCACCGTTTATGCCAAGCCATTGGCGCGGGATTTGGTGAACAGCTTTGTGACCGAGGTATCGCAGGACACATGGATTTATTTCCCGTGGGATATGGACGTGTCCTACGCGCCGCCAATCCGCGACGGCGTTGGCGACTAAATCCTTTTCGATTAGATAAAGCAAGCAGGCCCATGGAACCGATTATTTCGACATCCACGATTGCCGAGGAGATACAGCTCTCGGTGGCGCTGTGTTTTTGTTGACCGCGATTGGCGGTTTGCTCAACGTGTTGGCGTCGCGTCTATCGCGCGCCATGGATCGGATTGATGCAGATGAGAACGGATCGCCAGCGGTGCGGGCAAGGGATATGCGGCGGATTGCTTACATTATCTGGTCGAGCCGTCTTTGCGTCGCGACCGCCATTTTGGTGTGTCTGGTCGTGGTGTTCATATTTATGGGCGACTATGTAGCGGTAAACATGTCTGGCGCGATCGCATTTTCCTTTGTCCTGGCGATGGTCTTACTGACGGCCGCACTCACCTTGTTCCTTTTGGAACTCACGGCTGCAAGTGAGCGCAAGGATTTGTCTAAACCGCGCAAATGATTGCTTGGCTGGAGTGCGTTGCCCAACCCACAATTTTCTGCCGCCTATGCCAGATCCTTAGTGCGTGATATGCGTATGTTTTAAGCAATAATGCTGGTGACCAGGCAAACGCTGCGCTGTGAATGGCATTTGCAGATGAAAGGCCGTGCCATATGGGTCATGACACAGCGAGAGAGAAACAGCTTGTTTTCTTACAACAGAACTGTGGCGCCACGATTAAAAACTTGCTGTTCAAGCATCTTGGCGATCACGACAGTCGTGAGTTCAAAGCAAATTATGCTGACCTTCTTGAGCTAGCTGAGGTCGCTTACTGGAAAAGCCAAGTTCCCACTACCGTCGAAATGCCCACGATAATGGGCAGCAGTGACGCTTGTTTCGAAAACTCATTTGGCCGACTTTTGTCGTTTGGTATAGAAGCTGAAGATATTCTCTCGCCGGACCTGTTTAAGCACTATCTCAACTTTGTGCAAAAGGGGCAGGGCGCAGATATTTACGATGCGCTGACGCGTTATCTAGTGGCTGGGGTATTTGTATATCGGGAACTGCTCCGACGGTTCAGTGCGTCAGGTTGTTCTGGATCGAATTGATACGCTACATCGCTTTGTTACCACGTCGCCATTGAAATACGACATCTACGTTGAGCCGGAAGGTTTCTCAATTCCCAAGGCCTATCAATCGAAGAGGCTCGTTAATCCTATTCTTTATGAGGATGGCGAGATGACGCTGCCGCTCGTTCATGACCTTTTCATCTTTTCGTACGCTTTGGAAAAGCTTTCTGCGGCGTATCAGCGGAAAATCGATGCGATTGTCGACTATGTTTCAAGCACTCAATATCAAGATTTTGATTATGGGTACGGCCTGGTCAAATCCACGAAAAACAAGTTTCATTTTATGGGGTGGAGTGCCCATATGCCTTGGTTTAACCAGGCGTTATCGACTGACTATTTCAAAAAAGGACTCGTTTTTCGGATGCCACTGTTTTCGGGGTTTGAAAACGAAAATATCAAGCGTGGCGCCGCAAACTCAGTTCAATTTTCGATGATTTCAAAGTTGATGATTGCCTGTATAGCTTCTCAAATGATCTCCTACCTGAGATCAAGAACTCATACTTTTTGAATGGTCGGCATACCTCATTGAATGAGAACAGAAGACGTAAAGTTGGAAAGACAGTTGAATCCACTTTTTACGTCTATTGGGCGAATATTTGATTTCTTGTTGGCTGCAAAAACGAAATTCAAATCAGTTCGCGTCGCGCGCGGCTTGCCTGTATTCCCCACCTTTTCGGATGGAAATGAACGCAATGATAAGTGAGGTGGGAAAAAGCATTTGGTGCGGACGACGGGACTTGAACCCGTAAGCCGGTTAGGGCGAGGGATTTTAAGTCCCTTGTGTTTACCAATTTCACCACGTCCGCAGCTTTAGGTTGGCTTTTCATAATAGAAAAAAAATCACTTTGCAAATGGGAATCATGACGTGACGAAAATAGCGCCTGGTGTGCGATTGATCGTCATATCGCTTCAGTATAGTGTCTTGACTTTATTCGATAATGTTTGGCCGCACCGATAGGGAATTGCATATGGCAGAGCACGCTTCAAAGATTGTACCAGTGATTATGGCTGGCGGTCGCGGGACACGGTTATGGCCGATATCTCGATCGTCACGTCCGAAGCAGTTTTTGGCGTTGGCGGGGCAGGACAGCTTGTTTCAAGAGACATTGAAGCGGGTGGCTGATTCTGAGCAGTTCGCTGCGCCGATCATTGTGACCAATGAAGACTATCGGTTTTTGGTGGCTGAGCAGGCGCAAGAGATCGGCGTTGAGCTGGGGGCGATTTTGCTGGAACCTGCTGCGCGCAACACGACAGCAGCGATTCTGGCCGCGGCGCTTTATCTCAAAGGCGAAGTTGAACAGGAGCAAGTGCTCTATGTGCTTGCGTCTGATCATAAGGTGACGGCAGATGCCGGCTACAGTGAGGCTGTGGCACAGGCGGCAGCGTGCGCGCAGGCAGGGAAGCTGGTGACTTTTGGCATCACGCCGACTGAGCCGCCACGGGATACGGCTATATCAAGCAAGGCGATGCTTTAAGCGAAGGCGGCCATCGGGTGGCGGCGTTTGTGGAAAAACCGCAGCTTGAGCGCGCGCAAGAGATGCTGGATGCAGGTGGTTATTATTGGAATTCCGGCACCTTTATGATGCCGCGCGACGTGTTTGTCGCTGAATGTGAGCGGTTGGCGCCGGGAAACGAGCGTTGCCGTTGCGGCGGCTGTTGTGAAAGCGTCCAGTGATTTGGATTTTGTGCGGCTGGACAAGCAAAGCTTTGAACAGGCGCCGGACATTTCTGTCGATTACGCGATTTTTGAAAAAAACGGACCGTGCTGCCGTTGTGCCAAGTGCGTTTTCCTGGTCAGACTTGGGCAGCTGGGATGCAGTGTGGAAAGTCGGCGACATGGATGCGGGCGGCAATGTTGCGCGCGGGCAGGTGACGCTTTCGGATACGGAAAATAGCCTTGTTTATTCCGATGCCGGGCATGTGGCGGTGCATGGGCTTAAAAATGTTGCCGTTGTGGTTAGCGAAGATGCGGTGTTTGTCGGAGACCTGAATGAGGCTCAACGGGTTGGCGATATCGTCAAGCGGCTCAAGAGCAGCGACGACACCATGGCGCTTACCGAAACCCACAAAACCAGCTACCGCCCCTGGGGCGGCTATTCATCGTTGGTGTTGGGCGAGCGTTTTCAGGTGAAGCGCCTGTTTGTGAAGCCGGGCAAACAATTGAGCTTGCAAAAGCACCATCACCGCGCTGAGCATTGGGTTGTGGTGACAGGCACGGCAGAAGTGACTGTTGGCGACAAGGTAGAGCTTTTGGGGGAGAACCAGTCGGTTTATATCCCGCAGGGTGCAGTGCACCGTTTGGCCAATCCAGGCAAGATTTTGCTCGAGCTTATCGAAGTACAAACCGGGTCGTACTTCGGTGAAGACGACATTATTCGGCTAGAGGATGAGTTTGGGCGCAGCTAAGTGCCGCTGATCACCGTTTCCAGCGGTCGACCCACACATTGGTAATCAAATCCGTGTGCTTTTAGCGTCGGGCCATCATAAAGATTGCGCAAATCCACTAAAACGGGTTTGCGCATTTTCTTTTTTATTTGATCAAAGGGCAGGGCTTGAAACGCGTCCCATTCGGTGACGATCACGGCGGCATCTGCGTTTTCAACGCAAGCTAATGTGTGGTCGCAATAGGTCACGTTCTTTAAGTGGCGTTTCGCATTTTCCATGCCTTCGGGGATCGTAAGCGCGGATATTTGCGCCCATATCTTGCAGGCCTTGGATGATTGAAATCGACGGCGCTTCGCGCATGTCGTCGGTGTTGGGTTTGAAGGTGAGGCCCCAAAATGGCGATGGTTTTGCCATTGACTTCGTTTTCGCACATCTGCGCGATTTTGCGCGACATGGCGCGTTTGCGGTATTCGTTGATCGATACGATCATCTCGATCAGGCGCAAGGGGCCGCTCATGATCTTGGGGCGGTGCGGACAAGCGCCAGCGTGTCTTTCGGGAAGCAGGAGCCACCATAGCCCCGGGCCCCGCATTGAGAAATCTTTCCCCGATGCGCGGATCGAGGCAATGCCTTTCGACACACCCTTAATATCGGCCCCCACCACTTCACACAGTTCTGCCACCTCGTTGATGTGCTAGCTT
>LLEO01000196.1_pt1 | contig 9883 bp, 11 predicted proteins | sample 595861 | NCBI WGS metagenome assembly LLEO01 (sample SAMN02919315, study PRJNA255460) | bioreactor metagenome | biome: chemostat; feature: culture 2012_25.1; material: sediment; isolation source: day35 25degC chemostat 2012 inoculated with Wadden Sea sediment taken from... | place: Germany: Bremen ... | reverse complement strand
CCATGGTGCCGATCACTTCTGGGTGACCAGCATGACCAATCAAAACGATCTCCTTGCCCACTTCAAAGTGCCGTTGCGCCTCAACGTGCACTTTGGACACCAAGGGGCAGGTGGCATCAAGATAGAACATTTTCCGCTCTTGCGCATTCGCCGGAACTGATTTTGGCACCCCATGGCAGAGAAGATCACAGGTGCATTTGTGTCGGGAATTTCATCTAATTCCTCAACAAAAACAGCGCCTTTCTCGCGCAAACCATCCACCACATATTTGTTGTGCACGATCTCGTGTCGTACATAAACGGGCGCTCCATATTTTTGAAGTGCCAGCTCTACGATCTGTATCGCGCGGTCCACACCTGCGCAAAATCCGCGCGGTGCACAAAGAATTATTTCCAAAGGTCGTTTTTTTTGTCATACTGGTGAGATGCGTTCTATTTGTGGTGAAGTCAAGGCCAGCGCCTTTGCTCGGTTGCTCTGGACTGATTTGATCCTCATAGTAGTAAATGTGAATCTATTTGTCTTGGGTGAAAATTGTGCCTCGTTCCATCAATCAGCAAATCTTTGCGCTCGCGCCGGCTAATGAGCTGCCGCGACTGACCAAAGATCAGGAAAGACTGGTGGTGGGCAAGGCGGCGTGGATCTATGCCATGGCACAAACCGGGGTGCCGACGGCCCCGACGATTTGCTTGACGGGACGCGCATGGGAAACCTTGAAAACAGCAGATGTATCTAGCCCCCCCGATTGCGGCGCACTGGGTGGCGACGCTGTTTAAATTGGTGCCAAAAGGACAAAAACCGCCCCAAGCTCGTGGTGCGCACGGCGGCGCACACGCATTTGGCGGGGTTGGCGCGGGTGCGCGGTGCGATTGAGGCCCCAGCCACAGATATCGAAGCCATCGACGTGAAAAAGCCGCTTGGGCGAGCGGTGCAGCGCGCGTTTGATTCTTATCAAGGCGGCACACCTGTTTGGGCAGACGAAAGTGGTATCAACTTTAAAGATGAGCAGATCGTTATTGTCCAGGCTGCGTTCGATCAGCCAGTGCTGCAAATGCAAACCCGAGATACAAATACCGGCATGATGGGCCCGATACCGGCGAATGGCGAACGAGCTTTGCCCGATGCCTTTACCGGTCCCGCCGGCCAAGAGCTTTGCGCAAGTGTCGATCAATTGGCCGGCACGCACATGGTTTGCCTAACTGCACTTTCTGGCAAAAAAGTCGTATTTTTGTCGGCCCGGCCAGTCCAAGCGCCTATTTCTGCAATTTTAGAAGCTGCTTGCGATCGGGTCGCACGCGGCATATGGACGCCACGTCAAGCCGTGAGCCACGTTGACCCAGGACGCTTGCCCCAATTGCTGCACGCACGGCTCAAAAACAAGAAACGAGCAACGCCACTGGCCGTTGGGATGGGCGTTTCGCCCGGTGCGGCGAGCGGCGCAATTGTGTTTTCGCCCGAGGATGCGTCCCGCTATCAGGCACGCGGCAAGGATTGCATTTTGGTAAGTCTGGAAACCGGGCCAGCCGATATTGAAGGCATGCAAGCCGCCAATGGGATATTAACAGCGCGCGGCGGGATCACCAGCCACGCGGCAGTGATCGCGCGCGTTACTGGCAAACCATGTGTTTCGGGCGTGCGCTCCATGGTGATCGATGCTGAAAAAGGAACGCTCCAGCTGGGTGAACGCACCCTTATTCAAGGGGCTGAAATGACGATCGATGGTAATACCGGCGAAGTTTATGCCGGGGCATTGCCACTCAATCAGCCAAATATTGGCGGTGCGCTTGGTAAGCTTTTGGATTGGGCTGATGGCAGCCGCACAATTGAAGTGCGCACAAATGTGGAAACCATTGAGGGGGCCAAAACAGCCCTTTCTTTTGGCGCCGAAGGGATCGGCCTTGCCCGGTCCGAACATATGTTCTTTTCCGCTGAGCGCATGGTGGCCCTGCGCCGCATGATGTTCAGCCAGGATTTGGATGATCGAGTGGAGGCGTTGCAAGGCTTGGTGGAATACCAGGCTAACGACTATGCGCAGTTGTTCACCGAAATGGATGGGCGACCCATTACTGTTAGGTTGTTTGATCCCCCTTTGCATGAATTCTTGCCTCGTAGCCAAGAAGAGGTGGAAGAAACTGCGGCTTCGCTGGGCTTGAACATCAAAGAATTTGAGCGCCGTCTCGAACGGTTAATTGAGGTCAATCCCATGCTGGGCCACCGCGGGTGCCGCCTGGCCATTTCGCATCCTGAGATTTTGGAAATGCAGATCAAGGCCCTTGTTGCGGGCGGGCAGGCAGCAATCCAAACTAACGATGTGCCGGTAAATCTTGAGATCATGGTGCCGTTTGTATCGTCCTCGCGGGAAGTGAGCTGGGTGCGCAACCATATTCTGTCGCTGATGGAGCAGTTGGGGTGTGTCACCATCAGAGACCTTTAAATACTCAGTTGGCACCATGATTGAACTCCCGCGTGCGGCCATTCGCGCCGGCGAGATTGCAAAGCATGTTGACTTCTTTTCCTTTGGCACCAACGATTTGACCCAAACCACATTTGGCATTTCGCGCGATGATGCGCCCGCCTTTCTGGCCGCTTATCAGCGCAAGAAGCTTTATGATGGGGATCCTTTTGTGACCATAGACAAGAAGGGCGTGGGCGAGTTGATCCGTACCGCAATCCGCCGTGGTCGCGCGTCGAACCCCGACCTAAAGATCGGGATTTGCGGCGAACATGCAGGCGACCCTGAAAGCTTGAAGTTTTTCGCAAGCTTAAATGTTGATTATGTGAGCTGTTCACCATTCCGCATACCCATTGCGCGCCTCGCGCTTGCTCAAGCCGCGATTTAGGTGCTAATTGGCCACGATCAAAGTTTTGCCAAATAATCATCTTTTTGCGCTACAAACGGGTCACATTCAGAACTTTATCCGCGTTTACTCCCCATAAACCAAGTTTAGCGATAATAACTCCGCGGCGCGTAAATGCCGTTGAGTAGCATCGAGTAAAGAATGAGTTTAAAAATGGCTGGCCCGGAAGGCAGGGGCGCGCAAAAAACAGGCCGTTATATAAAGCCTTTTGCGCGATATTGAGCTTTACAATTGTGATGGTCGCCTTCACCAACGTTTCACTGGAGCGGCTGGACGAAAGCGCTGAATGGTTTGTCGATCCCATGGAGATTGATGATCTAATTGCGTCACGTAAAGCGGAACCCTCATTGGAAAATTTCTCTGTTGCTGCCGCATTTGTGGGGCCCAATCGTGATGCGAAAACGGATCGTCGTCGCGGGCCTTCCGCCATGGAGGTTGCTAAAAGCTTTGCCGCCACTCGCTTCCAAATTGCCGAAGCACGAACACCAAAAGTTTTGCCAATGCCTGATCCTGTAATGGTGGCATCAATTGCCGATGGCCCGAAAAAAACCAAATCCAGCCCAGCTGCGGATGTGGAATTGGTGGCCAAGCCACAAGATATGCCGCAAATGGCAGCGCTCAAAGCAATTGATGCGATTTCAGGCGATGCGGATGCGGTTGATCGCGACCCAAGCCTGCCATTCCCAGTGACTGTGCCGACAAAGCTGGCATATGCGCGGGACAATGCACCTAAAACCAAGGATTTAACCGCGCCATTGACCCAGGCTGCTATGAAGGCGAATGAGCGCGAAGAATGGTGCATGGCCACCGCGATTTATTTTGAAGCACGGGGCGAAAAATATCGTGGCCAAGTCGCTGTTGCACAAGTGGTGCGCAATCGGGTGAAGCACAAGGCCTACCCCAAATACCATTTGTGGCGTCGTGTTCCAAAATCAGACGTGGCGAAACCGCTGCCAGTTCTCATTCGCGTGCGACGGGATACCTGAACGTATCAACGAAAAAGGCGCTTGGGCGACGGCCGAAGAAATTGCTGACAAGGTAATCAGTGGTGATATTTATCTGCCGGAGGTAGCAAATTCCACCCACTATCACGCGACTTATGTTAGCCCGCATTGGGCGCCGCGACTAAAGCGAATGACAAAAATCGGCACCCACATTTTTTATCGCTTTAAACGTAGCTAGCGGTTGCCTGCGATGGCCTAGTTGGCCATCGATTTATAATAATTCACGATTGACGATGGAGAATGCGCGAGTGCGATGTTGCGCTGGTGCATCTCAGCTTTTGTAAAATAAACCATTGAGCCGCTTACAAAGCCTGGCACGACTGGGAAAACTTCTTCCACTTTAATGCCCGGATAGTTCACATTTGGCGAGGCAAAACCATCCGTCGAATAAGTGCCGGTGCTGGTATAGGCAATGCGCACGTCAGTTTCGTTGCCGTAACCCACCTTGCGTACGGTCGCGCTTGCAAATGGCTGCATATCGACATTTTCACTGGCGGTAACGCGAAAATGCTCATCACCGATGCGCACAAATTCTGACATATTGATCGGCTTGGGCTCGTCGCTATTTTGGATTTCATCAACGCCAGCCTGAACCGAGCGCACAAATTCGGTCCCATTTCAGCCAAGCAAAACCGCCCGTGATCGCCAACAAGAATGCCAGCGGGCCGTAGTGGAAGTTTGAAAATGGCGACTTGCTCATGATGAATCTCCTTAAAAAATGCTGATTAAGGATTTATCAACCATTGGGGTGGGGCGTCAAAACAATGCTTAAGAAATGGTTAATTTACGTGTCAAAACGAGACAAAGTGCGCACAACGACTTAAACGCAGAACATCAGGTTTTTAAGAGCTGAGTTGAGGCGTTAGCGAGCGGCGGGGCCTGAGATTTTCGAAAAATGGCTCATAAATTCTTCATGGGCCACATGAATTGGCCATGGCCGGATCAGATTTTCAAAATCCGGCATATCGAAGCTGGCAAGGCTTGGTTCCCCAAACAGCTTGCGCGCTTCTTCAGGCTCAAAACCAGCCAAATTCACCGCCTCGAAATAGGCGGCCTGCTGGTCGGCCTTCTTGATTTGCTTGACCACTTGGGCCGTGGGATTGGCGGGCAGTGAAAAGCGCACATGGATCGCCCCAAGCAGGCGATTTTCCAGCTGCTTATATTCGCCGCCCATCGCGGCCTTAAGCGGCGAAATGATATCGCCCATCACATATTCCGGTGCGTCATGCAGTAGCGCATAAAGCCGGGCGGAGCCGTCAAACTTAGGGTTGGCGGCGGCGGCCAATTGCATCACCAAAACGGAGTGTTGCGCCACCGAAAAGGCATAATCCCCATTGGTCTGCCCGTTCCAGCGGGCCACCCGCGCGAGACCGTGGGCAATATCGCTCAGTTCAATGTCCAGCGGAGACGGGTCCAACAAGTCCAAACGGCGGCCAGACAGCATGCGCTGCCATGCACGGGGTTGAGTTTTCGCCATTGAACGGACGCTCCGAAATCTAGAAAATTGCGCGGGATTTAAGAATCGCTCAAATCGTAGCTTGCCCAGTTTGGCGCCGCAAGTTGGATCGGCGTGCCTGATGCAAAAATGTGGCCCCATGCTTTGCTTTGTCGATGCGCATGAGGGCCAGACCGGTTTGGCCCGCAGTGTTAAGCATGTCGCCAACTTTTTTCTCTTCCGCTTCGATCTCAGTCGGTGCGCCGAGCGGTGTTTCCGCGCTGACAATCATCACCCGCTTACGTGCCGTGCCACGGTGTTGCATGCGCGACACCACTTCTTGCCCAATATAACAGCCCTTTTTAAAATCAATTGCACCGGGCAACAAATCCATACCGATATCGTGGGCAAAAAGACTGTTGGCTTCAAAATCTGCCGGGCAAGCGGCAATGCCGTTGTCGAAACGCGTTTGTGTGTATGCCGATGTGCCATCCTCCCAAGAAGATGAAGCCATCGCATCCTCATAATGACGGAAACCCATGCCGGGGCGAATATCCTTGAACGCAGCGTCGCTGGATTCGCTGGACCAGCCAACGACCATCTCATCGCCCAAAAGCACCATCTCGACATTGGCGCGCATTTTATAAAGCCGCATGCGCTTGAAAAAATCATCGACCAAGGCCGAATCGAGATCAGCGTAAAAAACATCATTTTTGCGGAAAACCTGCCCCTCAAACAGGATTTTGCCCTGCGGTGACAGCAGCGCAAACCATTGGCAGGTTTTCTCTTCCAAAGCGCGCACATTCGCCGTCAGCGTATCATGCAGCAGCTTTTCAGCTTCCGGGCCGGAAAAGGAAATCAATTTGCGGTCAAGTTTGAAAATTGTTGGCATAGGGCCTCTCACTTGGCTTGCTCTTGATAGGGGCATCGCGTTAAACCGATAAGCAACTACATAACATCTAAAAAAGAGCACACCACCATGAATGCGCAATTTGACAAAGTTTTTATCAACGCAACGCTGGTCAATCATGATGGGCAGCAGCTCACGGATGTCGGCGTTATCAATGGCCGCATTGCAGATATTGGCGATCTGAAAAACGCTGACGCGAAAGAAACCATCAATTGCAAGGGGTTGCACATTCTCCCCGGTGTGATCGACACGCAGGTGCATTTTCGCGAGCCGGGCGCCGAGCACAAAGAGAACCTGGAGACCGGATCGCTCGCTGCGGTGATGGGCGGGGTAACAGGCGTTTTTGAAATGCCTAACACCAACCCGCTGACCATCGACCGCGCAAATTTTGAAGACAAAATCAAACGCGCCACCCATCGGATGCACTGTGACTTTGCGTTCTATATTGGCGGCACCCATGACAATGTGGATGAATTGCCAACGCTTGAAAAACTCCCCGGTTGCGCCGGCGTGAAGGTTTTTATGGGCTCCTCAACCGGGTCCCTGTTGGTGGAAGATGATGATGGAGTTGAAAAAATCCTGTCCGCCATTTCCCGGCGCGCGGCGTTCCACTCGGAAGATGAGCCACGCCTGAATGAGCGTAAGCATTTGCGGGTTGAAAATGACCCCTCCAGCCACCCCGTGTGGCGCGATGTGGAAGCGGCAGTGAAATGCACCAAGCGCTTGCTCTCCATCGCCCGCAAAACCGGCAAACGCATCCATGTGCTGCATATTTCTACTGCCGAGGAAATGGATATTTTGGCTGCCAATAAAGATGTGGCGACGGTAGAAGTGACGCCGCACCATTTGACGCTGGACGAGACCGCCTATGATCGGTTGGGCACCTATGTGCAGATGAACCCGCCCGTGCGCAATGCGGAACACCGCGCAGGCATCTGGCGTGGCGTCGATTTGGGCATTGTGGATGTGCTCGGCTCAGACCATGCGCCACACACCAAAGAAGAGAAAGATCAGCCTTATCCAAACTCACCTTCAGGCATGACGGGCGTACAAACCCTGGTGCCGATTATGCTGGACCACGTCAATGCAGGTCGGTTGAGCCTTGAGCGTTTCGTTGATTTGACCAGCCACGGCCCAAACCGTCTGTTCCAAATCAATAATAAAGGCCGCATCGCCGTGGGCTATGACGCAGATTTCACCATTGTTGATATGAACCGCGAACAGACCATCACCAACGATTGGATCGCCTCAAAGCCCGGCTGGACGCCTATGATGGCGTGAAAGTGAAGGGCTGGCCCGTCGGCACCATTTTGCGCGGCAATCGCGTGATGTGGGAAGGCGAGTTGGTCGATGCCCATAAAGGCGAACCCATGCGCTTTGCTGAAAGCATGGCGGGGTAGGGGTATTTGCGCGCAGCGCGCCCGACTGCACCACCGTCATCCTCGGGCTTGACCCGGGGATCCAGCTAAGCGCAACCCAAGGTGCACAGCATCAAATTTTGCCGCACTTATAGTCCGGCCTGGATTCCCGCCTTCGCGGGAATGACGCGGTGCGCTGTTGAAATGCCTAAGGCAAAACCACATGCGTCATATCGGCTGCATTCACGCTGAGCTTGCACCAGTGAGTACTCAATCACCAGCGACGAAAAAGCGCCAGACGCCATTTTCATCAATGCCGACGCGGAAGAAGTACCAGCCGCCATAAAGGCGCATTTCTTCAACGTTAGATGGCTGACAATTTTGTAAACTTCGACCAATTCTTGTGGGTTTAGCTCTTGCAAATTGTGGGTGGCATAGGCGGGCCAAACGAACATTTTGGGTTCGCCTTCACCTAAATCTTGCACTGCGTATGGCGCTTCGAGCAGTTCAAGCATGATGGCCATGAGCTCGAGGCCTTCGCCATCATTGGAACTTTCGCGCAGAAATTGGATCGGGTTGTCCACCTCGCCAAAGCTCAGCCGTGGTGTTTGCGGCTGCGCCTCAAGAATGGTGCGGAAATTTTCAATATCGCCAGAACGCGCTGCATCCATCAACTGATCGCGCGTTTCAACAACCTCAATTGGCAATATCGAAAGGTCGCGCTGTGGATCAAGATTGGCATAGGCTGCGGCACGCTCGTCGGCATTTTCGTTGGGCGGAATGATGATTTGATCATCGGTAATGTCTTCCACGCCGAACTGCGAAGAGATTTCGCTGTTGGCTGGGCTGCTATTGTCGGTTGCTGTGGCAAGTACAGGTGCGGTGAGGGCACCTGCGCTCAGAATCATGGTCAGAGCAATTGGAGCGAGAAGCTTGGCCATGCGACAGCCTTCCGTCAAAGGACAGGATTATTGAATTGTGCGGTCGACTGTATATTCACCCAACTCGACTTGGCTAGGCAATTTTTCCAACAATTTCGCGATTGGTGCTTCGCCATATTGCTCTACAAGCGTAGCAATCGCTGCAAATAGTGCTGCGTGCGCGAGGGCTTCTTTTTCAACACCCTCAACATCAGCATTGCGCCAAGCTTCGGCCAAATATTGCAACGCAATTTGGCGTTCCTCATCATCGCGTTCAAAAAGCGATTGTGTGCGTGAATTTCAAACATTTAGTTCTCCTGACATCCAAGCATTAACATGGGATTCAGGCGCGAACATCAAGGTTCTTTAATAAAGGTTAATTTGGGCGAGAAATCCACATCATTCGGCGTAGCGGATGTGGATATCGTAGCTAATCTTAGCCCCTTCATCGAGAAACCGCGCTGTGAGAAGCGAGGCTGAGTCGGTGCAGCGGTTATGGGGTTTGTTGAAAATCACTGTAGTTGGCGTTAAAGGCACCGGCCAATCTCGCCCGGCGATCATTATCCACTTCGTCGAGCTCCATTAGTTCGGCAAGCTGTGAACGCCAATCAACGCCAGAACGCATGCATAGATCGTCTAGGTGATAAAGCGCGCCCATAATTTCGGCCAAACGTTCCATTTGCGGCTGATAGGGGGGATCGAGCGCACGGGCAGCGGTTGCCGCAAAAACTATAGCCAAACTCAAGGGTCTTAGAATTGCGCGCAAAAAAGCCTCCAAAAAAGTGCGGCATCGTCAAGATATGCTGGTGCTGATCAAATCTTAAAACGATGCCGCCATGGAGGCAATACTTATTGCAGGATGGTTAGGTCGCTCATAAAGGCACGTGCGGCAAAAGCGAATGTAATTTCATGCACAACGGGCACCTCTTCACCCGAATCTGTTTTGCGCAGAACTTCAATATTGCCCACATCACGGCCTTGGCTAATTCGACCGCTGTCCAATGCTGATGCTTGGCCGGCGGACCAACGGAAGATCAGGTCTTCATGGACGACTTCGCCTTTTTCTTGCAAGAGCGGCAGGGCCACACCAACAGGTAGGTGATTGCACCAGGGCCACCCGCATCATTGGGTTGATATCGTCTGGGATTTCGCCACGAAACAGGAAGGGGCGGCAGAACTGTCATAGCCAACATAGGGGTTGCGGCCCAATTGTTGAACGCGGCGTGGGTCAGGCACCAAAATATCACCGTCAGGATGGAGCTCACGATAAAGGTCTAGGCTCATCAGGCGCGAAGGGTAAGCCTTAAGCTGCTCGCCTGCACGGACGCCGGCGATCGCTTCTCCGTTAAATTGCTGCCACCAATTTTGCTCCGCACGGTCATACATGATCAAATCAGAGTG
>LLEO01000195.1_pt1 | contig 9903 bp, 14 predicted proteins | sample 595861 | NCBI WGS metagenome assembly LLEO01 (sample SAMN02919315, study PRJNA255460) | bioreactor metagenome | biome: chemostat; feature: culture 2012_25.1; material: sediment; isolation source: day35 25degC chemostat 2012 inoculated with Wadden Sea sediment taken from... | place: Germany: Bremen ... | reverse complement strand
ATGCCAATGAACAAACGAAAAAAGGAAGTGAAGGGATGTTTCGCGCCTCAATTACTGCATTGATCACGCCGTTCAATAATGGCGAAGTCGATGAAGCCGCGTTTAGAAGCTTTATCGAATGGCAGATCAATGAAGGCACATCTGGATTGGTGCCCGTAGCACCACTGGTGAATCACCAACCGTAAGCATGAAGAGCATAAACGGATCATCAAGATTTGTGTCGAGGCGGCAAACAAACGGGTGCCGGTAATCGCCGGCGCTGGGTCCAACTCCACACGTGAAGCTATTGGTTTTGCTGAATTTGCTGAAGATGCAGGCGCTGACGCGATTTTGTCGGTATCGCCTTATTACAACAAGCCGAACCAAGACGGTTTGTTTGCCCATTTCAGCGCGATTGCCAAATCCACTAAGCTGCCGATGATTTTGTACAATATTCCTGGCCGTTCAATTGTGGATATTAACGTCGCGACCATGAAACGGTTGACCGACGAGTGCCCCCAATATTGTTGGCGTGAAAGATGCCACAGCGGATATGGCGCGTGTGTCGGAACAGCGTCATGTTCTGGGTAAAGAATTTGTCCAGCTGTCAGGTGAAGATATTTCGGCACTCGGCTTTAATGCCCATGGCGGGGTAGGGTGTATCTCGGTCACATCGAATATTGCGCCGCGTCTTTGTGCTGAATTGCAGCAAGCCACGCTTGATGGCAATTATGAAGCGGCGATGGCTGTGCAAGACCGGCTTGCACCGCTGCACCGCGCCTTGTTTTTGGACCCAAATCCAGTGCCGGTAAAATATGCTGCCGAACGTTTGGGCCTTTGCAAAGCGGACACGCGGTTGCCTTTGTCGCCGATCACCCCCGCAGACTAAGTTGGCGGTGGACGAAGCGCTTATTCACGCAGGACTGATCAATTAATCCATGGCGCCAAAAAAGAAGAATTCATTGAAAAGCACAGGGCTCGTGGCGGAAAACCGCCGCGCCCGCTTCGACTATGAAGTTTTGGACACGATGGAAGCTGGCTTGGTGCTCGAGGGCACCGAGGTCAAAAGCCTGCGCAACGGCAAGGCGCAGATTACCGAGAGTTACGCCACCCCGGAAGGCGGCGAGATTTGGCTGATCAATTCGCACATCCCCGAATATTTGCAAGCAAATCGCTTTAACCACAATGAACGCCGTCGCCGCAAATTGCTGCTGAAAAAGCGCGAAATGAGTCGCCTGATGAGCGCTGTGGAAAAAGAGGGGCAAACAATTGTGCCGCTCAAATTATACTTTAACGATCGTGCATCGCCAAACTGTTGATAGGCATCGCCAAAGGTAAAAAACAACACGACAAGCGCGCCACAGAGCAAAAGCGCGACTGGTCTCGCCAGAAGAATCGATTGTTGAAAGATCTAGGCTAAGCGATTCTATTCGCTCAACAATTTGCGCACACGCGAAAAAATGCCATTAAACATCTCCGGCGTAAGCACCCTGGTGTTCACATTATAGCGCGAGCAGTGATAGCTCGACAGCAAGGCTTGGCCTGTCGGCAACGCGAACTCCGCGCCATGACCAAATTTGAAGTCTTTCTTGCGCAGGTCGAAGCAGCTTAAAAACGAATTGTGCGCGATACTGCCCAACGTCACAAACACCTCAACATCATCACGATAATGCGCCAACGTCGCTTCCAGATAGCGGCGGCAATTATTGACTTCGCTGGCGGTTGGTTTGTTTTGCGGTGGCACGCAGCGCACCACATTGACGATGGCGCATTCATTAAGCGACAATCCATCATCTGCTGAATTGCCATATTCGCCGCGTGCAAAACCGTGTTGAATGAGCGTGTCGAACAACAGGTCGCCCGCAAAATCACCGGTGAAGGGGCGGCCAGTTCGATTGGCACCCTTCATCCCGGGTGCCATGCCAACAATCATAACCCTAGGTTGCGCCGAGGCCCAATTCGGCACTGGCGCGTTAAAAAACGTCGGAAATTCTCGTTTGGCTTGAGCACGAAAAGATCTTAGCCGCGGACAACGTCCACAGTTTGCAGCCGGGTCAAGCGCAGCCAAAATCAAACCTCATCAAATCAAATAGGCACAAAAAGCCGTGACGAATTAAGTCTCGCGGCCAACTGATTTTGCCAAATCTGCGATATCCATAAAGTAATCTGCCTGACGCCGAAGATCGTCCGAAATCATCGGTGTAGATGTCGCTTTTGTGGATACAACAGTCACCTTTTTCCCTTTGCGCTGCAAAGCAGCAACAAGGGCGGTGAAATCACCATCGCCTGAAAATAAAACCAGATGGTCGTAATTATCAGCCATGTCGAGCGCATCAATGGTAATTTCGATATCCATATTACCTTTGATTTTGCGCCGACCTTGATTGTCGGTGTATTCTTTTGCTGGTTTTGTCACAACAGTGTAACCATTGTAATCTAGCCAGTCGATGAGGGGGCGGATCGAGGAATATTCCTGATCTTCCACCAAAGCCGTATAATAATAGGCACGTAACAAATAGGCCTGGCTCTGGAATTCTGCAAGCATACGCCGATAGTCCAATTCGGCGCCCCAATGCCTTTGCTGTGGCATAAAGGTTTGCTCCATCCATTATCAGGATAACCTTTTCGCGAGGATCAAACATTAAACAATAGCCTTACTCTGCTTATCAGGATAATATACCTGCATTCGTTTGATAAAACATTACTAGTCCATAAGCACAATGCCACATGTACGCAATTCGTAACACACGGCAAAAAGGCCACCCTTGTCCAAGAGGTGACCCTAGTACTTAACTTACGTCATAAATCATAATTGGTGAATATGTCGATTCAATTATATTAAACAATGTAATTTCATTTATCGGGTTGTAAACTGCAGCGCGTTGGTGTAGATCACCCCACTGATTACCCAAATTTGCGGAGATTTGCTTTGGCGCGCGTTACCGTTGAAGATTGTATTGAAAAAAAATCCCTAACCGATTTGAGCTTGTTTTGCTTTCGGCACACCGTGCCCCGGCTTATTTCGTCTGGGGCACCAATCACTGTTGATCGCGACAATGACAAGAACCCAGTTGTGTCCTTGCGTGAAATTGGCGATGGCACCATCTCACCAGGCGATCTGAAAGAAGATCTGATCCATTCGCTACAAAAATATGTGGAAGTGGATGAGCCTGAAGCCGAGACAGCGCCAATGATCGAAAGCCAAGGTGGCAGCGATGATGATGGCATGGTATTCGACACAATGAGTGAAGAAGACCTGTTGCGCGGCATTGAGGGCCTATCGCCCCCAGATCGTCGGGACGATTAGTCTTGCATCTTGTAGTGAGCTGCACGATAATGGAAGGGCGCCTTGATCGGCGCCTTTTTTGTGATTCTTCACGCCTTTATGAACACCAATCGGAGCAGCATTTCCGCCCATGATGCGCCAATATGAACTTGTTGAGCTGGTGCAGGCTTACAATCCCAATGCAAACGAAGCCTTGCTCAACAAAGCCTATGTTTACGCCATGCAAAAGCATGGTCGGCAAACCCGCGCCTCTGGCGACCCTTATTTTGCCCATCCGCTGGAAGTGGCCGCGATTCTCACCGAGTTACATCTCGACGACGCCACCATCGCCGTAGCGCTTTTGCATGATACGATTGAAGATACGGACGCGACGCGCGCCGAAATTGATCAGCTGTTTGGCCAAGAGATTGGTGCCATTGTTGACGGGCTGACCAAGATCGACCGGCTAAACCTTGGTTCGCGCGAGGAAGCGCAGGCCGAAAACTTGCGCAAATTATTGTTGGCAATCTCTGAAGACGTGCGTGTGCTGTTGGTGAAACTGGCCGATCGCTTACACAATATGCGCACGCTTGAGTTTGTGCCCGAGCACAAAAGAAACGCATCGCTCAAGAAACAATGGAAATATACGCTCCATTGGCTGGGCGTATGGGGATGCAGGACCTGCGCTCCGAGTTGGAAGACTTATCGTTCCGAACGTTGCATCCCGAGCAATATGAAGTCATCCGTAATCATTTGGACGCTTATGCAGCGGACAACCATGCCGTCGTTGATGAGATACGCATGGAATTGGCGCAAAGATTTGTGGACGCTGGAATTATTGCCACTGTCAGCTCACGCTAAAGGCGCCGTTTTCAGTTTTCAAAAAGATGGAACGTAAATCCATCAGCTTGGAGCAATTGTCCGATATTATTGGCTTTCGTGTCATCGTTGACAATGTTGATCAATGTTACAAGACGCTTGGGGTCGTGCATCAAACATGGTCCGTGGTGCCCGGTCGCTTTAAAGACTATATCTCAACGCCCAAGCAAAATGACTATCGTTCGATTCACACCACCATTGTGGGACCGGAGCGCGAGCGGGTGGAGCTTCAAATTCGAACCCGTGAGATGAACTCAATTGCTGAAATGGGAATCGCCGCGCACGCGCTCTACAAAGATGATATTTCTGGCGATATGAATCGGCTGGAAAAAGAAAGCCGCGCCTATGCCTGGCTGCGTAATACGATTGAGCATTTGACAGAGGGCGAAAACCCGCAAGAGTTTTTAGAGCATACAAAGCTCGAACTGTTTCAAGATCAGGTGTTCTGTTTCACGCCGCGTGGGCGCTTGATCGCGCTGCCGCGAGGCGCCACGCCAATTGATTTCGCATTCGCGGTGCACACCGACATCGGCAACAGCTGCGTGGGCTGTCGGATTAACGGCACGGCCATGCCGCTCACCACAAAGCTGCGCAATGGCGACGAAGTTGAGATCGACCGCGATGAGAAGCATCGTCCACCACCAAACTGGGAAAACATTGCGATAACTGGCAAAGCACGCGCGGCGATACGCCGATCCTTGCGGTTGGCGGCGCAAGAACGCGCTGAACGCCTTGGCAAGCAAATTTATGATGCGCTGCTCGAACGCGAAACGTTTTCAGTGAACCGCAAAGAACAAGACGCCCCTGCTTAAACGGCTCAAAATGAAATCCATGCGTGCGCTGTATGTTGCCTTAGGCGAGGCTCAATTGGCCGGCGAAGATTTGGTCCATCAATTGGATGAGCTCAAAGGCTATGAACGCACCCGCAAGCGCAAGCCGCTTGGGCTGCCTGTTGGCACCAGCAAAGATGGTTGGTTTTCGCTGGCGCAGGGCGAAAACTTCAAATTCCGAATCCCCGGGGGCCAAACGGTTGATGCGGACTTCTTGGGCGGCGCGCGATTGGAGTTTGCCACACCGGTGGAAATTTCACCTGAAGGCGTGCTGCCCGGTGATCGCATGGTGGGCATACTGCCAGAAAGCGGCGTGCTCACAATCTATCCCATCGGGTCAGATGCCTTGCTTGAATATCAAGACGTTGACGCCTTGTGGGTGGACGTGCTTTGGGATTTGGATGTTGAAAAGCATCAATCGTTCCCCGTGGTCATGGTTGTTCAGTCAGTGAACAAACCTGGCATCTTGGGTCAGATTTCATCGTCGATTGCTTCTTGCGACGCGAACATTGTTAATCTGATGTTCCGCACCGTGCGCTCCGATTTTTCCGATATGCTTTTTTGTATCGAAGCGCAGGACATCACACAATTCAACGACGTGACTTCAACGATAAAACGCATTGTTGGCATATCCAACGTGCGTCGCGCCACGTGCGAAGAGGGCGCATTGATCGAAAAATTTACCCAACAGTATAAACAGCTAGAAACAAAGGTAACCTGATGAACCAGCAAGATGTGCTTGATGTTTTCCGCTCATGCGACGCACTTTTAGAGGGCCACTTTATTTTGTCGTCTGGTCTGCGGTCGCCTGTTTTTTTGCAAAAAGCCAAAGTGTTTATGCATGCGGACAAATCTGAGATCTTGTGCAAGGCTCTAGCGGAAAAAATCCGCGCGGAAGGCTTTGGTGATGTGTCACAGATTGTATCGCCAGCGGTTGGTGGCATCATTCCCGGGTATGAAACATCACGCCATCTCGGCGTGCCCGCAATCTTCACCGAACGAGTGAATGGCGAGTTTGAGCTGCGGCGTGGCTTCCATGTTGAAAAGGGCGAAAAGGTCATCGTGGTGGAGGACATCGTTTCCACCGGCCTTTCGATCCGCGAATGTGTGAAATGTTTGAAAGATTTAGGTGCCGACGTTGTTGCGGCAGCCTGCCTGGTAGATCGTTCGGATGGCGAAGCAGATGTAGCGTGCCGCTTGTGGCGCTGACAGGCTACAAGGTGCCAGCGTACCCAGCGGACCAATTGCCGCCAGAATTAGAGAATATACCTGCAGTGAAGCCGGGCAGCCGCGGATTGCAATAGGGGCAGTGATTTGATTATCGGGATTGGCAACGATATTTGCGAGATCGCACGGGTAGAACAAACGCTTGCGCGTTTTGGCGATCGCTTTGTGCAGCGCTGCTTTACCGAAATCGAACAAAAAAAGTCTGACCGTCGTGCCCAACGTGCTGCAAGCTATGCCAAACGCTTCGCCGCGAAGGAAGCTTGTGCCAAAGCATTGGGGGACTGGGATGTCTCGCGCCGTTTATTGGCGCGACATTGGCGTGGTGAATATGCCGTCGGGTAAACCGACCCTGGAATTGACCAATGGCGCCAAGAAAGCACTGGAAAGACTTGTGCCAAACGGGTACACACCCTATCTGCATTTAACAATCACTGATGATAATGGTATGGCTCAAGCCATCGTGATTATCGAAGCTGAACCGACGCGCGCCTAAAACCAAAAGAAAAGCGAAAAATATGTCTGAAAAAATAGCAAAATCAGCCAAGAGTGAAGTATGGGAAACCATCGTTGTGCTGGTGCAGGCGCTCATCATCGCTTTGGTGATCCGCAGCTTTCTTTGGCAGCCTTTTTCCATTCCAACCGCATCATTGCAATCCAACCTGTTGATTGGCGATTATGTTTTGGCGTCGAAATACACCTATGGCTATTCCAGCTATTCCTTCCCGCTAAAAGCCGTGCCGATTAATGGTCGAATCTTTGGTCGTACCCCAGAACGTGGGGAGATTGCTGTTTTTGAGCCCGTACCGCAAAAAGATGCTTACATTAAACGCGTGATCGGTTTGCCGGGCGACGAAATTCAAATGAAAGACGGCTTGCTGCACATCAACGGCGAACCGGTTGAAAAAGAACGCACAGGCACACGGATCGACACCGACAGCAACGGCATTTCCGTTGAAGTGATCACCTACCAAGAAACGCTGCCCAATGGCGCCAGCTATGAAGTCCAGGAAATTTCGGACACTGGTGCGTTCGACAATACCGCGGTCTACAAAGTGCCTGCTGACCATTATTTCATGATGGGCGATAACCGCGACCGCTCTTTGGACTCGCGTTCATTGTCGTCAGTTGGCTATGTGCCGTTCACCAATTTTATTGGCAAAGCTGAAGTGCGCTATTTCTCAATCAAAGATAACCTGAACCCATGGGCGGTTTGGAACTGGCCCGGAAATGTGCGTTGGGATCGTATGTTTGAGTCGGTTTACCAGTGACGCAAATGACGCCAAAAACTCAAAAACTCGTTGATCGCTTAGACTATCAGTTTAATGACCATGATTTGCTCCAGCGCGCGCTCACGCACTCGAGTGCGATTGCACCCTCTAGCCGCACGCAGCAATCCTATCAACGACTTGAGTTTTTAGGTGATCGTGTGTTGGGCTTGGTTGTGGCGGAGTATTTGCACTTCCACCACAAAAGCGCCAACGAAGGCGAATTGTCTCGCGCGCTCAATGCGGTTGTGCGCAAGGAAAGTTGCGCCGCGGTCGCGCGCCAATTGAATGTGCCCGCAGCTTTGGCTTTGGGCCAGTCTGAAGCGCGCACGGGCGGTGCACAAAAAGAGGCTATATTGGGCGATGTTTGCGAAGCAATCATCGGTGCGATCTATTTGGATGGTGGCTTAGCCCCGGCCAAGGCATTTATCGAACGCGAGTTTGCCAGCTTCTTTAAATCCTCAATGAGCGGACGGGGTGACGCAAAAACCACCCTGCAAGAATGGGCGCAATCGCGCGGCTTGGCGCTGCCCAAATACGAAGAATTGTCTCGTGAGGGACCCGACCACGCGCCTGTTTTCACCATTACGGTGAATTTAGAGCGGCATGACCCCGCCCAAGCGACGGGAAAATCGAAAAAAATCGCAGAGCATGAGGCCGCAACGGCCTTTTTGGTCCGCCAAGGTATTTGGACAGAAGATGACAGCTAATATCGAAACACGATGCGGTTTTGTGGCGCTGGTGGGGGCACCAAACGCTGGCAAATCGACATTGTTGAACGCGCTGGTGGGCACCAAAGTATCCATCGTGACCCCATAAAGCACAAACCACGCGGGCGCAGGTGCGCGGGGGTGGTAACGCTAGATCAAAGTCAGATGATCTTTGTCGATACGCCGGGCATCTTCAAACCCAAGCGCCGCTTGGATCGCGCCATGGTGCATTCCGCTTGGTCAGGCGCAGCCGACGCAGACGTGCTGGCGTTGATTGTCGATTGTAAACGCGGCATGACCGACGAGATTGAAGCCCTGATTGAAGGACTGAGCGATTACAAACAATCCAAAGTCTTGATCCTGAACAAAATCGACCAGGTTGAGCGCACCACGCTTTTGGCGTTGGCGCAACAGCTCAATGACAAATTGAATTTTGAGCAAACCTTCATGGTTTCGGCGCTAAAGGGCGATGGGGTGAAGGATTTTGTCGATTATTGTGCACAAGCCGTGCCGATTGAGCCGTGGCATTTTCCTGAAGATCATTTGACCGACCTCACTTTGGCGCTAACGGCTGCCGAAGTGACACGCGAGAAGCTGTTTTTGCGCATTCACGAAGAAATTCCTTATGCCGCGACGGTGGAAACCGAGCAGTTTAAGACACAAAAAGACGGATCATACCGCATTCAGCAAGTGATCTATGTGCCCGTGACGGGCATAAAAAGATTGTGTTGGGCAAAAATGGCCAAACGATCAAAAAGATTGGTGAGGAATCACGCAAAGAGTTAAGCGAGATTTTCGAAACCAAAGTCCATCTGTTTCTGTTTGTAAAAGTGCGTGAAAAATGGGCCGATGACCCATCCGATATCGCGAAATGGGACTAGAGTTCCCGCAATAGGTCCAAACAATGGAATGGCAGGCTGAAGGTTGATCATCGGCACCCGTAAATATGGGGGGGAGAATTCGGTGATCATTGAAACCATGACTGCTGAACATGGGGGCGACACCTTGGACTTGTGAAAGGCGGGCGCTCGCGCAAATATGCAGCGCTGTTGCAGCTGGAAATTCGGTGCAATTGGCATGGCGCGCACGACTGGCCGATCATTTGGGCATGTTCACCGTTGAAGCGGTAAAACTGCGGGGGGCCGCCAACCTGATGGAAAGCCGGCAGCGCTTGGCGCTTAGTCAGCTTCTTTGTGAGCATTTGCGGCTCTTGCCGGAGCGTGACCCCGCATCCACGTCTATATGCTGAAGCGTTGGCCATGCATGAAAATGAAGCCGATGGTGAAATTTTGGCACGCGGTTTGGTCAAATTTGAAATGCGCCTGCTTAACGAGCTTGGCTTTGGCATCGATGCCTCAAGCTGTGCCGTGACCGGGGAGACAACCGGGCTTAGTTATGTGTCGCCGCGCACAGGTCGCGCGGTGACCAAAGAGGCAGGCGAACTCTACAAAGATAAGCTATTTGCGCTGCCCGAAGTGTTGGGCGGCGCTCTGGAAATGGACAAGGCAGCGGAGATTGAGGCGGCGTTTCGACTAACAGGGCATTTTTTTGCACTTACATATTTGGTCGCCACGGCAATTATCCCCACCTTCTATGCGTCAGGGCCTCATCCAAGGCTTGGTAAACGCGTTATACTGAGGGTGATTCGGAAATATAAAACCAAAAGGGTCCCCCATGGGAAATCAAACGCCTGTTGATGGCGGCGGCGAGCTGCCAACAATTGATTTGCGCGGCGCTTTGGAAGAGCG
>LLEO01000194.1_pt1 | contig 9940 bp, 12 predicted proteins | sample 595861 | NCBI WGS metagenome assembly LLEO01 (sample SAMN02919315, study PRJNA255460) | bioreactor metagenome | biome: chemostat; feature: culture 2012_25.1; material: sediment; isolation source: day35 25degC chemostat 2012 inoculated with Wadden Sea sediment taken from... | place: Germany: Bremen ... | reverse complement strand
AAGGGCGGTTTCGTCGCGACTTTTATTATCGTTTGAATGTGCTCAAGATTGATATCCCCCCATTGCGGGATCGGTTGGAAGATGTGCCTGTACTCAGTGATTTCTTTTTGGAAGAGTTTGCGCACCGCGCCGGCGAGCCGGTGCGACTGATGAGCGAAGAAAGCGTGCGCCGCTTGATGGCCCATAATTGGCCGGGCAACGTGCGCGAGTTGCGCAATGTGATTGAGCGCGCCTGCATTTTATCAAAGGCACAGATATTGGACGCGGACGCTTTGGGTGAATTGGTTCCTGACGGACAGGTCGATGCCCTCAGTTCTAGTGGGGTACAAATTGCACCGTCTGTTGACGCGGGTGATGGTTTGCCAGCGCAAATTGCGACATTGGAGCGGCGTGCGATCGCGGACGCATTACAGCGCTGCGGCGGACACAAAGCCAATGCGGCGAAGCAATTGGGTATTTCACGCTCACAGCTTTACGACAAATTGAAGAGGTACGAAATGTCCTGATTTCGGACATTTATGTTTGAAGTTTATACATTTCAAATTTGCTCGTCTTTTGAATTGCTTAGGCACTGATGCGTCGTTTTTGTGTGAAAATCATACAATATGCAAATCTTGGAATGTGCGAACGTACTTTGCTTAACCTTCTGAAAAATAATCAATAACGGCGATTTCCCGATATTGGCATGGTCATTGCAACGCTTTTCACGAAACCATTGGCTGCGTGGAGGCGCGTCAATGGCCAATGTCCATTAAGGGAGGAATTCATGGCATTGAAGAAAGTGAAGTCGCTAAGTCGTAAAATGGTGGCCCCCCGCGGTCGCCGCTGTCGCCATGGCCACGGCTGCGTTGCCAGCGGATGCTGGCGAACAATTGCGCTGGCGCGTGCCGGTGGCGTTCGGCACCCATTTGCCAGCACTCGGCGATAATATCAATTATGTTGCCGAGACGTTGAATGCTGCCACGGCAGGTGAGGTTCAATTCAAAGTATTTGAGCCAGGCAAGCTTGTGGCGCCATTGTCGATCACTGAAGCGGTGAAAGACGGCAAGATGCAGGCCGGGTATACTTGGCTTGGTTATGATCAAGGGCGTATCCCCTCAGCACCATTGCTGGCGGCACGTCCCTTTGGCATGGAGCATGGGAATATACTGCATGGTGGTATGAAGGTGGCGGCAAGGCCTTGGGCGAAGCCGTTTATGCTGAACACGGGGTTCACCCGATTTTGTGTGGCATTATTGGACCAGAAACAGCTGGTTGGTTCCGCGATGAGATCAAGACCCTTGAGGATATCGATGGTCTGAAAATTCGGTTTGCGGGCCTTGGCGGCAAAGTGCTGCAAAAACTGGGCGCATCTGTCACCGTTCTTCCTGGGGGTGAGATTTTCCCTGCGCTGGAAAAAGGTGCCATTGACGCCACTGAGTTTTCGATGCCAGCCATCGATCAGCTGCTCGGGTTTGATAAAATCATTAAAAACAACTACTTCCCCGGTTGGCACCAAACATATACCGCGTTCCATTTGGTGGTAAACAGCAAGATGTGGGCCGACTTGCCGGACGACCGCAAGGCGTTGCTGGATATGGCTTGCACCGCAGGGGTCATGCGCAACCTTTCCAAAGGTGAAGCCATTCAAGGCTCGATTATTGCTGGTTTCCCCGAAAAGGGCGTAACTGCCAATACTCTGCCTGAGCCATTGTTGCGCGAGTTGCAGGCGATCACTCAAGAAGTTTTGGAAGAAGAAGCGTCAAATGATGCCCATTTCAAAACGATTTATGACTCTCAAGAAGCGTTTTCTGAAGAGTACAAAAACTGGAAAAGCTTGGCTTATTTGCCACGTGATTTTTAATCGCGGGCTCTCGCAAAGCGTTTAGGTCTTTGAGTGAATTGGGGAGGTCTGCTCGGTAAAGAGCAGAGGGAGAATGACAACAAAAATTGATTTAGACCATCCAGAAAGGGTGCCTGAGGCACCTAACCTGGCCTATATCGACCAGTTGCCGACCACTGCTTTTTCCAGACCGGTTGATCGCGCCCTGCGCGCGATCGGCCATGGCATTAGCTGGGTGTGGTTACTGTTGTTGGCCACCATCGTGATTAATGTTGTGGCGCGTTATGCGTTTGGCAAAGGGCGGATCGAATTTGAAGAAATCCAATGGCACTTTTATGCCATTGGCTTCATGATCGGGCTTTCCTATTGCCTCTCAACCGATGATCACATCCGTGTGGATGTGGTGGCTGAATTGTTGTCGAACAAAACCAAGGCCTGGGTTGAAACATTAGGTTTGATCCTATTGCTGATCCCGTTTCTTGTTTTCGTGTTGATCTACGCGGTCCCGTTTTTCACCTACTCCTTTTCGATCAATGAAACTTCTGGCTCGCCGGGCGGGTTGCCTGCCCGGTGGGCGATTAAGTCCGTGCTGATCATTGGTTTTGCCTTATTGCTTTTGGCCGCGATTTCGCGGCTGACGCGCACAATTGCTTTGTTGCGGGGTAAGAACGCGGAAAACACGGTACAGGTCGGAGGCGATGACAATGCCCATTAATGAGATTTTCTGTATCGCCATGTTTGCAAGTTTTATCTTGCTGCTGTTCACTGGTTTTCCAGTTGCCTGGATTTTGGGTGGTGTCGCTGTTGCGTTCACCGCGCTTGGTTGGATATTGACCAACTACACTGATATTTTTGCCAATAGCTTTTACTATGTGGACTGGAGCTACAGCTCAGCTACGGTCGACCGCATTTGGGATGTGATGCACAATTGGGTGTTGGTGGCACTGCCCCATGTTTGTGTTTATGGGGCTGATGCTGGATCGCTCAGGGTTGGCCGAAAAACTGCTCACCGATTTCGCTAAATTGTTTGGGCGCGTAAAAGGTGGCTTGGCCGTCACCGTTGCGCTGATTGGCATTTTGTTGGCGGCTTCCACCGGGATTATCGGTGCCTCCGTAGTGTTGCTCTCCGTTTTGGGCTTGCCGGTGATGATGCGGGCCAACTATTCGAAAAGTTTTGCATCTGGCGTGGTGTGTTCGGTGGGAACATTGGGCATTTTGATCCCGCCTTCGATCATGTTGGTGCTTATGGCAGATCGGCTGGCCATTTCGGTTGGCGATCTCTTTTTGGGTGCGTTAATCCCCGGTGTGATTTTGGGCGCGATTTACATCATCTATATTCTAATTGTGGCCAATGTCTCGGCAACTGCTGCCCCGCGGCCAAAAGAAATTGAGCCGATCAATCCCAAGCTGATCCTCAACGTCTTTCTGGCGGTTTTGCCGCCAGCAGGTTTGATTTTGGCCGTGCTTGGGTCCATTTTCATGGGCATCGCAACCCCCACTGAGGCCTCGGGCGTTGGCGCATTTGGTGCGCTATTGCTGGCGCTGTTTTCCGGCAAGCTCAACTTCAAAGTTTTGAAAGAAGTGTGCCAAGAAACCACCAAAACAACCGCTTTTATCTTCGCCATTTTCCTTGGGGCGACGGCGTTTTCGCTTGTGTTCCGTGGGTTTGGCGGGGACGAGCTGATCGAAGGTGCCTTGCTCGGCCTGCCTTTTGGCCCAACTGGCATTGTGATCACCATTTTGGCCTTCACATTTTTATTAGGGTTCTTTTTGGATTGGATTGAGATCACCCTGATTATCTTGCCGCTTGTGGGCCCCGTGGTGGCCGGTTTGGGATTTGATCTGGTGTGGTTCACTGTTTTGTTTGCCGTGTGTTTGCAAACCTCTTTCCTCACGCCACCGGTTGGTTTCGCACTGTTTTATTTGAAGGGCACAGCGCCGGAAGGCGTGACCGTGCAGCACATTTATAAAGGCGTATTGCCTTTTATCGGCTTGCAGCTTTTGGGACTGGTGCTGGTGTTTATTTTCAAAGACCTGGTGACGTGGTTGCCCAGCATCGCTTACGCGAATTAGGAGGTGGATGATGGGTTCAATTTATGAGGGTGCCACCTTTTTGAAAGGTAAGCGAGCGATGGTCACTGGGGGTACGAGCGGAATTGGTCTTGGCATTTGTCGGCGCTTACAAGGGCTTGGCGCACATGTATTGGCCAACAGCCATGAATCGCCGGAAGATGTTTTGCCCGGCCTTAAAGCAGACGCGCATGCTTATCCGGGGGCAATCGATTTTGTCCAGGCGGATATGGCGGATCAAAAGGCCATTGATGGTGCGGTCGAAGAAGTTACGGCGCGCCATGGCCCGATAGACATTCTGGTGAACAATGTTGCGTCCAACATGTCGCCCCGATTGCCGATTTCCCAGTTGAGGTCTGGCAGCAAATACTCGATATCAACTTGTCTTCGGCATTTTATCTCACAAAGTTGGTTTTGCCCCGAAATGCGTGCAAAGTCGTGGGGGCGTATCATCAATGTAGCCTCGGCACATGGCTTGGTGGCCTCGCCGTTTAAATCGGCATATGTGGTGGCAAAGCACGGGCTTTTGGGGCTGACCAAGGTCACCGCGCTGGAACATGCGCAAAGTGGGATCACTTGCAACGCCATCTGCCCCGGCTATGTATGGACGCCTTTGGTGGAACACCAATTGGAAGATCAATGCAAAGTGCATGGGCTGGACCGACAGGAAGTGATTGAAAATATCATGTTGCAGCCACAGCCCACCAAGCGGTTCGTCGAGGTTGAGGAAATTGCCGAATTGGCTGGCTTTTTATGCGGCGATTTGGCCAAATCTATCACCGGCGCGTCACTGGCGGTAGATGGCGGTTGGACGGCGAAATAGGGGGGGCTCAGCCCATCTTTGCCGCGCCGTCCATCACCAGTTTTTTGACTTGATCGCGCAAGGATTTGAGGTGGTCTAGTTCAGCACCTAGCTCACCGGATTGGCAGTGGGCGAGAACATAATCCGCAGTCGACAATACGTCGCGCCAACGTGGGGTTTTGCGGCAACGTATCGATGCTGAAATATTTGTCCAATGTGCGCGTTTGCAGCGATGACCGATCCAGATGGACGCGCCAAATGCCGCTTAGTTCGGCCAAATCGAATTTGGACTTTTGGCTGCATTTTTGCCAAATGTCCAAGGCTTGCGTCATCAACGCAACAGTGGTTTGCCGATAAGCGTGATGTTGATCGTCGGCATTCTCAGTGCTGGGCGGCGCGCTCGTAAATTGCGTTGCGCCCGGTGCTTTGGGCACATCTATTGTATCGAGTGCCCGACGCAAAACTGTAGGGTCCTGATCTTGCGACCAATCTGCATTGTTTGTTGGCATAAGAATGATGTTCAAACCACCACCCATCTCCTGATCCATTTCGAAGGCATGCAAGCTGATCGGATCAGTTTGCCCGCGTAAATACACCTGATCAATGCGGGCGCTGCCGTCCATCTTGCAGGTTTCGAGCAGAAGCTCAAAGCTGGTGTCAGGCAGCAGTTTTTTAATGTTGGTGCGTGCGCCTGCGTGTGTGCCCAGCCAGTCCTCGGCAAAGCGGTTGGCGTAGAAAAGATTGCCCGTTTCTTCCACACACCACAGGCCAACATGAAGACTATCGAGCAATCCTGCCATGCGGGGGGGTTTGCGAGAGGCGGAGTGCGTCTTCAACTTGAATACGTCGTTTCATCTCAGCGTGCAATTGCGCGTTTTCGGCACTGGCCATGCGCGCCCGTTGCGCTTCGAGCAACGTATCGACCCGGGCAAGCAACTCGTCTTTCACAAAGGGTTTGACCACATAGTCATTGGCGCCTGCCTCCAGTCCGGCGATAATATCGCGGGTGCGCGACCGGGCGGTGACCATGATGATGGGCAACTCAAGCCGATCAAAGCGTTCGCGCAGGCGACGCGCCACTTCCAGCCCGCTGAGGTCAGGCATCATCACATCAAGAATAATCAGGTTGGGGCGTTGTTTTTCGATCAATTCAAGCGCCGTGGCTCCACTATCGGCGGTGCGCACCGCAAACCCTTGGGGCAGCAGCACATTGCGCAACACTTGTAGGTTGATCGGTTCGTCGTCGACAACAAGTATCTGTGGTACGCCTTCTTGCGCTGGGGCATCATCCTGCATCCAGTTTTCGTCGCTGCTGTTGAACGTTTCCTGATAGCCCCTCGGATTGGCGCGAAATGGCCGGTGCGCCTTCGTGTTCAAAATCTTTCGCCGTGGCGGCCTTGAGTTGCAGGGGTGAAGATCGATCCTTCGCCCAAAGTGCTGTCGGCAGAAAGCTCGCCGCCCAAAATAGTCGCCAGGTGGCGCGCGATGGTCAGCCCCAGGCCGGTGCCGCCGGTTTTGCGCACCGTGTCGACGCCATCAGCCTGCACCAGCGGTTTAAACATGCGGCCCAAATCGGCTTCGGAAATGCCCATGCCCGTGTCTGCGATGGAAATTTGCACATGCTCTTCTTTAGTTTTTGCGGTGATGCGGATGGTGCCCGCTTCGGTATATTTAATGGCGTTTCCGACCAAATTGTGCAGGATTTGCTCGAGCCGAACCGGGTCTGCCATCACCAAGGGGGTGTCATTGGCGATATCAACCTCAAGGGTCACGGGTTCGCCGCGTAACAACGGCTCAGACAACAGCAACACGTTGCGCACGCTGGTGGCCACGTCGACCGGGTGCATATCCAGACGCATCTGCCTTGGCGGATGCGATAAAGGTCCAGCAAATCATCGACCAGCCGTGACAGCTTACGGGCGCTAAACGTGATCAATTGCAATTGGCTGCGCTGGCGTTCCGACAGATCGCCTGCCGCCCCCGCAGTGAGCGTTTCAGAGATGCCGACGATGCCATTGAGGGGCGTACGCAACTCATGGGACGTGTTGGCCAAGAACGTGTCTTTCATGCGGTCAGCTTCTTCTAGCTGTGCATTTTTTTCTTCAATCGCGGCCACATTTGCATTGATTTGTGAAAGTTGGTCGCGCACCGCGTCGCGCATGCGCCCAAAGCTATCGGCCAGGCGCTTCAGTTCGATTGGCTTTTCAATATGGGGCATAGATCGATTTAGGTCGCCAGCGGCGATTGCTTCTGCCGTATCAGTGATGTGCAAGATTGGCCGTGTGGCGCTGCGTGCCAGACGTGTAGCGATCAAAAACAAAATGGGAATTGCCATAAGTGCCAAGGCGCTTACCGTGGCAATCAACGTGTTGACGCTGGCATAAGCCTTGGATGTGGGCACCTCGCTGACCAGCAGCCAGTTTTGATCAAATACCTGCATCGTGCCGAATGCAGCCAAAGCGGGGGCCATTTGTCAGGCCGACCGGGACCTTCGCCGTTTGATTTATAGTCGACTTCTGCATGGCTTTTGCTGCGTCAGGCTTGTCCCCGATATCAAATGAACTGTCGCTGGTCGGCTGAGTATCTGCCCATTCGACGAGAGCAAAAAGACGTGTCCAGCTTCGGGCGTTTCAGACTGTACCAGCCGTTCGACGCCATTTGTTGGGAGGCGGAAGACAACAACCCCACTGGGGCGGGAGTAGAACTTCACTTTGACGGCCAGATAAGCTGCGAATTCGCCGGTAACGGTGTCTTGGGCAAAATCGTGGAAGACGATGCTATATCGTCATCGGTGGACAGGAGTTGCTTTGCGACGTTTGACACTGGTGCGTTGGATAGGGGGCCATAAATGGAGGTGGCGAGATAGTTGTCTTTCTCCACTGAATAGACCACGCGGCCTGATTGTTGATCAAATAGAGATTGTCGTATTCTGCCGACTCGATGAATGCTTCATATTCACCGTGAAACTGGGCGTGCATATTGTCGTAGATCAGCGCGGTGCTGATCAGCTTATCGCGATCGGCGCGGCTAGCTGTGCCACCAACGCCAAAGGCCGCGCGCAATATACGACCGGCTTCCTCAGGTTCTGGCGAGATTTCACGGAAGCCATAGCTAAAGCCATAAAACTCACCAATTGAATACCTGACAATATTGGTCTGGCTTAGTGAATCCGCCTGACGCGCGGCGAATTGTAAATATTGGCGGATTTCGGCCTGCTTTGCTTCGTTGACAAATTCAAGTTTTGCGAAATTCTCGCCTTCTAGATTGTTAATCAGAACGTAGAAAAATGTGGCGCTGACAATTAGCAGTGGAATCAAAGAAATACTGGTGAACGCCAACAAAAGTCGCGCGTGTAGCCTCTCGGTGCCATTTTTTCAGGCCGCATATAGTCCAATTTGTGCCTCCCCGGGCTGCATTCCGACGCTTTATCCACAAGTGTTGGGCGCCAAATCTACACTAAGTGTTTGAAACCATTTGCGATAAATTCGGTTTTTACGATTTTTCAGCGGATTTTTCAGAACGCGAAGCGTGACTTTTGGTATTTAATTGGTTTGGTATAAGGTCACCTGCAGCAATGAATTTGTCAATAGACGAACGGGCAGGATTGAGGGACTTGCGGCAATCATAATGATCGCAAGTAGAGGATAATTTTTGAGGAGGAATTCCCATGCGTCGTAGCATGATTTTGTCAGCGGTTACCGCTGCGCTTATGGCTGGCACATCTGTAGCGCAAGCTGAAGATGTGATTTTAACAGCCGTGCCCCACCAAACGACAGCTTTCGCTGAAGTTTATAACCCATTCAACCAAACATCAGATGTGCGCTCTGTGCGTGACTTTATGTTTGAGCAGCTCGTCGTGTTTAACCGCATCCAAGGCGGCAAAGCTGAGTATCGCTTGGCGGAGAGCTTTGACTATTCTGAAGATTTGAGCTCGGTCACCTTTAAAATTCGCGACGGCGTGAAATGGTCAGATGGCGAAACACTGGATGCCAATGATGTTTATTTCACATTCAATTTGATCAAAGAACATCCCGCGCTGGATACACGTGCACTTTGGGAAAAGCTCGACAGTGTTGAGTTGATCGATGATCACCATGTTAAAGTGAACTATAAAGAACCAAGCACTGGTTTGATTTTTGATGTGGCGCGCATTCACACTGTGCCTGAGCATATTTGGGCAGAAGTTGAAGAGCCTGTGAGCTTCACCAACCCAAATCCGGTGGGTTCTGGTCCATTGACAGAAATCCGTCGCTTTACGCCACAAGAATATATTCAGTGTCGTAACCCGCACTATTTCCAAGCCGAAGATTTGGACATTGATTGCATGCGCTTCCCGCAAATTGCGACCAACGACCAAACATTGACTGCGGCCGCCAAAGGTGAGTTGGACTGGTTTGGTTCATTCTTGCCAGACATTGAAAAAAACCTATGTGGCCAAAGATCCTGAAAACCATAAATATTGGTTCCCAGGCGGCTCATTGGTGATCTTCAACCTCAATATGGATGCGTCGGAAGAAGGCAACAACGAAGCCTTTAACGATGTGAACTTCCGTCGGGCCTTCTCTATGGCGATGGATCGTCAGGCTATGGTTGATATTGCTGGCTACGGTTATCCAACCATCAATAAATACCCTTCTGGCTTGGGTCGTGGCTATCACGCTTGGAACAACCCAGAAGCTGATGCGCAATATGGCAAGTTCACTGAGTATAATGTTGAAGGCGCGGCTGCATTGTTGGCAGAGGCTGGCTATAAAGACTCGGATGGGGACGGTTTTGTTGAAACCCCATCAGGCAAGCCAATTCAGTTTGACTTGATCGTGCCAAACGGCTGGACCGACTGGGTGAACACCGTTCAGTTGGCTGTGGAAGGCTTGCATGAAGCGGGTGTCAATGCCAGCGTTTCAACACCTGAGCTGCGGCGTGGACCCAGCAATTGCTGGACGGCTCCTACCAAGGTGCGATCAACGCATTGGTTGTTGGCGTAACCCCACATATGGCGTTTGACACGTTCCATTCTTCAAAAGCGATGGCGAGCCGTTTCTCTGTAACCGGCTACACCAACGAAGATTTGGACAAGCTGTTGGATGGCTTCTTTAAAACAGCCGATGCCGATGAGCAGCGTGAGATTATGGACGAAGTCCAGATGATCTTGTCAAAAGACATGCCGCACATCCCAGTGTTCAACAACCCATATTGGTATCAGTACAACACTGCGCGCTTTGAAGGCTTTTTCTCTGCCGATAATG
>LLEO01000193.1_pt1 | contig 9963 bp, 14 predicted proteins | sample 595861 | NCBI WGS metagenome assembly LLEO01 (sample SAMN02919315, study PRJNA255460) | bioreactor metagenome | biome: chemostat; feature: culture 2012_25.1; material: sediment; isolation source: day35 25degC chemostat 2012 inoculated with Wadden Sea sediment taken from... | place: Germany: Bremen ... | reverse complement strand
GCGACCAGCCGACGCTGGACCGTCGCCACAAGGACCTGTACCGCGCCCGCGCCGCCGCCATGTCGATGATCCCGACCTCGACCGGTGCTGCAAAAGCTCTGGGCGAGGTTCTGCCCGCACTGAAAGGCAAGCTGGATGGCTCGGCCGTCCGCGTTCCGACCCCGAATGTCTCGGCGGTGGACCTGACCGTTGTGGTCGAAAAGGACGTGACTGTCGCAGACGTGAACGCCGTGATGAAAGAGCAGTCGCTAGGCGCCATGAAAGGTGTTCTGGGCTACACGGAAGAGAAACTGGTCTCGACCGACTTCAACCACACTGAAGAAAGCTCGATCTTTGCCGCAGACCAGACCAAAGTGATCGGCGGCCGTCTGGTCCGCGTTCTGGCGTGGTATGACAACGAATGGGGCTTCTCGACCCGCATGGGCGATCTGGCCGTGAAGATGGGCTCGCTGTAAGCCACCCCTGAAAAAAGTTTCTGAGAACCCCCAATGGCCCTGCCCTTGGGGGTTTTCTTTTGCGTTGACCACAATTCATATCGGCTTTTATAGCTTGATTTTGTATTTCTCCCTTTAGGAGAGCCGGAGGTGTAAGTTTTGCAAGACGAACGGACGAAGTACCGCTCAACACTCATATCCATCCTTGATTCCCACACTGAGGAAGCGAGGACGACATTAGTGGCGGCCTTGACCAAGCTTCCAAATAACGCACGTGAAATACAATTCGGGGTTCACCCGAACCAAGATCCAGATGGAATGTTCTCTGTCGTCTTGCATCTTGATGGTCCCGACCTGTTCAGCTTGAACAAAGCAATAGAGGGGCATCGGGTACTGTTTGATGCATACACTCGCGGTGAAACGGCCGCGAATGACCTCCCTATGTTTGATCCATTCGACCAGCCATTCTCTGTGAATGATGTAATCGTAGAAGTTGCTGCCGATTGGCTTGAGAAGATTTGGGGCACACTCGATAAAAAAGCCGATTGTCCGCCTGCATTGATATTCGGCGAGGATGGATGGGGAACAGGCATGCCGAGGCATCTATCTTAATACAATCCCGCCAAAATCGTATTGCGCTAATACCCCCATTAATCTTTCCGTGTTTTACCTTGCCCCCACCGATGCGGCTTGCATAATCGCTGAAAACAGGCAGGAGCTTCTTTGTGACAAATCAGTTGGCCATCATTTTGGGCGCAGTGATCCTGCTGCTGGTCGGGCTGGATGTTGCGGTCTGGGAGGCCGAGAACCTTTTATTTCTGGCCAAGAAATTCCTTGAATTGACCGAGTGGGTGGCCTTCTGGCGCTAAGTCCGGCTGCCCCTAGAGCACCTGAGACAAAAACTGCCGCGTCCGCTCTTCACGTGGGGCGTCGAAGATCTGGTCAGGCGTGCCTTCCTCCAAAATGCGTCCGCTTTCTAGAAAGCACACTTTATCCGCCAGCTCGCGTGCGAAGCCCATTTCATGCGTGGCAAGGATCATGGTCATGCCTTCGGCGCGCAGGCTGCGCAGCACGTCCAGAACCTCGGCCACCAGTTCAGGGTCGAGTGCCGAGGTGATCTCGTCAAACAGCAGGATGTCGGGCTGCATTGCCAACGCACGGATGATCGCCACGCGCTGTTGCTGACCACCGGACAGCTGATCGGGATAATGGTCGATCCGGTGCGCCAGACCAAAGCGCTCGAACAGCTCTTCCACACGGCCCCGTTGCGCCGCACGGGACAGCCCCTTCACACGACGTGGGGCCAGCATCACGTTCTCTGCCGCCGACATATGCGGGAACAGGTTGAAGGACTGGAAGACCAGCCGATGCGCTGGCGGATGGGCTGCGGGTCCAGTCCCGGTTCGGCGATGTCCACTCCGTCAAACCAGATCTCGCCATCGTCGACGGGATCCAGCAGGTTCACCGCACGCAGCAACGTCGATTTCCCTGAACCCGATGCGCCGATCAGGCAGACCATCTCGCCCTTCGCGACCTCAAGGTCGATGCCACACAGCACATGATGATTGCCAAAGCTCTTTTGGATATTTCGTAGCGACAGCATGGGCTTATTGTTCCTGCTTGCGACGTTTGTTCATCAGGTGATCGGCAAACCGCGTCATCGGAATGGTAATTGCCAAGAAGATGAGCGCCGCCCCCACATAGGGCGTGAAGCTGGCATAGAGCGACTTGTAAACGCCCGCCTGCCGGAAGATCTCGACGGGCCCGACGAAGGACAAAAGCGCCACGTCTTTTTGCAGGGCGACCACAAGGTTCATATTGGCGGGCAAAACGTTGCGCAGGGCTTGCGGAAGAATCACGTATCGCATGGTGTCGGCGTTCGACAGCCCCAGCGACAGCGCGGCTGAACTTTGGCTTCTATGGATCGACCCGATGCCCGACCGAATGACCTCGGCCACGTAGGCCGCATAGACGAGGATCAGCGCCAGAGAGCCCCCAGATATAGGGCGAGTTCCACGGGCGCGGCAGGCCCAGACCGGGGATGCCGAAGCCCACAAGATAGATCACCAGAATGACTGGCAGCCCGCGAAACACGTCCGTATAGACCGTCGCAAACAGGCGCAGTGGGTAAAGCGCGGGCTTCTGGATGTCGCGGCAGATCGCCACGAACAGACCCAGAAGCGCAATCAACGGCGCGCACCATGCAAAGATGGCGATGTCCAGCAGGAAGGCGTCCAACAGCCCCGGGAAGGTTTTGGAAAAGACGCCCCAGTTGAAGAAGCTTTTCTTCACGGCCTCCCAACCGGGTGCCAGCGGTACCAGCACCAGAATGGCCAAAAACACCAAACTGGTCGAGACACCCCGCGACCCACAAAGAGCGGCGGCGCAACGCAGCTTCATACTGCGCGCGCCGCCCCGGCATGGCCGGGTTTTCGTCTGCCTTCGTCATTCCGTGCGACGTCCGCCTTATTGAATGACCGGAACGCCAGTGGCGCCTTGCAGCCACTCGGCTTCGATCTCGGCCAGTTTACCGCTGTCTGTCAGGGCTTGGATCGCTTCGTCCACGCAAGGTTTCAGAGCGCTTCCATCGGCCATCAACATACCGAATTGATCCGGGGTTCTCAGACCGCTCTGCCGGGAACTGCCCCAAAAGCGCGCCGTTCTCGACCACAACAGCCGACAGGTACAGCGCGGTCGGCAAGTCAAACAGCGCCGCGTCAATCTGGTTGGCCTGCAGGGCCGCGGTCACGTCGGTGTTGTCGTTATACAGCAGCACGTCCTGATCCGGGGCGATCACCTGACCCACCATGGTCGCGCCAGTGTGCGAGGCCCCTGCGCCCCAGAGCAGCCCTTTCAGGGCCTCCATGGTCGGCTCACCCATCTTCTCGACCACCGATTGCGTGGTCAGAATAGCCATGGCCGAGCTGTAATAGGGCAGTGAGAAATCAACCGTCTCTTCCCGTTCGGGCGTGATCGAGTATTGCTGTAGGTTGAAGTCAAAATTCTTCGCGCCGGGCTGAATCGCCTCGTCAAACGAGGTGCGCACCCAAGTAACGGCATCGTCAGCGAAACCCATTTCATTGGCGACCGCATAGGCCACGGCGGCCTCAAAACCCTGTTTGCTTTCGGGGGCGTCGTCCATGACCCACGGGTAATAGGCGGGGTTGCCGGTGGCGATGGTCAGCACACCATCGGTCAGCGTCTTACCAGCGGCACAGTGGTCAGCTGCAAAAGCCGCACTACCTGCCAGCGACGCACAGAGGATCGTCATCAATGTTTTCATGTCTCAAATCTCCCCAGAATGGATATTTCATCAGAGCCTAGCGCGAAGCTTGTCACTGTACGAGAGAAAAGCGCCGTCAGAAACGAGCCATTGACCTTCTGCATAATTTGATCAAATATTCAGCACCAACTCATTTTATGAAAACCGGCGTCGTATGACACCCGACGCCGAAGGAGGTTTTGATGTCACGAAAGCGCCCCTTGGATTGGGCCCAGAACTTGTCCGCTGATTTTGTTGCCTATGCAGATGGGCGTCGCATTGAAGAAGTGGAGTGCATCATCCCCGACATTGTCGGAACCTCGCGCGGGAAGGCGATGCCTGCCGCGAAGTTTGATCCTTCGACTGATCTGGCCCTGCCCATTTCGCTCTTCTATCAGACGATTTCTGGCGAATATGTCGATATGGATATCGAGAACCAGTGGGTTGAACGGGATGTCGTGCTGCGCGCCGACATGTCCACGGCCTGTGCCGTGCCGTGGTCCGAAGATGTCACGCTGCAGGTGATCTGCGACATGTATAACCGCGACGGTTCAGCGCTGGCGATCGCACCGCGTGGGCTTCTGAAGCGCGTTGTAGATCTTTACGCTGCGAAAGGATGGAAACCCGTTATCGCGCCCGAGCTTGAATTCTATTTGACCAAGCCCAACCACGACCCGAATGAACCCATCGAGCCGCCCATCGGGCGTACGGGACGCAAAGGCGCCAGCCGTCAGGTCTATTCGATGTCGGCAGTGGATGAATACGGGCCCGTCATCGACTCGATTTATGATTTTGCCGAAGCGCAAGGGCTTGAGATCGACACCGTTATTCAGGAAGGCGGCGCAGGTCAGATCGAGATCAACCTGAACCACGGCGATCCGATCAAACTGGCCGATCAGGTGTTCCTGTTCAAACGCACGATCCGCGAAGCGGCCCTGAAGAACGGCGTGTTTGCCACCTTCATGGCCAAGCCCATCCGTGATGAGCCGGGCAGCGCGATGCATGTGCACCAGTCGATTGTAGACACGGAAACGGGCCAGAACATCTTCTCGAACGAAGATGGTTCTGCCACCGACCTGTTCCGTTGGTTTATTGGCGGGTCGCAAAAATACATGATGGATGTGGTGCCGCTTCTGGCGCCCTACGTGAATTCGTTCCGCCGGATCACGGTCGACGGACATTCGGCCCCTGCGAACCTTGAATGGGCAAGCGACAATCGGACCACAGGTCTGCGCGTACCCCATTCCAGCCCGGCGGCACGCCGATTGGAGAACCGCGTGATTGGGATGGATTCCAACCCCTATATCGCCCTCGCAGCCTCGCTGGCATGTGGCTATCTGGGTATGATCAACAAGGTCGAACCCCGCGCCGAAGCCGAGAAGGAGGTCTGGGACGTGGCAGAACCCCTGCCTGCCTCGCTGCGTGCTGCGTTGGAGCTATTCGACGAGGCCAACGAGATGCGTGCCGTTCTGGGCGAAGAGTTATGCAAACTCTATTCCGACATCAAATGGGCCGAGAACGAGGAATACCAACGCGAAATCTCGCCGTGGGAGCGTCAGCACTTGCTGCTGAATGCGTGATCCACTGGCGCAAAATCTTGAGATGACTCAGGGCGGGGAAATCCCCGCCCTGTTGTGTTTTGGGGGAAGGATGGCTGCGGCAGCCCTCAGATTTCCAGGACAAACCTAGTTCTGCAAAAGCCACGCAATGCGACTTGGCCATAACAGGTAATGAACCACTGTAAGCGCGGCGAGCCAGATCCCCGACCACGTGTACCCCGTGGCATAGAACGCCCAAGCTCCACCGAATAACACCGCCCATTCCAAAATCAAGCGTACAGTTCCAGGAACAGGCAGCGGCGCATTCCCCGATCGACTGGATCATCCGGCACTGCAAATGTTGCCCAAATTACGCCGAGCAGTAATACGGTTCCGCCGACCGCGATGAAGCGCCAGACACCTTCGGTCAAGCCCCACGCGAAGGCGCTGAACCCGGCCAACGCCGCGAGCTCAAGGAAGAACCGAAGGGCTAAGTTTGCAGTGTGCATGATCTAAAGTCTCACATGACATTTCAAGCGACACAACCTTATTCAGATCGTCTCGTAGGAACGCCGGTGCACCCTGAATGCGAAAAAGGGCGGGGAATATCCCCGCCCTTTCTGTGTCTCACCGTTGCCGGCTTTAGAAGTGCGCCGACTTGGTGGTCGACGGAACAGCCAGCGGCGGAGCAAATTTGGTCAGGTCGATGCCTTCCACAGCAGCTTTGTATTCTTCCAGCGTGGGTGTGCGGCCAAGGACAGCGGCCAGCACGACAACCGGCGTCGAGGCCAGCAGGCTTTCACCTTTTTTCTCGGGCAGATCGCCTACGACACGGCCCTGGAACAGGCGGGTCGAGGTGGCCAGAACAGTGTCACCCTTGGCAGCCTTTTCTTGGTTGCCCATGCAAAGGTTACAACCGGGGCGTTCGAGGTACATGATGTTCTCGTACTCGGTACGGGCCTGCGTTTTCGGGAACAGGTCGTCGAACTCGAAGCCCGAGTACTTCTCGAGGATCTCCCAGTCGCCTTCTTCCTTCAGCTCGTCAACGATGTTGTAGGTCGGAGCAGCCACCACCAGCGGTGCGTTGAACTCGACCTTGCCCATCGTCTTCTCAAGGTTCTTCAGCATCTGGGCCACGATCTTCATGTCGCCCTTGTGAACCATGCACGAGCCAACAAAGCCCAGATCCACCTTCTTGTCGCCGCCGTAATAGGACACGGGACGGATGGTGTCGTGGGTATAACGCTTGGACACGTCTTCGTTGTTCACGTCCGGGTCGGCGATCATCGGTTCGTCGATGGCGTCCAGATCAACAACAACTTCAGCGAAGTAGTTGGCGGTATCGTCTGGGGTCAGAGCAGGGTTTGCACCCCGACTTGATGTCGGCGATACGTTTGTCAGCCTTGGCGATCAGACCGGCCAGCAGTTGGGCTTCGTTGTCCATACCCTTGTCGATCATGACCTGAATACGCGACTTGGCCAGCTCTAGCGACCCGATCAGCGTATCGTCATTCGAGATACAGATCGACGCCTTGGCTTTCATCTCGGCGGTCCAGTCGGTGAAGGTGAAAGCTTGGTCAGCCAGCAGCGTACCAATGTGCACTTCGATCACACGACCTTGGAAAACGTTGTCGCCATGCTGGTCCAGCATCTGTGCCTGCGTGGCGTGAACGACATCGCGGAAGTCCAGATGTTCGGCCATCTGACCTTTGAAGGTCACTTTCACCGATTCCGGATCGGCATGGATGCCTCACCGGTTGCCAGTGCCAGTGCCACCGTGCCCGAGTCTGCGCCGAAGGCCACGCCTTTGGACATACGGGTGTGGCTGTCGCCGCCGATGATGACGTCCCAGTCATCCACGGTGATGTCGTTCAGCACCTTGTGAATAACGTCGGTCATCGCGTGGTATTCACCCTTCGGGTCACGCGCGGTGATCAGGCCGAAATCGTTCATGAACTTCATCAGCTTGGGAATGTTGGCCTGTGCTTCTTGTCCCAAACAGACGCGGTGTGACAGCCCGACTGATAGCCTACGTCAACCGACGGAGAGATCACGGTCGCAGCCATGGCTTCCAGTTCCTGCGCGGTCATCGGACCGGTGGTATCCTGCGAACCAACAACGTTCACTTGAACACGGACGTCCGAACCTGCGTGCAGAATCGCGCCGGGGGTGGTGCCCAAGGCGTTGCGGTTGAAGATTTTTTCAACAGCAGTCAGGCCCTGCCCGTCGACTGTGATCTCTTTCGAGGGCGCGTACGCGGATTTCAGTTCCTGCCCCAGCGCAGCGGCCGCAAATGTCTGCAGCTTCTTCCCGAAGACCACGGCGTAAGACCCGCCAGCCTTCATGAATTCCACCTTCTGCGGGGTGAAAGCAGCGGCAACGCTTTTCAGCTCTTTGCCATCTGCGTCATGCAGCGTTTTGGTCTTCGAGTTGATGGTCAGAACGGTGCCGGTTGCGACCGAGTAGGCCTCTTCCAGAATGCTTCGCCATCTTCGTCGACAACCACGTTTCCGTCAGCGTCCAGTTTCTTGACCCAGTTATCCAGATCAATGCCGATGCCGCCGGTCACGCCTACGGTGGTCAGGAAAATCGGCGAGATGCCGTTGGTGCCTGCCACAACGGGGGCGATGTTGATGAAGGGCACATAGGGGCTGGCTTGTTTGCCGGTCCACAGGGCCACGTTGTTCACACCCGACATACGCGACGAGCCCACACCCATGGTGCCTTTTTCAGCGATCAGCATGACGCGAGCGTCCGGATGCTGTTTCTGCAGCTCTTGGATTTCGACCTGAGCTTCCGGCGTGATCATGCATTTGCCATGCAGTTCACGGTCAGCGCGCGAGTGTGCTTCGGCACCCGGCGACAGAAGGTCGGTCGAGATGTCGCCCACACCGGCGATATAGGTTACGACTTTGATTTCTTCTTCTACTTCCGGAAGCTTGGTGAAGAACTCGGCCTTGGCATAGCTTTCCAGAATGTCGGTGGCGAGGGCGTTGCCGGCCTTATAAGCTGCTTCCAGACGGTCGGTGTCAGCCTCATAGAGGAACACCTGAGTCTTCAGCACTTCGGCAGCCTGCGCAGCGATTGCTGCGTCGTCACCTAGCGCCAGATCCAGCAGAACCTCGACCGAGGGGCCGCCCTTCATGTGCGACAGCAGCTCGAAAGCGAATTCCGGGGTGATTTCGGCAACGTCAGCCTGACCCAGAATGATCTCTTTCAGGAAGGCCGCCTTGACGCCAGCAGCACTCGTGGTGCCGGGCAGAGTGTTGTAAATAAAGAAGTTCAGCGATGCTTCGCGTTCAGCGTTGCCGGTGTCCTTGATCTGTTCGATCAGTTCAGCCACCAGCGCGCCGTCGTCGATCGGCTTGGGGGTTCAGACCCTCGCCTTTACGCGCTTCAATCTCATTTAGGTAGTCGGTGTACAAGCTCATGACGATCCCTACGATTTCGAGTTTGATGCAGCCCGTTAACCCGGCAAAACAGAATCTTCTGGGGCCGGATTTGTCTGCGGTATGCCGCTGTATACCAAATACTCGCGCGCGCTGCAATATCTACAAAGGCGGTAGAAACTCCGCCCTGCCGCTTCATACACAGATTTGCGATCTGATCCCACCGCAATTTCACTGCGTCATTAGGCCACCCCCATCCCCCTTAACACATTCATAGACTTGAATACTTAACAGGCGTAGAGAGACTCGCAGAACGAAGCATTGCCTGATTGGAGGTCGCTCATGTCACACAACTTCAACGCAACACGCCGCGGATTTCTGGGATTTGCCGCAGGCGCGGGTGCCCTTATGGCCGCGGGCGCTGGCGCGACCGCTGCCCCTGCCCCCATCGACACCAAGGCCCGGATCGTCATCCTTGGCGCAGGCGCCGCTGGCACCGCGCTGGCCAACCGCCTGTCGCGCCGCCTGAATGGTGCTACGATCACCATCATCGACCCGCGCAAAGAACACTGGTACCAGCCCGGTTTCTCGTTGATCGCGGCGGGTCTGAAACCGGCAAAGTACTCGGTTTCTCAAACCGGCGACTGGTTGCCCAAGAACATCACCTGGATTTCCGAACGCGCCGCCGAGATTGATCCAGACGGCAACAAGGTCATGACCGAGAGCGGCAAGACCGTGCCCTATGACTTCCTCGTGCTGGCCACCGGCCTTGTCTTGAACTACGGCGCCATCGAAGGTTTCGAGATGGACATGATCGGCAAGAACGGCATCGGGTCGCTTTACGCCGGGCCGGATTACGCCGCAAAGACGTGGGAGGCCGCAGGCCGCTATACCGAAGATGGCGGCGTTGGCATCTTCACCCGCCCTGCGACGGAAATGAAATGCGCAGGCGCACCGATCAAGCACACCTTCCTGATTGACGACATCGCCCGCAAGGCTGGCACCACGAAGCTCGACATCAACTATATGGCCCACAACAAGGCGCTGTTCGGTGTTCCGATCATCTCGGAAAAGCTGCGGATGCTGTTTGGCCAGCGCGAGATCACGCCGCATTACAGCCATGTGCTGAAATCGGTGGATGCGGGTAAGAAGATGGCCACCTTCACCACAGAAAACGGCGATACAGAAATGCCATATGACTATCTGCATATCGTACCGCCGCAGCAGGCCCCGGATGTGGTCCGCAACTCGGCCCTGACCGATCCCGGCAGCTGGGGATGGGCGCGGCTGGGCCACCGTCGACAAACACACGCTCCGTCACAACTTCTTCGACAACGTCT
>LLEO01000192.1_pt1 | contig 9996 bp, 13 predicted proteins | sample 595861 | NCBI WGS metagenome assembly LLEO01 (sample SAMN02919315, study PRJNA255460) | bioreactor metagenome | biome: chemostat; feature: culture 2012_25.1; material: sediment; isolation source: day35 25degC chemostat 2012 inoculated with Wadden Sea sediment taken from... | place: Germany: Bremen ... | reverse complement strand
CCTGAACACCACAAGGCAACACCCAAAAATGCGAAACAGATTGGGCCACCGGATCCATTGGTGCCCCTTCAATCTCGATGATTTCAGCACCGGTTGGCAGCTTGACGCTGGGGGTGTTTTCTTGATGATAGATCATCACCCGACCTTTTTTGGACAATGCGCCTGAAACAAAGCCAGATGCTACCTCGCCAGTGGGCATCGCACAGCAAATGTCCACTTTTTTCTGCGCTAAAACTCGCCAGTTTTGTGCGCGGTCGTGATTTGTTTTTGGTGTTCGGCCCGATCGGCGGGCACCAGAAATCCAGCTGTTTTGATAGGTTTTTTCCCCTTCATGCTAACGCCCCCGCTTTAGTGAGCCAAGAATACCACGAACCAGCTGGTTGCCCAACTGCCGCGCAACGGTGCGGGCAAATGTATTAACCGCAGTCTCGGTCGGCGTTTGACGCCGCGATCGGCTCGACTTGCGTTTTGTTTTGGGGCGATCATCACGATATTTATCGCGGTATCCCGTGCGGGTTTCCCAAAGATCACCGTAGTCTTTTTCTTGTTCGCGCTCTAGCTGCGACTGCTCTTCGCGCAATTTCGCCTCAGCGCGGCGCTGCAATTCTTCATAGGCTGAATCACGGTCCATCGTCTCACCATAAAGCGCGCGCACTGGGCTTTCAGAAATGATCTTCTGGCGCTCATCGGGGGTAATAGGCCTAGTCGCGACGACGGCGGGCGCATCATGGTGCGACCAACAATTGAAGGCACGCCTTTTTTCTCCAAGGTCGAAACCAGCGCTTCGCCCACACCCAACTGGGTAATCACATCGGCTGTTTTGAAATCTGGGTTTGGGCGAAATGTATCGGCAGCCGTTCTAACTGCGCGCTGCTCACGCGGGGTATAGGCCCGCAACGCGTGTTGCACCCGGTTGCCCAATTGCGCCAATACAGGGTCGGGAATATCCAGCGGGTTTTGCGTCACAAAGTAGACGCCGACGCCTTTGGAGCGCACCAGCTTGACCACTTGCTCAACCTTATCCATCAGCGCGTCCGGTGCGTCATCAAACAGCAAATGCGCTTCATCAAAAAAGAACACCAAATGCGGCTTATCTGGATTGCCGACTTCAGGCAGTTCCTCAAACAATTCAGACAGAAGCCACAACAAAAACGTTGCGTAAAGGCGCGGCGATTGCATCAATTCATCTGCCGCCAACACATTGACCACACCACGACCATCCTTGTCGGTGCGCATCAAATCGCGAATATCCAGCGCCCGTTCGCCAAAAAAGCTTTCAGCACCCTGTTGTTCAAGCACCAAAAGTGAGCGTTGGATCGCGCCAATGGAGGCGCGAGAAACGCGACCATAGCGTTTTGAGATGATGTCGGAGTTCTCGTCGAGGTCAGCAAGGATGGCGCGCAAATCTTTAAGATCCAGCAGCAGCAAACCTTCATCGTCAGCATAAGCAAACGCGATGTTGATCACGCCCTCTTGAACCTCAGTCAAATCCATCAGGCGCGCCAGCAACAGCGGCCCCCATATCAGAGATGGTGGCGCGGATGGGATGGCCCTGGCGGCCAAACAAATCCCAAAAAATGGTCGGAAACGCTTCGTACAGATAATCGTCGAAGCCGATATTCTGGGCGCGCTCTTCTAAAAAGTCTTTCGACTCCCCGCTTACCGCAATGCCCGACAAATCGCCTTTCACATCTGCGCAGAACACGGGCACCCCTGCCCGCGAAAAACCTTCGGCCATGATTTGCAGGCTCACGGTTTTGCCGGTGCCGGTTGCGCCGGTGATCAAGCCGTGGCGATTGGCCAATTTAAGATCGAGATATTCAGCTTGGGTGCTGGTGCCAAGATAAACCTTGTCGTCAACGAACATCCATTCGCCCTTCCAGAATTTTGAAGGTTTATATAAGCGGTGCGAAGAGGAAACCTCAATAGGACCTTTGTTTTTTTTGAGGTATATGCCCAGACCATCAGTTCAGTTCGACGCTTGACTTGAAAAGATCAATGCAATGCCCCATTTGTCCAACATCTAATATCATGGGGGCTGGACATGCTGACGACCACAACGGACACACTCGATGGATTCGAAATAACTGAATATATGGGTATCGTTATGGGCGAAACCATTTTGGGCGCAAACTTTATTCGCGACATCATGGCGACGGTCACTGACTATATCGGTGGCCGCTCTGGCGCTTATGAAGAAACATTGAGCAAATCACGCAAGGCAGCGCTTGAAGAAATGTGCGATCGTGCAAGCGCTATTGGCGCCGACGCTGTGATTGGCATCGACATCGACTATGAAACCGTTGGCTCGCGCGGCGCGATGTTGATGGTCACCTGCTCGGGGCACTGCGGTTAAACTGCGGAAAACCTGATCAGAGTTAACCAGCACATCTCTCTTGGCTTGCAATTCTGCGGCATTTCACGCTCAATAGGTTAGCAATTCCGGAGGGTGCATGATTAGTCGGCGACAATTTTTTTTGTGACAGGTGGTGTGTCGTTTTTGGCCGGCATGTCAGGCCTTGGCTTGTCCAGCACTGCAATGGCGCAAAACAATGTGAGCGGCGCGCTTCTCGACGGCCGAAACTTTGGGCTCACCCCTGGCGCGCCTTATGATCAGGCAGATATTTTGCTCACTGCGGTCAACGCGGCCAATAGTGCCAAGCAAAAACTGTTTTTGCCTGCGGGCAGCTATAATATATCTAATGTCAGTATCCCCACGAATACCCAAATCATTGGTGCTGGCGGCGCGACCAAGCTGGTTCAAATGACCGACAAGCCGATCTTTACCGTGGTCGGTGGGCAGAATATTGCGTTTGAGCAGTTCGATTTGGTGGGCGCTCAGGATTTGGCCGCCGACGCCATCCTCTACATGCAGTCCGTGCGCAATGTGAACATCGAGGAATGTGGCTTTTTCGCCAGCGCCAAACATGGCGTTTGGGGCTATGACGCTCAGGTTCAACTTAACAGCAATCGCTTTGAGCAAATTGGCAGCGCGGCAATCTTTTTGAACAATGGCGTGCAATCACAGGTGCGGGGCAATGTTATCAAAGGCTGCGGCAACAATGGTATTTTGATTTGGCGCGATGAACCCCCGGTTTTGATGGCACGATTGTGAGCCAGAATCAGATCGAAAACATTGAATGGCGCGATGGTGGCAACGGCCAGAACGGCAATGGCATCAATGTGTTTCGGGCTCAAAATGTACTCGTCGCCAACAATGTGATCCGCGATTGCGGATTTACGGCGGTGCGCGCAAACGCCACGCGCAACACGCAGATCATCGGCAATAATTGCCAACGGTTGGGTGAAGTCGCTATTTTTTCTGAGTTTGGCTTCTCGGGCTCGCTGATCAGCGACAATTTGATTGATGAAGCTGCCACGGGCATTTCCATCACCAATTACAATGATGGTGGATACCTCGCAGTATGCGCCAACAATATTGTCCGCAACATTTGGGAAAGCAGCCCAAACAACCCTGACACGATTCCACTAGGCATTGCCGCTGAGGCTGATTGCGCGCTTACAGGCAATGTGGTGGAAAACGTACCCGGTGCGGGCCTGTTGCTTGGCTGGGGACCTTATCACCGCAATTTGCTCGCCAATGGCAATTTGGTGCGCAAATGCAAATATGGCATTGCGGCATCCGCGGTTGAAGCGACGGGCCGATCAACATCACCGGCAACTCGTTGTTTGAGTGCGAGCAACCCATGGTCGGGAGCGAATGGCAGGACGTTACTTTTAATGACCTGGCGAAGGCATCGCCAGACCACATTCATTTGGCCAACAATGTGGTAGGGTAGACCCTGCTAGAGGAACGAGGCGAACTCGCCGCTCAAATGGGCTGTCCCCACTTCGAAGCCACGCCAGTTTTTATTCGTTTTGTGAGACCATTTTGCCAATAATTCCTTTTGGGCATCAGATGCATCGGCCAGCTGAGCCACCAAGCCTGCTACAATCGCTTCAGCAGCAGGTACAGAGCCATCGTCCACTTTTAGGGCAAACCCTAGGTGACTACCGCGCAACGCGCCACAGAACACGCCATCGGCGCCCACCTTCATCATCAATTGGCCTTCAAAGGCGTCCATTGCGTCCGTATCGATACGATCGGTGCCGGCGACCAGCATGGCGTTTTGCGCGCATGCATCAAAAAGGCGTTGTCCGGCCTGCGTGTAAAGAGCAGGCAAATCGGAATTGGGGTCGCTGAGTTTGGCAAAGCCTGTCGCGAAACCGCGCAGTGGTGACGCCAGGTTGGAATCGAACAGCCGTCGCGGCCGCACCTGTCGGTGCTCATGGTTTCGCCAACCACCTTTTCAACGCAAGAACGCACCAGCTTTTGCACAGCGTGGTCTTGCTCGATATATCCTTTTGGATCAACGCCCAATGCCTTTGCGACAGCCAACATGCCGGTATGTTTGCCAGAGCAATTGTTGTGCAAAGCGGTGGGCATTTCGCCATTCGCGCGCATGGCTTCACGCGCGGCCTTATCGGAAGGCACATGGGCACCACATTCCAGCTGATCTGCTTTCATGCCGATCTTGTCCAAAAAGCGCTTCACGCCATCCACATGGATTGGTTCGCCTTTGTGCGACGCGCAAGCCAGCGCCAAATCACGATCATCGAGATCAAATTGTTCAACCGCGCCGCTTTCAAACAGGGCAAGCGCTTGCAATGATTTAATAGCAGAACGTGGGAAAATCGGATGTTCGATATCACCGGCACTGGCAACAATCCTACCGCTAGAATCGGCAATGCAAAATGCTGCACGGTGGCGGTTTTCCACCCAATTGCCGCGTGTGAATTCTACCAGAACCGGATTTGCGGTATTCTGCATCGAATATCCCCTATTGTTGCCTTTGGCGCTTTTTGGTGACCCATAGCATAGCAAGGCGTGCGCACCAATGCGCCATTTCGGTAATACGGTTTAGCAGCCCCATGATGTTGACGCACATTGGTCTAAACCTGCATCGGACGACTTTTCTAAAACTCGGAATGCCGATATTAAATTATGCAATGAAAAAGAAGCTGCGTAGGCATTGATTGTGGCGTGCCTACCTTCAAGGGAGTGAGCGTGATGCGCTTGAGCGACTGTTACAATATTCATGATTTCCGAAAGCTCGCCGAACGGCGGCTGCCCGGCCCTATTTTCAATTACATCGATGGGCGGTGCTGATGATGAGGTTACGCTTGTAGAAAACAGCAAGGCATTTAACCGTTGTGATCTTTTGCCGTCAGTTTTGGCTGGTGTGAAAGACGTGGATATGTCGGTCACGGTGATGGGGCAGAAATTGGATATGCCCGTTTATTGTTCCCCCACCGCCCTGCAACGGCTGTTTCACCATCGGGGCGAACGCGCGGTGGCGGCGGCAACAGAAAAATTTGGCACCATGTTTGGTGTGTCGTCTTTGGGCACCGTTTCGCTAGAAGAGCTGCGGCGAAAGCACAAAAATCCACAAATCTATCAGTTTTATTTCCACCGCGACCGTGGGTTAAACGCAGCGATGATGCAGCGCGCCAAGGAAGCGAAGGTGGACGTGATGATGCTCACAGTCGATAGCATTACAGGTGGCAACAGGGGAGCGCGATTTGCGCACGGGGTTTTCGATACCTTTCCGTTTAAACCTGTCTGGTTTGCTTCAGTTTATGCTTAAGCCCATGTGGGGCATAAATTATGTCACCCATGAAAAATTCCGCCTGCCACAACTTGATGATCATGTGGCGATGGGCAGCGGCACGAGTTCGATTGGGGAGCTATTTCACCGAGATGCTCGACCCGACATTGAATTGGGGATGACGTGGCCAAAATGGTGAAAGACTGGGGACGGTCAGTTCTGCCTCAAAGGGGTTATGACGGTCGAAGATGCGGCGGCGCGCCGCGGATATTGGTTGCACAGGTATTGTACTGTCCAATCATGGCGGCCGCAACTTGATGGCTCGCGCACGCCGTTTGACCAGTTGGCCGAGATTGTTGACGCCGTGGGCGATCGTCTTGATGTACTTATGGACAGCGGCGTCCAGCGCGGCACCCATGTGCTTAAAGCCTTATCGCTGGGCGCAAAGGCGGTCGGTGTGGGGCGGCAATATCTCTACCCATTGGCAGCTGCAGGCCAGCCCGGCGTTGAACGCGCACTCGGCCTGATGCGTGCCGAAATAGAGCGCGACATGCGGCTAATGGGTGTGAGCAACGTCGGCGAACTTGGCCGCCATAATGTGCGCTTTAAAGATCAACTTGGCCCGCACGGCGAGGGTCATTAATGCAGAACAATGAACTGATTGAGGCCTTCCGCGCCATTGTCGGCAAGCGTCATGTGCGCACGGGCCAACGCGCCACTGAGCGGTTTCGTCGTGGTTTTCGCTCCGGCGAAGGGGAAGCGCTTTGTGTGGTTCAACCGGGCACGTTGCTGGAGCAATGGCAGGTGGTGAAGGCCTGTTGGTCCGCGGACAAAATCATCATCATGCAGGCGGCAAATACCGGACTAACCGAAGGCTCAACGCCTTCAGGCAGTTATGATCGCGATGTTGTGCTGATCAACACGCGACGTATGGATAAAATCCATTTGCTCAATGAGGGAAAGCAAGTGATCGGCTTTCCTGGGTCCACCCCTGTTTTCACTGGAAAAGATTTTGGCGCCCTTGGGTCGCGAGCCACATTCGGTGATCGGGTCATCTTGCATCGGCGCGTCGATTGTCGGCGGCGTGTGCAACAGCTCAGGCGGGTCGTTGGTTGAGCGCGGCCCGGCCTACACCGAATTGTCGCTGTTCGCTCAAATCGATGCGGATGGGCAGCTTCAACTGGTCAATCATTTGGGTATTGAGCTGGGTGAAACGCCAGAAGAGATGCTCTCGCGGCTGGACAATGGCGACTTTGACCCGAACACAGCTGAGACTAACCGCAAAGCCTCTGCCACTGATTATGCGGACCATGTGCGCGCTGTGGACGCAGATAGTCCTGCCCGCTTCAATGCCGATAAGAAGCGGCTGCATGAAGCCTCTGGCTGTGCTGGCAAGCTGGCGATATTTGCCGTGCGATCGATAGCTATGCCCAGCCTGAAAAACAAAAGACATTCTATATCGGCACCAACAGCACCGAAGATCTCACAACGCTGCGCCGTCATATCTTGGCGCATTTCGACACGCTGCCTGTGTCTGGCGAATATATAGAGCGCGACGTGTTCGATTTGACCGAGCGCTATGGCAAAGACACGGTGATGATGATCGATTGGCTGGGCACAGATCGATTGCCTGCCTTTTTTGCCTTGAAAGGCGCAATAGATTCGCGTTTGCGCAACGTTCCCGGCCTTGCCAATTTGACCGACCGCACGATGCAGCTCTTCGCCCGCCTCACACCAAGCATTTTGCCCAAGCGCATGGTGGATTTTCGCAACCGCTATCGCCATCATTTGATTCTCAAGATGCGCGATAAGGGTGTTGATGAAGCCGCCGCCTATTTGGCCAAGCTTTTCGCTGATCGAGATGGCGATTATTTTGAGTGCACAGCGCGCGAAGCCAAACTGGCGGGCCTACATCGCTTTGCCGCTGCTGGTGCCGCTGTGCGCTATATGGCTGTGCATCGTGACGCGGTGGAGGATATTCTCCCGCTCGATATCGCTTTACGTCGCAATGATCGGGATTGGTACGAACAATTGCCACCTGAAATCGAAGATCAGTTGATGCACAAGCTCTATTATGGACACTTTTTCTGCCATGTTCTGCACCAAGATTACATCGTTAAAAAAGGGGCGCACACCAAAGCGCTAAAGGCGCAGATGCTTGAGCTGCTGGACCAGCGCGGGGCCGAATATCCGGCCGAACATAATGTGGGGCATCTCTATGTCGCCAAGCCTGATTTGGCGGCGCATTATCAATGCTGCGATCCCACAAATTCGTTCAATCCAGGCATCGGTAAAATGTCAAAGAACAAGCATTATTCTTAGCGCACATGCGTGCGCAGTTTCGCATCGAAAAAACGTATGCGCTGCGCGTTTTTCGTTGCTCATTTAGATCGAGAATTTTTGGAAAATGATGGCTGGGGCGGCAGGATTCGAACCTGCGAATGGCGATACCAAAAACCGCTGCCTTACCACTTGGCCACGCCCCAGTATGTTCGTCAAATTAATGACTGAACGGTGTCGGTATATATGCGGTTTCAATTGGATGTGCAACCTTTGAAAACCACCTTTTTCAAACTTTTTGCACAAACTTGTCTTTAGGGGGCCATCGTAGTGCATAAGGCGCCCAATATTATGCATTAAACCGAAATTTTGCGGCCAAACCAGGGTTTTGGCCAAGTCTAAACCAACCTTCACCAATTCACACTCAATTTGACTAAATTGCCCAATGTTGCAGTCTGCAAGAATTGCCCCTACAAGTTATGCTTTCAGCGCAATACCCCCTGTAACGCTAAGGCGAACATGACTTTGCAACCGCAAACCGCACCTGATTATCACACAGACTTTTCGCCTCAGATTGGCGTTGCTGAGAGCGTTGCTCCATTTGTCGAGCGAATCGTTGCGCCCAACGCGTCACCCTACACGTTCACAGGCACCAATTGTTTTTGGTGGGGCAGGATGAATTGGCAATCATTGACCCGGGCCCAGACGACCAAGCGCATATCAAAGCGATTGATGATGCCTTAAATGGCCGGCGCGTTAAAGCTGTGCTGCTCACCCATACTCACCGAGATCATTCTGCCGTCGCACCTAAACTTGCTCGGAAATATGACGTACCGCTGATGTTCGCTGGCCCTCATCGGCCGGCGCGGCGATTGCGCCTATTTGAACTCGACCCCATGAAGCGCTCGGGCCACTATGGATTAAGGCCAGACCGCACGCTGAAGCAGGGTGACCTAATTCGGCTTGGTGCGGTGGAAATTGAAGTTATCGAAACGCCAGGCCACTGTGCCAATCATGTGTGCTTTGCCTTATCGGATCGCGCGCATATTCTGACGGGCGATCATGTAATGGGGCTGGAACTCCACACTGATCGCTGACCCAGACGGCGCCCTCGCCCCCTATCTGGACTCGATCGACCTGCTTTTGTCCTGCCCTGGCCAGATATACCTGCCCCGCCCCATGGAGACAGAATTGCAAATGGCAAACAATTCGCCAAAGCGCTCAAAGGGCATCGATTGCAACGAAATCGCCAGATTATTGAGCTTCTTAGAACTGAGGGATCGCAAAGCGCATGGCAGCTCACTGAAAAGATGTATCCCGCTGTTTCAATGGCAGTAAAAGGGGCGGCATTGCTGACGGTTAAAGCGCACTTGCACCATTTGACCGAGCAGAAAAATGTCCAGAAAAGCACGCGTCTGCTGCGCCAAGCCGTTTATCGAATCGTTTAGTTGGAATCGTCCACAGCGGTTTCGTCGTCCAATGGCACTTCCTCCAGCGGCACTTGGCGGCTTAGGCTAAAAGCTTTTTGCGCACTGCGGCATCTAAATCCGCCAGAAAGGTTTGGATGCGTCGACCGTTGGTGCCCAAATCTGACTCGCCAAAATATGACGCGGAGCGCATATCGATTTCGCTTTGGCTGTCGTCATATATCGCACGTATGGCAACACGATCTTCAAAGCCAAGCCAGGTTTTACATCGCCGACGTAAAGCGTTTCAGATTCGGTCGCAGATTGACGCGTCACGTCCCCCGTCCCAACCCGCCGCCGCAATTTGACGTTCCAATATAGGCAGCATCTCGCCGCCCCCTAGGGGTAAGCGCGCGTCACAGCCGTTGGGAAGCTTATTGCCACCTCTTGAGCCATTTCCGAAAGTTCGGCTTGTTTGGCTTCCGTTTCAAGCGCGGGTGCGTTCAAAGCGGGTGGGTTTTCAATATTTGTTGTGACCTGATTTGTCACCGGGTATTGGGCACCCAATAAAATTGTTAGTCCCCCCCAACAGGCCAACGGCGGCGAGCCCCAATCAAATTTGCCCCCCCAACTGGCCGTGCCCCCCCACCCCCCCATGATCGCCCCCCCGTATACCCACAAACGCACAAACGCAATGGTGC
>LLEO01000191.1_pt1 | contig 10036 bp, 14 predicted proteins | sample 595861 | NCBI WGS metagenome assembly LLEO01 (sample SAMN02919315, study PRJNA255460) | bioreactor metagenome | biome: chemostat; feature: culture 2012_25.1; material: sediment; isolation source: day35 25degC chemostat 2012 inoculated with Wadden Sea sediment taken from... | place: Germany: Bremen ... | reverse complement strand
TCAGGTTGTGAACACGGACACAATGTCCGACCCGGTTTTGATCCGTGCTGATGGCTCATATCTTTATACATTGCCATCTGTGGTGGATGACATCGATATGGGCGTGACCCACGTGATCCGCGGTGAAGACCATGTCACCAACACCGGCGCACAAATTGAGTTGTTCGAGGCGTTGGGCGCCAAACCACCGACCTTTGGTCACCACAATTTGCTCACCGATGCCACAGGCGAAGGCTTTTCAAAGCGCAAAGGCTCCTTGTCGATCACCAATCTGCGTGAAGAAGGGTTTGAGGCCCTGGCCGTCGCACTTATCGCGATTTTAACTGGCACCAGCCAGCCCGTCGCGCCACACGCGAGCCTGGATGAGTTGGCCCAAACTTTTGACATTTCCATGGTATCGCGCAGCGCCGCCCGCTTCGATCCTGTCGAACTAATTGGGTTCAATGCGCGCATGGTGCATGGCCTCAGTTATGACGATGTCAAAGATCGTTTGGCCGAAATGGGCATCGAAGACGCTGGGCAATTGTGGGGATGCAGTGCACGAAAATCTTGAAAAAGTGCAGGACATTCGCGATTGGCAAAAGCTTGTTGCTGGTCCCGTTGAAAGCATCGTTGCCGACGAAGATAAGGACTTTATCGCCACCGCCGCCGAACGTTTGCCACAAGAGCCATGGGACGAGAACACATGGTCAGACTGGACCAATGATTTGAAAGCAGAGACAGGGCGAAAGGGCAAACAATTATTTATGCCCTTGCGCTTGGCGCTTACGGGCCAAAGCCACGGTCCCGAGCTTAAGACCCTCCTGCCGCTTTTGGGACGTACGGCGTGTCTGGACCGACTATCCTAACCGTCCTGTCACCAAAATTGACGAGGCGTAGCCAGAATAAGAGCTGGCGGCAGTGATTTGAATGTTATTGCCGCCATTTTCACGTCTGGGGTCGGGGCGTGGCAGTGGGATAAAACTCGCGGTCGCCACGGCTATTTCCAGCCTTTTGCGCGGGTCGCGCCGGGGCAGGGGAAAGCTCAAATCGCCAAAGGTGATCACGGCAGTTGTGGCATTGCCGTCTTCAGTTAGTTCAATCTTGCCGTAGCTTGCTGTTTCTTGCGGTTGGCAGGTTTCGTCATAAACTTGGCGATAGCGGAAGGCGTTGGGGCTCTCACTATAAGGGGTCCCATTCAGATCGATCATCGTTTCTGGAGATCCATCCGAGTTGGAATAATAATAGAGTTTCACGTCACCTTGGCGGAAGTTACCTTGGCAGACAGCTTGGTCGTCTGGAATATATTCAGGGATCGTAGAAAAACTTACAGGCCAGTAGAATCCGTCGCATGAGCGCGCACACACGGTGCGATATGTTTCGCGATTGAATAAATCATAATAGTCCTCTTCAACAATATCATTGTCGCGTGAGCCAAAAATGCGCTCGAACAATGATTTGCGCTCCGGCTCCCGGTTGTTGATTGTGCGGCTGCTATTATTGTTATTGCCGCATCCAAACGAGCATATTGTTGCAATGCCTGCTCACGCGCTTTTGCCACCTCAGCGCCTTGCTGCACCCGCGCGACCAAATTTGCATAATCGTTGCGCTCGCGTTGAATTTTCCGACCGATGGACCGACAAGTTGAATCAAGTCGCTTGCCGGCATTGAGCGCTTTTTGGCAACCGCGGCGCACAAACTGGCTCTCCCATTCTTTCACTTCTTTTTGGGTTTCGCGCAATGCGTTATAGTTGTCGCGGTAGTTGCGAAAATTGCTATTGCGCTCAAAAGAGCGAATTTCGCGCTGCAAGCCACGACAGCTATCCGCTTGCGCAAAAGCCATGGTTTGCGGCAAAATTACAGAAAAACATAGGACCACAAGGGTTGCGAAACGAAGCATAAGACCGTTCAGTTGATTTAAGGGGCCACCGTGAACGTCCTTTTAGACGATTTGGTGGCAAAAACTATCTGTCACTGGCAGATTATTATGGCAAAAACATATTAAATTCTGATTCTTAATACAATCTGGGCAATTCAATACCGTTAAGGGGGCAGCATGAAACTGGCAACATTGGACAATGGCACGCGCGACGGACAGCTTGCGATCGTCAGTAAAGACCTGAAACGATGCACGTCGGCCTCCGCCATCGCGCCAAACCTGCAAGCTGCCCCTCGACAATTGGTCCGATGTTTATGCCCCCGCTGAATGACCTTTACCGAAAACTCAATGATGGCGACATTGCAGGCAAGGCCTTTGAACCCCATCTCACTTTGGCGCCATTGCCCCGCGCTATCAGTGGATTGATGCCTCTGCCTATTTGCCTCATTTGCAGCGCGTGCGAGCAGCTAAGGGTTCCCCTGCAAGACCCCGCAGGACGAAAAGCCAATCATGTATCAGGGCGGTTCAGATCATATGTTGGGGGCGGAAAAGGATATTGAGGTCACCAACGACGATTTGGCATTGGATTATGAAGCCGAAATTGCGGTGATTTTGGGCGATGTGCCGCTTAACCCAAGCGACGATGATGCCCGCAACGCCGTGCGTTTGATCACTCAATGTAACGATGTGTCGTTGCGCCGCCTTGTGGCAGGCGATTTGCAAGAAGGCTTTGGGTTTTTCCATTCGAAGCCCGCTTCCGCCTTTGGCCCTGTCGTGGTCACGCCAGATGAATTGGGCGCCGCATGGGGCGAGGGACGCGTCTCTGGGCAATTGCAAAGCCGCGTGAATGGCCTACTTTATGGTCAGCCCCGCACCGAAAAAGAAATGGTGTTTAATTTCTATCAATTGATTCAGGCGGCGGCACAAACCCGCAGCTTAAGTGCGGGCACGATCCTCGGCGGCGGTACGGTCGCCAACACCCATGATCAAATCTTGCCCATTTCGAGTGATGGTATCGGCTTTTCCTGCATTGTGGAGGCGCGCATGGCCGAAAAAGCAGCTGACGCTGAGCAACGCACGCCGTTCCTAAAGTCAGGCGATCAGGTCTCGATTCAATTTGTGACAGACGAGGGTGATATGCCCTTTGGTGAGATCAAACAGACCGTCAGATTGATCAATAAGGCGCATTAGGACACGCGAACCCCCCCTTTCTGCTCTCAAACTAAAGTTATAAATGCAGCCGCAAATTTGCGGTTGCATTTGGTTGCGCGCGTAACTATTATGCCTATATAGTTACTGTTGTAACTAACTGGAGGGATGATATGAAAATCGAACAAATTCACCACGTTGCTTACCGTTGCAAAGACGCAAAAGAGACTGTGGAGTGGTACACACAAATGCTGAATATGGACTTTGTGCTTGCGATTGCCGAGGACCATGTGCCCTCAACCCATGAGCCTGATCCCTATATGCATTTGTTCTTGGATGCCGGAAACGGCAATGTGCTGGCCTTTTTTTGAATTGCCCACAAAGCCGGAAATGGGCCGTGATGAGAACACTCCGGTTTGGGTGCAGCACATCGCCTTTAAGGTAAAAGACCGCGATGAATTGATCGAGTTCAAAGAGCATTTGGAAAAAAATGGTGTGGACGTGCTGGGCGTCACCGACCACTCAATCTTCCACTCTATCTATTTCTTTGACCCCAATGGGCACCGCGTTGAATTGGCATGTCCTGATCCCGAAGAGGAAAAGCTGTTAGAACGCCTTGATGCAGTGAAGTGGGATATGCTTGAAGAATGGTCCCGCACCAAAAAAAGCGCCCAAGCATGCAGATTGGCTGCATCAAAAAGAATTGTCTGAAGTCTCATAACGGCCTCAATCTAGGCGCTTCCTATCACACGATTGTGAGCGTGCTGGCATCATCAGCACGCCAATTGGTGGGTGCATTTGTCGCACTTAAGTGGCATAGTTACATTGAGTTTGTCTTCGTCAAATTCATTGTGTGATAGGGAGAAGAGAATGAAATTCAAGTTGATACTCGCAGCAGCGACATCGATTGCGCTGGCTATGGGCGCAATCACCAGCGTTACGGCGCAAGAAGATGTAATTGCAGAACGCCAGCAAGCCATGAAAGATATGGGCGCGGCGTTGAAAGCTGGTGATGCAGCGGCAGTGGCCCCATTGGCGGCAAAGCTGAAAATGCTTTTCCCTGAAGGTTCCACCAGTGCTGATTCAGAGGCGACGCCTTTAATCTGGGAAGAATGGGACCAGTTTGTGGCTTTGTTCGACAAGTTGGAAGCGGCTTCAAATGCCGGTGCAGGCCCGCGCGATTTGGGCGGTACATGTAAAGAATGTCACGACACATATCGTGAGAAGAAGAGCTAGAAGCTTTTCAATCCGAGTGAATTTGAGGGAGCCGCAAGGCTCCCTTTTTTATTTCCGATCCAAAAGAGTCTATTTCGGCTTGATTTTCTTGGCGTTTTTGGCTCAAAGTGCGCTCATGAAGCAAAACCGTAACCAAATCTGTATTATTGGCTGCATTATTATTCGCTAACTTTGTTAGCGGCGCGGTTTTGTATTCTCAATTTCTTTTTAAAAACAAATCCTCGCCGCTGACGCGTGATCTATGCTGATCGCCTAAACTGATTGAGAGCAGGCTGAGGGACATGACTGAAATTCAACTTTACAACACACTGACACGACAAAAAGAGCGCTTTGATCCAATCGATCCAACCAATGTGCGCATGTATGTGTGTGGTCCCCACCGTTTATGATTATGCCCATATCGGCAATGGCCGGTCGGCAGTGGCTTTCGATCTGCTGTTTCGCCTGTTGCGTCATGTCTATGGCGCCGAAAATGTCACCTATGCCCGCAACATCACGGATGTGGACGACAAGATCAACGCCCGCGCGGCGCAAGAGCATCCGGGCATAGAGTTAAACCAGGCCATCCGGGAAGTGACCGAGCGCACCGCCGCGCAATATCAGTCTGATATGCACGCACTGGGTAATCTTGATCCAGATTTGCAGCCCCGCGCCACTGACAATATCGCGGAAATGATCAAGATGATCGAAACGTTGATTGAAAAGGGTCATGCCTATCAGGCGGGCGGCGAAGTGCTGTTCGATGTGACGTCCATGGCGGACTATGGCAAATTCTCCAATCGCAATTTGGATGAGCAGCAGGCGGGCGCGCGCATCGAGGTGGAGGCGCACAAAAACAACCCCGGCGACTTCGTGTTGTGGAAACTGTCCGACGAAAATCAACCGGGTTGGGACAGCCCTTGGGGCAAAGGTCGCCCGGGCTGGCATCTTGAATGTTCTGCAATGACCGAGCGTTATTTGGGCCAAATTTTCGACATTCACGCTGGTGGCATCGATTTGGTGTTCCCGCACCATGAGAATGAGATCGCCCAGTCGCGCTGCTCCCACGGCACAGATCGCATGGCCAACTATTGGCTGCACAACGGTTTCTTGCAGATCGAAGGTGAAAAAATGTCCAAGAGCTTGGGCAATTTTTACACTATTGCTGACTTGCTGGAGACCGAAAAGTTTGCCGATCGCAAATGGCCGGGCGAGGTGCTGCGCCTTGGCTTGATCATGACAAACTATCGCGAACCGATCGATTTCACCTTGAAACGGCTTGATGAGGCGGAGAAAAACCTTAATCGCTGGAAGGCGACCATGTTGAAGTTGGGGATGGATTTCGTGGAGGAAAGCCGTGCCGAATATGAAGCGCTTGGCCCATGCTCAAAACTGTTGGCGCATTTGGCCAACGATATGAACATGTCTGGCGTGTTGGCAGAGCTGCATCGCCATGCGGGCGGTGACCGCGAGCACAATGCGCGCCGCTTGTTCGGTTCCATGCAGCTTTTGGGGCTGATCAGTTTCAACGACATGCAAGCCTATCAGGAGCTCAAGACGCGGCGCCAACCCACGAAAAGGCAGACGAGATCAGCGCTAAGATCGAAGCGCGTCTCGATCACCTCAATGCCAAGGAATGGGCCGAAGCCGATGCGATCCGCGATGAACTCACAGCATTGGGCATTAAGCTCAAGGATGGCAAAGACGCGGAAGGCAACCGCATCACCACATGGGAAAATGCATGATGGCAGAAACAATTCGAACTGGTGGTTGCCAATGCGGCGCCGTGCGCTTCAAGCTATGGGGGACGATTTTATGTCCACCATCTGCCATTGCCGCATGTGCCAAAAACAAACGGGCGGCTTTTTCGGTGCGCTGGCCACTTACGCCAAAGACAAGGTGGAGTGGACGCGTGGTGCGCCGGCCCACTTTCAAAGCTCTAACATCGCAAAACGCGGTTTTTGCGATAAGTGCGGCACGCCCGTCACCTACGAGTTTGGCACCGATGAAATGTCACTCGCCATCGGCGCGTTCGACAATCCAGATGAGGTCGCCCCGACCAAACAATTAGCGCATGGCGACCGCATCAAAAGTTTTGATAGCCTGCACGAACTCCCCATCCGTCCAGACGATCCCAACGCAAGCCCAATCGAAAATCACCAACACCCCGATCATGACACATCGGCTTGGCCTAAACGCTAGGATATAGCATGACCAAAGAACGCCTTTATCTCTTCGACACCACATTGCGCGATGGGGCCCCAAACAGCGGGCATTGAGTTTTCAGTTGAAGACAAGATTACCATCACCAAATTGCTCGATGATTTAGGCGTTGACTATATTGAAGGCGGTTATCCCGGTGCCAATGTCGTCGATACGGAATTTTTTGAAAAGGATCGCACAAAAAACGCCATTTTCACCGCGTTTGGCATGACCAAGCGGGCAGGGCGTTCCGTGGAGAATGATCCTGGTGTACAGGGCCTGCTTAATTCTGCGGCCAAGGCCGTGTGCTTCGTCGCCAAAGCATGGGATAAGCAGATCGAGCTGGCCATGGGGATTACCCAAGCCGAAAATATTGAGGCGATTCGGTCCAGCGTGGCGGCGACACTTGCGGCGGACAAAGAATGCATTGTCGATTGCGAGCATTTTTTCGATGGTTACAAATCCAATGCCAACTATGCCATCCAATGCGCAAAAGCCGCTTATGACGCGGGCGCGCGCTGGGTCGTGTTGTGCGACACCAATGGGGGCACGATGCCCCATGAGATTGAGGCGATCATCACCCATGTGAGGCAATCGGTGCCCGGCACCCATTTGGCATTCATGTGCATAACGATACAGAGCAAGCCGTATCTAACACGTTGGCGGCGGTGCGGGCCGGGGTGCGGCATGTGCAGGGCACGCTAAACGGCATTGGTGAACGCTGTGGTAATGCCAATCTGGTGTCATTAATCCCAACCTTTGCGCTCAAAAAGCCATTTTGCGACGAATTAGAAATCAGCATCAATAAAAAGGGCCTTGAAAGCCTGACGCATTTGTCGCGCACATTCGACGAGCTGCTGAACCGCGCACCCGCGCGTCAAGCGCCCTATGTTGGGGCCTCGGCCTTTGCCACTAAAGCAGGCATCCACGCATCTGCGATCATGAAAGACCCATCGTCCTACGAGCATATTGATCCAGACTTGGTGGGCAACGAGCGCAATGTGATGGTTTCACAGCAGGCGGGGAAGTCTAACTTGGTGACGGTGCTTGAGCGCGTCGGCATCAATGTGAGCAAGGACGACCCCGCGCCTTGACCAATTGCTGCGCAAAGTAAAAGAGCGCGAAGCGCGCGGATATTCATACGATGGAGCCGACGCATCATTTGCGCTATTGGCGCACCGCACACTCGGACAATTGCCTGAATATTTTCGGGTGGAGAGTTTCCGCACGGCAGTTGAACGTCGTTACAATGCCAATGGTGATTTGATCACCATGTCCGAGGCAATTGTAAAGATTGAAGTGGATGGTGAAATGCGCATGTCTGTGGCGGAGGGGAATGGTCCCGTTAACGCGCTCGACCTAGCCATGCGCAAAGACTTGGGGCAAGTATTCCGACCGAATTGATGATCTTGAGCTAGTGGATTTTAAAGTGCGTATCCTAGACGGTGGCACGGGCGCGGTCACCCGTGTGCTGGTTGAATCACGAGATAATACGGGCGAACGTTGGTTTACCATTGGTGTTTCTGCAAATATCATTGATGCATCGTTCGAGGCGCTGTATGAATCGGTGACATATAAACTAATGAAGACCGAGTCTTAAGCAGTAAGCTGCCCCGTTTGAGGGGTCAGTTTTTAAGACTAAGGGGGAGGCAAAACTGGCGGATACGGCATCAAAATCTAATCTATACGTTGCTTTGGGGCTTTGCAGCGGCCACCACACTAATTGTTGGGGGCGTCGTCGTAGCACCAGCGATAAATTCATGTATTGATCGGGATGGACCATTTCTGGGCTGTGTCGTGGGGCAAATCACAGGCAGTGCCGCAACCGACCAAACGGCAAATGTGGCAACTGAAACTGGTGAGGAAGCCGGCAGTGATGATGAACGTTTGGCGCCTGCACCAGTAACTGAGGATGGGGATGAAACCCCAAACAGCAACTGCTCAGACAGTGCCGGACTTTACCATCGCCCGAGCTGCCCCAGATGGCATGGTCGTGATAGTTGGCACGGCAGACCCCGAACATGAAGTTTCTGTTCTAATTGATGGCGAAATTGCCGGTGTCACAAAGCCCGAGCGCACCGGCGAATGGGTTTTTGTACCGGAGCAGGCTCTGGACACCGGTGGTGTTGAAATTACCGTGCAAGCCGCAACACCGGCTGGTGGTGTCATAAAATCTGCTAAATCAGAAATTGTTCTAATTGATCCATCGCGCGACAAAGAGCCAATTGTTATTGCCTCGGTGCCCGGCCAGGCCAGCGAAATCATTCAGGGGCTTGATGCGCTACCCCGAAGAGGCGGTTGAACAACCGATTGAAACGGCTGAAGTGCAAGCTGATACGGATGACGTGACAGCAGATATGGCCACAGAAACCGAAGTACAGGCAGACGCTCAAAATCCATCTGAAATTGAAGTTGCAGATATTGGAGAAACTGCGGAGGTACCCGAGCAAGTTGCAGAGCAGGAAGTTGATCCTGAAGCTGCCGCGACCGCTTCGGATGCCGATCAGGCGGCTGGCGAAACCATGACGGAGGAAGCTCAGCCCGCAGCTGATGTCGCCAGCGCCGAACAACAAGTTGAAGCAGATGTGAATGCCGACGCGACGGCGGACGACAAGGCGTCAACTGCAATTGAATCAGAGGTTGAAGTAGCTGACTCAACGAACGAGGAGCCTGTGCCAACTGATTCAAATGATTCAGAAAACACAGATGTGCCGACTGAGATTCAGGTCGCGGAGATTAGCGAACCCCGTGAACGAAGCGGTCAATGAATCCGCAGCTGAAAGCGATAAACCGGATGCGAGTGCAGCGTCAGCCGAAGATGCCAGCCCCGTCGCTGTGGACGATTCTGCGGGTGAAACCGTTGCTGACCAGGCTGCGCCAGACGCGCAGGCAGTCGACGAAGAAATGGACGTCGCTTCACTTGAAGGCGATGCGGTTGAGCCAGAGCCGGAAGCAATTGCAGAGCCCGATGCTGCCGCAACAGCTGAGGTGTTGCGGGCGATCGAAGCTTTCGTTCAGCCAACCATCGACGCTATTGAAATCGACGGGCCAGCAAAACTTTATCGCTGGCGGCGGTCCAGAGGGGGGCGTTGTCCGGCTCTATGTCGAAAATGAATATGTGGCAGATGCTGAAGTGAAAGATGGTCGCTGGTTGGTCGAAACGGATGATGTGCTGACCGAACCGAGCCAACGCGTGCGTGCGGATTTGATCGATCCAAACACCGCCAGCGTAATCGCCCGCGCCGAAGTAAATTTCGTGGTTGAGCGCATCGCGACGGCTGAGACTGAACCGGAGGTGGAAACCGCTGAGGCGCCTGATGCATCAGAGGCCACGCCTGAAGAAACAGTCGAAACCACAGATGACGCAACAGCTGAACCGACCCTTGAAGTTGCTGAAACTGAAACAGAAGAAGCGGTGGCAACTGACGAAGCTACAGCAGTTGCTGACGCGGCAGAAACCGAAGAACGGGCTGAACCGACAACTGAAATGTCAACAGACCAAGCGGAGGAAGAACCCGCGCCCGCAGCCGCCGAGCTTGCCGAAGTGGTCGAAGAAGCGGTTGAAGCCGCCCAAGACGTAGCAGAAACTGTCGAACAGGCCGCTGTTGAGGA
>LLEO01000190.1_pt1 | contig 10086 bp, 13 predicted proteins | sample 595861 | NCBI WGS metagenome assembly LLEO01 (sample SAMN02919315, study PRJNA255460) | bioreactor metagenome | biome: chemostat; feature: culture 2012_25.1; material: sediment; isolation source: day35 25degC chemostat 2012 inoculated with Wadden Sea sediment taken from... | place: Germany: Bremen ... | reverse complement strand
GTCGCCGTTGGGATCTTCGAGCGTCGACATACCAAGCCGATGCCAAGGGTGACGCCCATGTTCTGCTCGGTCCAGTCGCGCAGCGAGGTGCCATGCGGTGCGCCAATATGGAGCGAGGTCACGGCATTCGAACGATGCGCAGGATTGGTCACATTCATCTGAAGCGGACCATCCGAGCCCCACGCATCAAACGCGGCCCAGATCGCGCGGGCCAGATGCGCGTGACGCGCCCAGACGGCATCCATTCCGCCTTCCTCGGCAATCATCGCCAACGATTCGCGCAGGCCATAAAGGTGATGAGTCGGAGCGGTACCGCCGAAATACTGATAGAAAAGGTCCGGGTTGGCGCGCGGCTCCCAATCCCAATAGCGCGACACGCGCGGATGGACGGCGCGGACGGCAGCGGCTTTGTCATTGAAGAAGACAAAGCCCATTCCCGGCGGCACCATCAGCCCCTTCTGCGACGCCGCGACGGCGACATCCACGCCCCAATCGTCCATTTCAAAACGATCGCAGCCCATGGACGCAATGCAATCGACCATCAACAGCGCCGGGTGCCCGGAAGCGTCCATCGCCGCGCGTACCGCCGCCACATCGTTCCGGATCGAGGTCGAGGTGTCCACATGGGTCAGAAGAACCGCCTTCAGCGCGTGCGCAGCATCCGCGCGCAGAAGCTCTTCGACACGTGTTGGATCGACAGGGGCCTTCAGGCCGAACTCTGCGATGACTGGCTCAATGCCCAGCCCCGAAGCCATTTCGTGCCATCCATGCCCCAAACCGCCCCCGTGCAAAGCGAGAGCACCTTGTCTCCGGGGGCCAGCGTATTGGACAGCGCAGCTTCCCATGCGCCATGACCATTGGCGATATAGATCACCGCATGGTGTTGCGTGCGTGCGACCGATTTCAGCCCCGTCAATCAAGTCGGGCATCATATCCACAACCTCGCCCGCATAGATGTTGGGCGCGGCGCGATGCATCGCTTGCAACACGCGATCAGGCATGACGGAAGGGCCGGGAATGGCCAGATGGGAACGACCGTAGGATAGGGACATGGGCTGCTCTTTAACTTCTCCGGCCTTAAGCGGTAATGCGCGACCCTGATTGCGTCAACGTCGTTGTCAGGGTCGCCTGCTTGTTTGTGGCGCGTGGACAAGCTACATCCGGTAAGTACCCCTTTGGGCGGAAATTTGAATTTGGATCGAGACCGCATGTTCAAGAGCTTGTATGCCAAGATCAAACAACGCGAACGTGCGTGGAAGAACGGGTTCGGGATGGATATCTCGACCCCAGAAGCACGGCGTGCGGCACGGCTGCGCAGCAACATCATCGATCATTCCTTCATTCGCCGGATCCTGCCCAATCGCTATCAGCTGTCGCCAGATGCATGGCGGTCGAACCAGCCCGATCCGGTGCATTTTCCAGCGCTTCAGGCTGCAGGAATCAAGACGGTGATCAACCTGCGCGGTGAGAGCCAATTTTCGCACTACCTGTTCGAAGTCGAAGCGTGTCGCGACTATGGCATGACGCTGATCAACCACCAGATGACCGCATATGCCGCGAAAGAGCGCGAAGTTTATCTGGAACTGCTGGACATCATGGAACGTGCCGAGAAGCCATTTCTGGTCCATTGTAAGTCTGGCGCAGATCGCACTGGCATCGCGTCTGCGCTTTATCTGCTGGACCAGTGTGGCGCGACGATTGACGAAGCGCGCGCGCAACTGTCCTTGAAATACGCCCACCAACGCTGGTCGAAAGCGGGTATTCTAGATGCAATGATCGACGCCTATGCCGACCATTTCAAGGACGACCCCGATCTCGGTCCGCGATTGGCTAACACAGCATTATGACCCCCGAGGCAACGACCCAACCTTTCAGGCGAAACGGAAAAAGTAATGAGTTCTGAGACTGCCCGCACCGACCAGAAAGAGATGATCCGCTGGCTGTGGAAAGGCTATATGCGCGCCTATCGCCTGCCCTTGACGCTGGCGATGCTGTTGATGCTGACCGAAGGGCTGGCGCTGGGTGGTCTAAGCTACATGATCAAGCCGATGTTCGACGTGGCGTTTTCGTCCGGGTCGACACAGGCCATCATCGGGGTCGCTTTGATCGTGGCCGCCATCTTCGTCACACGCGCCTTTGCCGCCTTCGGGCACCGCGTGCTGATGGTCCATGTGGGCCAACGTGTGGCCGCTAAACTGCAATCTGACATGATTGCACATATGCTGACACTGGATAGCGACTATTTCCGCGACAACTCGCCCGGTACGTTGATGGAGCGCGTACGCGGCGACGCGCAGGCGATCGCCACGATTTGGGAGGTCGTTCTGGCCGCTGTCGCCCCGCGACGTGGTGTCCTTGCTGGCGCTTTTGGGCGTGGCAATGTCCATTGACTGGCTGTGGGTCGTGGTGGCCGTGGCGGCGGCGCCTGTCCTGACCTATCCGATGGGCATCCTGCAAAAACGCGTGCGCAAGACGACGACGGATAGCCGGGGGGCTGCGGCCCAGATTTCGACCCGGTTGGACGAGATCTTCCATGGCATCAACTCGATCAAACTGTCAGGGACCGAGAAGCACGAACAGTCCCGCGTCGACCGCGAGATCGACGTCTTCGCGAAGACCCACCTGCAAAGCCAAGCCAATCAGGGGGCTATTGTTGCGCTGATCGACATCATCGCCGCAATCGGATTTTTCGGCGTACTGGTCTATGGAGGGCTGCAGATCAATGCGGGCGTGAAGACCGTGGGCGAGTTCATGAGCTTCTTCACCGCGATGGCGCTGGTCTTTGATCCGCTGCGCAATCTGGGCAAAGTGTCCGGCGGCTGGCAGGCGGCGATTGCCAGCATGATGCGGATCCGTGACGTGTTCGCCCAGCGCCCGTCGATCCTGTCCCCGACAAAACCAGCCGCCCTGCCTGCGAAAGCCGCACAGGCGGATATCGTGCTGGACAATGTGAATTTTGCCTATGGCGACACGCCGATCCTGCGCGGTACCAGCTTCACCGCCGAGGCCGGAAAGACCACCGCCCCTTGTGGGCGCCTCAGGGGCCGGGAAAAGCACCGTGTTCAACTTGCTGACCCCGACTTGCAGACGCCAAGTCCGGCAAGGTCAAAATCGGGAAAACCGACGTAACTGCCCTGCCGTTGGATCAGCTGCGCGGGCTATTCTCGGTGGTCAGCCAAGAGGCACTTCTGTTTGACGAGACCCTGCGCGACAACATTCTGATGGGGCGCGAAGGCGTGGATGAAGAGGCGATGAAACACGCGCTGGACACGGCGCATGTCTCGGATTTCATCCCCACGCCTGGAACATGGCTTGGACAGCCCCGCCGGCCGCGCGGGTCGAACCTGTCTGGTGGGCAGCGCCAGCGGGTTGCCATTGCACGCGCCGTGTTGCGCGATGCCCCGGTGCTGCTGTTGGACGAGGCGACCTCGGCACTGGACACGAAATCGGAAAAGCTGGTGCAAGAGGCTTTGGACACCCTGTCCAAGGCCGCACCACACTGGTCATTGCCCACCGTCTGTCCACCGTGCGAGATGCTGACAAGATCGTCGTGATGGATCATGGCCGTGTGGTCGATCAGGGCACCCATGACCAACTGTTGGAGCGCGGCGGTCTGTATGCTCAGCTGTATAATCTGCAGTTTCAGGATGGCGGCGGCGACGTGCAAGATACCACGACCACGCGCAAAGATAAGATCTATCTGCCGAAGGAAGCCAAAGAGCCGCCCCGCTGGTCGTTCCGTGGCATTCTGTCGGGCAGCTTGTGGCGCAAGCGCAAGGACTGACCCTTGGACACACAGGAGAGCAACATGACAGACCGTACGGTGCTGAAGGTCTCGGGCACGGATCGCGAAAGCTTTTTGCAGGGGCTGGTGTCCAATGACGTGAAGGGGCTGAAAGACGGAATGGTCTATGCCGCGCTGCTGACGCCGCAGGGCAAGTATCTGGCTGATTTCCTGCTGGTCCCGGCAGAGGACGCCATTCTGATCGACGTGGCCACTGATTTGGCGCGGTCGCTGGCGCAACGTCTGTCGATGTATAAGCTGCGCGCGGATGTCTCGATCGAGGCGACCAATATCGTGCCTGCCCGTGGGTTGGGTGAAACGCCCGAGGCGCCTTCGCTGACCCCCGCCATGCGGCGCTGGGGTGGCGTGCCTATGACGGGCGCGACGGTGACACGAGCGCCGACTGGGACGCCATTCGCGTGGCGCACTGCATCCCGGAAAGCGGAGTGGAACTGACCGGCGACAGCTATCTTCTGGAAGCGGGTTTCGAACGGCTGAACGGCGTAGACTTCCGCAAGGGCTGCTATGTCGGGCAGGAAGTGACCGCGCGGATGAAGCACAAGACCGAGTTGAAGAAGGGTCTGGCGACGGTATCCGTCGAGGGGGAAGCCCCTGTAGGCACAGACATCACGCGAGACGGAAAACCTGTGGGGACTTTGTTTACCCAATCAAGTGGTCAGGCGATTGCCTATCTGCGTTTTGATCGCGCAGGTCCCGACATGCAGGCCGGGGACGCGGTGGTCAGCTGGAAGGGCTAAGGGGCTCTGCCCCCGCATGATTTTCCTGCGGAAAGTCATGCTCCCGGGATATTTGAGACAAGAAAAAAAACGGATTAGGCGTAGCGCCATTTGCCGTGGCCAATGCCGTCCAGTGTGTAGGCGCCGACGCCATAGCGGATCAGGCGCAGGGTTGGGTGGCCCACAGCGGCGGTCATGCGGCGAACCTGACGGTTTTTACCTTCGGTGATCTTCAACTCGATCCAGCAATCGGGGATGGATTTGCGTACGCGGATGGGCGGATTGCGCATCCATAGCCCGGCAGGTTCGTCGATCCGGCGGGCGTTTGCGGGGCGAGTGCGCCCGTCCTTTAGGTCAATGCCGTCGCGCAGCGCTTGAAGGGCGGTCTCGTCCGGAGTGCCCTCGACCTGCACCCAATATGTTTTTGCAAGCTTATGCTTCGGGTTTGCAAGTTTCGCCTGAAGCTTCCCATCATCCGTCAGCACCAAAAGCCCTTCGCTGTCGCGATCAAGGCGGCCCGCCGCATAAACACCCGGCAGATCGATATAGTCCGACAAGGTTTGCCGGTCGCTGCCGTCGTTCCCCTTGTCGGTGAACTGCGACAGAACGTTGAAGGGCTTGTTGAAGAGGATCGTGGTCATCTGGGCCTCAAACACAAAGGGCAGAGCCTGCGCCCTGCCCTCTTTTGGGGTATCTCCAAGCACTTAGGCGCGTTCGGAGTATTCCATGGTTTCGGTGTTGACCACGATGGCCTCGCCTTGTGCCACAAAGGGCGGCACCGAAATGCGTACGCCATTGTCCAGCACGGCAGGCTTGAAGCTGTTGGCGGCGGTCTGACCTTTCACGACTGGCTCGGTCTCTTCGATGACACAGGTCACTTTCTGCGGCAGGGTCGCGTTCAGGGCCTCGGTGTCGTAGAACTCGACCACGATGGTCATGCCGTCTTGCAGGAAGGGGCGGCGTTCACCCAGCAGGTCGGCCGGGATCTGGTTTTGTTCATAGGTCTCGGTGTCCATGAAGATCAGCATGCCGTCATCTTCATAAAGGAATTGCTGGTCCTTTTGTTCCAGACGAACACGCTCGACCTTGTCCGCCGAGCGGAAGCGTTCGTTCAGTTTGGAACCATTGCGCAGGTTCTTCATCTCGACCTGAGCAAATGCGCCACCTTTGCCGGGCTTGACGTGGTCGACCTTCACAGCAGCCCACAGGCCGCCATTGTGTTCAAGCACGTTGCCGGGGCGAATTTCGTTTCCGTTGATCTTGGGCATATCCTGAAACCTTCACAAAAGGTTGAAATTTCTTGGCCCGATCCTATATCTTGCAGGCTTGTCCCTGGCAAGCACGAGTGAAACGGCCAATTGTAACAGCTATGCAACAAGTGCATGGCTGCCATGTGATCCAGGGGATACCGAATCACGCAGAAAAAGCCATATTGGCCGCTACGCCAGAAACCGCAAGAGCAAGAATAACAAAGGACGACCATGCTGGACTCCGTAGACGGTACCGCTTTCAACAACGAACAAGGCAACCGCGCGCGCAAGCTGTTTGCTGCTGTCGTGCTGGCTGCGTTGGACGACGCCATTGCTGATGACAAGAAATACGGCAACGGCCCCGATCAGATCGCCCGCTGGGCCCGCTCGCGCGATGGGCGCGAGGTGTTGAGCTGTGCTGGCATCGACCCGAACGAGCGTGTCGTCAGCGGTCTGATGGACTTCGTCTCCAAAGGCATTCGTACCTCGGTTGCGCTGAGCCGCGAGGAAAGCGAGCGTCGCAACGCCGCCACCGCGGAAGCCGCCTAAGGTACATACGCAGAATACTCCAAGGAAAGCGCGTCCCGTTTGGGGCGCGTTTTTCGTTTCAGCCCTTCCCAATGTCGGAACAGGCTGGAGCGTGCTTTGAAAAGCGCCTAAGTCTGGGCCATGACCAAGGCGATTATGATCCAGGGCGCGGGCTCGAATGTTGGGAAATCCCCTGCTGGTGGCAGGGATTGCGCGGGCGGCTGTGAAGCGCGGGCTGAATGTGGCCCCATTCAAGCCGCAGAACATGTCAAACAACGCGGCCGTCACCGTGGATGAGGGCGAGATCGGGCGCGCGCAGGCGCTGCAAGCGCGGGCCTGTGGGCTGGACCCCGATTGTGGACATGAACCCGGTTCTCTTGAAGCCCGAGACCGACACCGGGGCGCAGGTCATCGTGCAGGGCAAGCGCTTTGCCACGATGAAAGCCCGCGACTATGGCAAGGCCAAGGCCGAGTTGATGCCACGCGTATTGGAGAGCTTTCACCGTCTGGGCAGGGGCCGCGATCTGGTTTTGGTCGAGGGCGCAGGCAGCCCTGCCGAGGTCAATCTGCGCAAGGGCGACATTGCCAATATGGGCTTTGCCGAAGCTGCCGACCTGCCCGTCGTGCTGGCTGGTGACATTGATCGGGGTGGCGTGATTGCCCAGCTGGTGGGCACCCATGCCGTGTTGCCCGACGAGGACCGCGCGCGGATCAAAGCCTTTCTGGTCAACAAGTTTCGTGGAGACCCCACCCTGTTCGCCGATGGTGCCGCCGAGATTGCCCGCCTGACCGGCTGGCACGATCTGGGCACCTTGCCCTGGTTCTCGGATGCGTGGCGCCTGCCCGCCGAGGACGTGATGGACATCACCACCCGCAAAGGCGGCGCCTTCAAGATTGCCGTGCCGCGTTTGAACCGAATTGCCAATTTCGACGATCTGGACCCGCTGGTGAATGAACCGGATGTCACGGTCGAGATCATCGAGCCCGGCCGCCCCCTGCCCGGCGACGCCGATCTGGTGCTGATTCCGGGTTCGAAGTCCACCATCGCCGATCTTGCGGACTTCCGCGCGCAGGGCTGGGACATCGACCTGACCGCCCCATATTCGGCGCGGCGGGCACGTTCTGGGCATCTGTGGTGGCTATCAGATGCTGGGAACCGAGATCATCGACGCCGACGGTATCGAAGGGCCGGCGGGGCGCGTGGCCGGGCTGGGGCATCTGGACGTTGTCACGCATCTGGAACCCCGCAAAACGCTGGCGCTGACCCAAGCCACCCACCTGCCCTCGGGCAAAGCGGTTGAAGTACGAGATCCATCTGGGCCGCACGGAAGGCCCGGATTGTGACAAGGCCTGGCTGTCAGTCGGCGACCGCACGGAAGGCGCTAGCAGCAGCGACGGGCGCATTCAGGGCTGTTATCTGCACGGGCTTTTCGCAGCAGACGGGTTCCGGCGTCAGTTCTTGAATGGGCTGGGCGCGCAAACCTCTGACGTTAGTTTCGACGCGCAGATCGAGACCAGTCTAGACGCGTTGGCCGATCATCTGGAAACCCATCTGGATATTGATGCCCTACTGGCGTTAGCCACTAAGCCCCAGAACACTCTGCCTTTTTCGTAAGACACGAATACCCTGACACGCGCTCGGCGCATTCGTGTCGCTCTAGATCTCGGGTCAAAGGTGGAAAGCTTTAGTCGAACTTTTCCAAAGACAAAGCGCGGGTCACTTCGCGACGCACCATCCGGCGGACGGCCTGGGTGATCTTCACGCCCATTTCGCCTTTCAGCTCTTCTCGCACAATCCGCGAGACGATCTCTTGTAGGTGGTCTTCGTCGATGAAATCGCTGTCGTCATCGACGATCTCGGCCATGGGCGCGTCATCTACGCTCGCGGCCATGACCTCGGTTCCCAGGCTGTCATCAGCCGGTTCATTATCGTCGGCCTCGGTGAGAATAGGCTGGTCTTCGGCCTCGTCTTCCGGCGGGACGTCACCGTCGGCCTGAAGCGGCTCGACCTCGACAAACTTGGGATCTTCGTCGTCGATGTCGTCCTCGCCAGAGGCCTGCGCAACCACGTCTTCGACCTCAGGTGCATCTTCAACTGCGGGCGCCACGGCGTCGATCGCGGATGCTTCGGCTTCAAGTGTGGAAACCTCTTCCTCGATCATAATCTCGGGCTTGGCGGCGTCTTCAACAGCTGTTTCAGGTTCAACCTCGTCAGAGGGCGAATGCGCCGCCACGCTCGTCACGCGCTGATGCAGAAAAGCCACCTGTGCGGTTTCACCCAATGCGTCGCTGTCCCAGTTATCTTCGAAATCAACCTGTGTGTCCGCAGGGGGCATCGGCACATCCGACGTGCTCTGCAGCCCGGGCTCGGCCATGTTGGTGTCAAAGGACAGAACAAACGGAGGGGTCGCATCGGCATCGTCGGACAGCTCAACCACTTCAGCGGCAGATGGATCACCCTGCTCCAGCAACTCAACGGGTATATCGCGCCCTGTTGGGGCATGCTTCGAGACGATCGGCGTGTCGTCATTGACGGCGTTCTCAGGGTCGCCTCCGAACACGCGGAAGGCAGGCGTCAGGATCAACTTGTCATCTTCAGGCGCGGGCGATTGAACCTCGTCCTTTTGGTCGGGGTCACCGGCAGCAATCAGACGACGGATCGAGGACAGAACATCTTCAATTTCTGCGTTCGAGACCGGATCCGACATATGGCACTTCCTATTTGACTGCGACACACCGCGGGAATCCCGATGTGTTTCATGTCAGACTAGCCAGTTCAGTCCAACCAGACAACAGCCACAAGTAGAAACCTGCGACAGCGAGGCAAATCACACACGCTGCGCAAGTCTCGGAAAGTGCTTTACTTCTTGCCCAGCGCCTCGAGCACGAGGTCCAGACGCTGGCCCTGAGGGCTGACGCGGTAGATCGGCGCGGATTTGACGGTGTTGTAGTAGGCTTCGGGGTCGAAAGCGACGACGCCGAGATTCAGGTACTCGGCCGTCAGAAGACCCATCGAGGACAACAGAGAATAGACAGCAAGGTACTGATTCGATTGTGCGGTGATGCGGGCGGCTTCTGCATCGAGCAGCTCTTGCTCGGCATTCAGAACATCCAACGTGGTTCTCGAGCCCAGAGATGCCTCTTCCCGTGCACCGCGCAGAGCAACGCGGCTGGCGCGGATCTGACGATCTGTCGCTTCAAGCGAAGCCGATGCGATGGCCAGTTGCGCCCATGCGTTTGCAACCCCCTGATCAACGGCGATGCGCGCCTGACGCAGGCCTGCCTTTGCGGCGTCGATCTGAGCAATCGATTTGCGATACTCAGCGGATTTCAAACCGCCGGAATAAATATCGCCCTGCAGCGCGATGCCGACGGTGGTGTTTGTGCTGTCCGCGCTGGACGAAGCCGAGGTCCGGTCCATCCAAGTCGCGCTGGCCGAGCCCACCAAGGACGGTTTCATCGACGCTTTCGAAATCTCTGCAGCCAGTTCGGTTACGCGCACATTGTGTTGTGCGGCAAGCAGATCAGGATGACGTTCGCGCGCAATGGCCTTCGCGGCATCCAGCGTTTTTGCGGTCATCGGGAAGCGCGGCGGTGCCGACAAAGTGCCTGGGTAATGCCCGGTTGCGGCACGATACTCTTCACGCGCAATCGCAAGGTTGCCTTGCGCCGAAGCCTCGCCTGATCGCGCGGCAGCAAGACGCGCCTGCGCCAGCGCGACGTCAGTCTGCGTGACCTCGCCCACTTCGAAGCGGTCATTCGCAGCCCGCAGCTCCTGCGTCAGAAC
>LLEO01000189.1_pt1 | contig 10106 bp, 14 predicted proteins | sample 595861 | NCBI WGS metagenome assembly LLEO01 (sample SAMN02919315, study PRJNA255460) | bioreactor metagenome | biome: chemostat; feature: culture 2012_25.1; material: sediment; isolation source: day35 25degC chemostat 2012 inoculated with Wadden Sea sediment taken from... | place: Germany: Bremen ... | reverse complement strand
TGATTTGCGCGGCGCTTTGGAAGAGGCGCTATTTGAGCTATGCGCTATCCACCATCACGCAGCGGGCCTTGCCTGATGTGCGCGATGGCCTGAAGCCTGTGCACCGACGTATTCTGCACGCCATGCGTTTGCTCAAACTTGACCCCGGCCAGGGGGGGCTACAAAAAGTCAGCGCGTGTCGTCGGTGATGTGATCGGTAAATATCACCCCCACGGCGACCAATCGGTTTACGACGCGCTGGTGCGGTTGGCCCAAGATTTCGCGGTGCGTTATCCTTTGGCTGACGGGGCAGGGCAACTTTGGTAATATCGATGGCGATAGCGCGGCCGCGATGCGGTACACCGAAACGCGCTTGACCGGTGTTGCGGCGCGCCTGTTGGAAGGCATAACAGAAGACGCTGTCGACTTCCGCGAAACATATGATGGCGAAGAAGAAGAACCCATCGTATTGCCGGCCAACTTCCCGAATCTGTTGGCCAATGGGTCGTCAGGTATTGCGGTGGGGATGGCGACATCCATTCCGCCACACAACGTTGCAGAACTTTGCGACGCGGCACTGCATCTGATTAAAACGCCAAACGCGCGCACCGAGACGTTGGTCAATTATGTCCAAGGGCCAGATTTCCCCACAGGCGGCATCTTGGTGGACGGACGCGAGGCAATTATCCAGGCCTACGAAACAGGGCGTGGCGGCTTCCGCTGTCGCGCACGTTGGGAAACTGAAGACCAGGGACGCGGTGGCTATCAGATCGTTGTGACCCAAATCCCCTATCAGGTGCAAAAATCGCGTCTGGTGGAGAAAATTGCTGATTTACTGCTGGCGAAACGCCTACCTTTGTTGCGCGATGTGCGTGACGAGTCAGATGAGCATGTACGGTTGGTCCTGGAACCCAAAAGCCGCACCGTCGATCCTGTGTTGCTTATGGAATCCCTGTTTAAGCTGACAGATCTCGAAAGCCGCATTTCGCTCAACATGAATGTGTTGGCTCACGGCACTGTACCCAAAGTTATGGGACTTGGCGAAGTGCTTCTGTCATGGTTGGAACACCGCAAGGAAGTGTTGGTCCGCCGATCTAACTATCGTTTGGGCCAGATTGAGCACCGCCTCAACGTGCTTGGCGGGTATTTGATCGCCTACCTCAATATTGATGAAGTGATCCACATCATCCGCGAGGAAGATGAGGCTAAAAAAGCTTGATGGCGCGCTTCGAATTGAACGATGTGCAGGCCGAGGCGATCTTGAATATGCGCTTGCGGGCGTTGCGCAAGCTGGAAGAGTTTGAAATCCGCAAGGAATTTGAAAAGCTTAGCGAAGAAAAAGAAGGCATTGTGGAGTTGCTCGGGTCGACCGAAAAGCAATGGGAAGTGATTTCGGACCAAGTGCGCGAGATCAAAAAGGAATTCAACAAAGACACTGAAATGGGCAAACGGCGCACCACATTTGAAACGGCGCCAGAAGCCAATCTGGACGACATTCAAACCGCGATGATTGAGCGCGAGCCCATCACGGTGATCATGTCGGAAAAAGGCTGGATTCGCGCATTAAAGGGGCACACAACTGATTTGAGCGCGGTGCCGTTCAAAGCGGGTGATAAACTCAAGCATTGGGCTCATGCGCAAACGACAGACAAGTTGCTGATGCTGTCCACAAATGGACGTATCTACACTATTTTGGGCGATAAGCTGCCCGGTGGGCGCGGCCACGGCGAGCCAGTGCGCATTTTGGTGGATATGGATGAAGGCACGGATATTGTCGATCTTGTGGTTTATCAGCCAGGGGCAAAACGACTGATTGCCTCTGATTTGGGCAACGGTTTTATCGTCCCCGAAGATGGCTTGATCGCCAACACCCGCAAAGGCAAGCAGGTGCTAAACGTGTCCGGCCAAGCCGAAGCAAAAATCTTCACGCCAGTCACCGGCGATATGGTCGCCGTTATCGGTCAAAATCGAAAATTGCTCGTGTTCCCCGTTGGACCAGATGCCCGAAATGGGCCGAGGAAGGGCGTGCGTATGCAACGCTATAAAGATGGCGGCGTCTCGGATGTGAAAACCTTTAGCCGAGAAGATGGCCTGAAGTGGACCGACAGCTCTGGCCGCACATACCAGAAGGCGACAGATGATTTGTTGGAATGGTCGGGCGAACGGGCTCATGCTGGCCGGCAACCACCTCCAGGGTTTCCTCGAAACAACAAGTTTAAAGCTAATGCCAAAATTAACCCCCGGGCCGCTGCCCGGGGTTTTTATTTGGGTCAGTTTGAGCGGACCATAAAATCTGTAAAAAGCGGGTAATGATCCGACCCGCCGCTAGGGCCCCGTTCGCGCTGGCGTTGCTATGATTTCGCCACGGCTCATAACTTGGTCTAGTTGTAACCAAGCAGGCATCGGAAAAGGATAAGTAGGCGGCGCCGGCCAAGTCGGGATGCCGATGGCGATACGATCAAGCCCAGCGCGGGCGGTTAAGTTTTTCAAAGCATATGAGTAGGGGCGTAGAGTTAAAGTCACCGGCGACAATAAGCGGCCCATCTACGCGCTGCAGCGCTCCGAGCAGTGCGTTCATTTGTGCATGTTGCCGGTCGGTTGGGATTGGCCAATCCAGATGGGTGGTTACCACGCTAAAGCTTCCATGATCTTCAGTGGCCGGAAAATTTACTGAAATGATGGAGGTCCGCTGGTTTGCCGACAACCTGTCGACGCAATTATTGCCTGGCTGTGGCGCAAAGGGCATTTTGGCATATAGTGCCACAAAGGATCGGCGCCCGCCTTGGCAATGCAGTGTAAATGGGTAGGCTTCTTTTAAACGCTCTTCCAGCCCGGCGCGATGCCAGCGCCAAAACTCCTGAAACACCACGATGTCCGGATCAACTTCCAGCACGCTTAAGGTCAATGCGTTCAAATCGTCATTTTTAGCAAAAATATTGTAGGTCATTAACCGCAGGCTTTTGTCTTGCTCTATGCTTGGCACTTGTTGCTTAAGCCCAGCCAAATATTCAGGTAGAACAATGGCCGTTGATGCCAAAAAGCCAGTCGCACTTAGCGCAATAACAAATCCGCGAACCGGTTGCCGGCGCAAAAATAGCGGTGCGAGTAGTAAAAACGCCACCCCACCGATCAGCCAAATCGGCTGCAAATGGTTGAACACGTCAAACGGCCAAAGGGCGAAGCCCAAAAAGCCAACAATTGCGGCGATGGCCACAAAGCCTGCAGCAGCAGAAAAGCCAAAAATGACAAAGCTGGTTAGCGCTCTGCGCATAAAACCCTCATCGAGAATGGGAAGATCAATCTTCCAATGGAATCCAGCGGTCAGCGTCAGTTAGCACTTCCAGCGGTTTATAATCAGCCTTATAGGCCATTTTGGGCGAGTTTTTGACCCAGTAGCCCAAATAAAGATGAGGAAGGCCTGCCGCTTTGGCGCGGGCAATTTGATCCATGATCATATAAGCGCCAAGGCTCCGCTTGTGGGCGTCTGGATCGAAAAAGCTATAAACCATTGAGAGGCCATCGGGCAGCACATCAATTAGCGCAACCGCGATGAGAGGGTTTAGCACGTCGGGTTCAAGTGAGCGCTTGCGGTATTCAACAACCACTGTATGCACCGGCGTATCTTCGATCATATATTCATAATCATAGGCCGACATGTCAGACATGCCGCCCCCCGGCATGGCGATGGTTGAGATATTTGCGGAACAGACGAAATTGTTCCCGCGTGGCAGCTGGGAATACGTCTTGGGTCACCAGGTCTGCGTTTTTGCGCAAGACTCGTCGTTGACGAGCATTGGCCTGGAACTCGTCCACCACCACGCGCGCACTTTGGCACGCGGTACAGCCTTCGCAAGCGGGTTTGTAAACAATATTTTGCTACGCCTAAATCCATGCAATGACAACAAGTCATGCATTTCTCCTGCACGTCGCCCGCCGAGATGGGTGAAGACCTTGCGCTCGGTGCGATTCGGCAAATAGGGGCAGGGGCTGTCCGTCGTCAGATAGAACTGAAGTTCAGCGGTGCGATGTTCTGTCATCGTCCGGACCTTGATTTGTTTTTGTGTCGAAATTCAGTCTAAACCCCATAATAGATTGGCGCAACAATGCTGAACACCAGCCACACAATGATTATGAGCGGAATACCTGCGATAAAGAAATGCTTGAAGCGATAGTGGCCGGGCCCCATAACCAAGAGGTTGGTTTGATAACCAATAGGTGTCGCGAAACTTGCGTTGGCGCCCAAAATGACCGCAACGACAAAAGGCAAAGGATCAATTCCAAATGCCTGCGCGGTTGAAATAGCGATCGGCGTGAACAAAACCGCTGTTGCGTTGTTGGACAAAAAGTTGGTCAAAACAGCAACAATTAAGAAAATGAGTGACATCACCATAGCTGGGCTGACATTGGCCATCGCCATTGCTGTGGCATCGGCAATCATTTCAGCACCACCAGTGGTCTCGAGCGCGGTCGACATTGCGATCGCAGAGCCAACCAACAAGAAAATGCGCCGATCAATGGCACGGGTCGCCTGGCGCACATTCAGGCAGCCCCCCGCCAGCATTGCAAATGCGCCAGCAATTGCTGCAAATACAACTGGAACAACCCCTGTCGCGATCGCCGCCACAGTTGCTGCAAATATCAGTTGTGCGCGAGACGCAAATCGGTGCGGACGGACTTCGGAAGCACTCCATTCAATCACGACAACATCCTGTTGCCCGCGCAAATTATTGATGGCGCTTGAGCGGCCAGCGATCAGCAGAACATCACCAGCGTCGAGACGAATTTCGGAAAGACTTTCGCGCGGCATGCGGCTGCGGCGCTCAATGCCTAAGATTAAACAGCCATGTTGGGAAAGAAAACCACGTTGGTCGATCCCATTATTAATCAAACGCGAACCCGGCGGCACCAGCGCCTCGCACAATACAATGCCATGATCTGTGGGGCCGTCCTGATCCTCCGAAATGCGGGGATTATCAAACGCGCGCCACTCTTTTAAAGCATCAGTCAGTTGATCGCGTGTCGCCGCCAAAATCAACACGTCGCCCGCCCTAAGGGTCATATCCTCAAATGGTGGCACATAGCGCGCATATCCACGCATCACAGCTCGAACCGTCATTTTTGTGAATTTAGGAAACATGCCAGCAACGGTTTTTTCGCCAATCAGCGGGTGTCCGTCATAGAGGCGGATTTCCGTAATAAATTGAAGATTGCGTGCCTGAACTTCTTGCCCCTTTTCATTCATGCGGCTGGGTAGAATATGCGGCATAACAAATATGACATAAAGCGCACCTATGCACGCCATAACCAGCCCCGGCACCGTAAAGGCAAAGAAGTCGACTGTAACGCCATAGCTCAGTGCGATCCCCGCTGCCAAAAGATTGGTTGAGGAGCCGATCAAAGTGGTCATGCCACCTAAAATCGAAATAAAGCTCAGCGGCATCATGATTTTAGGGGTCGCCAATTTTCGCCGCGCCGCAACTGCAGTGAGCAACGGAATAAACATCACCACGACAGGTGTGTTGTTGATCACGGCACTAGATATACCCGCGATAACCAGAATTATCGGAATAACCCTTGAAGGATGCCGCGGCCACAATCGTTCGAAAGCCTTGGTGATTCCGCCTAAAGCATCAGTTTGAAATAGGGCTTGCCCAATAACCAATAGCGCAATGATGGTCAGCAGCGCTGGATTGGCAAAGCCAGAGAGTAAACTCTCAGTTGTGAGCTGGGTTTCGGGCGCGAACAGGCCGATTGTCATCAGCATGACCAGCACGCCAAGTGCCACAATTTCTAGGCTGACTAACTCTGTTGAGAACAACAAAATCGCCGCGAGAATCACGCGATTGTCAGCCACATGGCTACGGGCATCGATAGCGTGCCAAACTGAAATAGTGCGTCAATCATAGTGGCGCATTTTGCAGTTAATCGCTTACACCACCAAGTCTTATTTGTTTAAAATCTGATTTTTATTCAGTTATTTTATTCAGTTGCCTAGGTCGACCCACGCTCTTCATAATTATTCGCCTCACTTTGCCACATGCGCACCATCGGTGAGCGCCGCACCATCAGAGTGCCGACAACCAAATCGTGCAAAAGCTGTCGACGACCAGTAAACAGGCCCACAAGAAGGATAAACGGTGTGAAGATCGTGATGCTGACCCAACCAACGATAGGGTGTAAAATGGCAAGCCAACCTTCAAGTGGCGCACGGCGGGTAGGGGTGAGTACAATATCCATTGCCTGCATGCCCAAAGTTGCGCGGACGGGCGATCCCAAGGTTAGAGTATAATAACCGATCCCCACTGCAGGCGCGAGAATGAAGTATCCGAGCCAAGCAATGCCTAGGGTCAAAACGCCAAGTATGCCCAGCAATACTGAAGCGATAACAATCAAAATCATCATAATGACGACATCAATAACGAACGCCATGACGCGACGCAGCAAAATGCCGTCGAAAAGCTCTGGCGCTGAATTAGGGTCCGGCAAATCGTCCCGCACAAACCAACCGAATGAATTTTTTCCCATAACAAAAGTCTCCACCATCACTGTGTGGATAAACATGGCTACATTTATTTGAATTGCAAGAGGAACCAATTCGAAGGGTCGACAGTTTCTTTTTCAACTGAAACACTGGAATAGTTCACAAGGAGGGTAGTTATGGACATTTCAAGCTTGTTGGTGTTGTTGCTAGTCGGCGCTGTCGCTGGTTGGCTCGCAGGCCTAATCGTAAAGGGCTTCGGCTTTGGCATCGTCGGGAATATCGTGGTCGGTATTCTTGGTGCAGTGATTGCAGGTTTCCTCTTGCCTATGGTTGGCATCGCCATCGGTGGTGGCATAATTGCATCGATCATCAATGCGACCATCGGTGCCGTGATCCTGCTATTCGTTATAAGTCTGATCAAAAAGGCTTAAAATCAAGCTTTTAGGCATAAGAGCGAAAGTGGACCCATCGATTTGGCCCACTTTCCATATTTGCATTTTTTAGGTGTGGCTCGAGACTTCTGCCTTAATATGCGTGCCACATCCATCGCGAAATAAGTCAAGATACCCGAACATCCCGCGCGTTTAAACGCGATCAAGCTCTCAAGCATAGCAGCTTCACGGTCCAGCGCACCAGCGGCCGCCGCAAAGACGATCTGCGCATATTCACCAGAGACTTGATAGGCGAAGACAGGCACATCGAACTGGTCTTTCACGTCTCGTACGATGTCTAAATACGCCATGCCGGGCTTTACCATTACCCAATCTGCCGCTTCGAGCAGGTCTTGCTCTACCTCGCGCAGCGCCTCAGCGCGGTTAAATGGCTCAAGCTGGTAGGTCTTCTTGTCGCCCTTAAGGCGCGCCCCCGAACCGACCGCGTCGCGAAATGGTCCATAAAAGGCAGAGGCAAATTTGGCTGCATACGACAAGAGAATCACGTCCTCGAAGCCTTCGGCATCAAGCGCCTCGCGCAGTGCGCCAATACGACCATCCATCATATCAGATGGTGCAATAATATCTGCACCCCGCTCTGGCTTGGTTGAGCGCCTGCTTTATCAGTACTGCCACGCTCTCATCGTTCAAAATTTTGTCGCCTTCCATCAGACCGTCATGTCCATGGCTGGTGTATGGGTCGAGTGCAACATCAGCGATCAAACCAATGTCAGGTACTTCAGCTTTAATCGCGCGCAAGGCCCGGCACATCAGATTATCAGGATTGTAGCTCTCGCGGCCATCCTCGGTGCGACGGTCATTTTGGGTGCACGGAAACAGCGCAAGCGAGGGGATGCCCAAATCCCGTGCTTCCTTGGCCGCCTCGACAGCCAAATCGATGCTCAGCCGCTCGACGCCTGGCATCGTGCAATCGACTCACGTGTGTTCTCGCCATCAAGTATGAAAAGTGGCCAAATCAAATCGCGCACGGTCAAATCAGTCTCTCGCACCATGGCGCGTTGCCAAGCCGACTGCCTGGTCCGGCGCAGGCGCTTGCCGGCTAAAAAATCCAGGTCTGCTTTTTCGCGGTGTTGCTGCGTCATGGGAGCTCCTTGGTCAGTTCATATCGACAAGTGTTACGACAAAGCATAAATTCAACCAAGGGGCTATATTTGATCCGTGGTAAATTAGCACAACGTGCTGCGGCACCTTGCCACTGGCTTGTCAGCAGGCTAAGGGCAATAAAAGCTCATAAGGGGAATTGATTTGGCGTTTTCTCACAAACCACATTCATTTGCTGCGCGCATCCTCGCAGTTTTTGCTTTAGCGCATGGCTTAATCGCTATTTTTTATAATTTTGGCGCAAACCGCGATGTTAATGCACCGGTTGAGGCGTTAGGAAATATTGCGTTCGCCATTATCATTTTATGCGCTTTGTTGCGGTTGCTGGCAGCTGTTGGTTTATGGAGTCTAACCGCGTGGGGTGGCGTTTTACTAATTGTTGCCAATGTTACCGAGCTTGGAGCTGCATTTTGGTCTCCTAAAATCCTCGATTTTTCACCGTTAGAAATAGGGCTGAGACTCCTGATTTTATTGGCAGTTGTGGCGCTTTTGGTGTGGGCCAATTGGAGCCATAAAAAGCGCAGTTACTATTTGTAAGGGTTTCTAAATCGTAACCATGGTAAGAAGTTAGAAAGCTAAAAATCCTAATTTAATCAGTAACATATTTTTAAGTCTGTATTTTAAACTGATCTTATTTGCTCACCCGTAGATTAGCCCCATAGACACGAAAAATCGTGCGACCAATAACAGTGAGGCTAAAATGGGTATCAACACAGTAAAGGTGCAGGCACATACGCCTGTCGAAGATGAAGGTCTAAAACCGCGTTACTTGGAGGCGGTGTCACGCGTTGAGCGTTTACATCGCCGCCTGCTAGATCTTGTTAAAGATGAATTTGATCGGATGGGCTGGGACGATATCAATCCTGTACAAGCGATCATGATGTTCAACATCGGCAACTCAGAGTTGACTGCAGGCGAATTGCGCTCGCGCGGCTATTATCTGGGGTCTAACGTATCCTATAACCTAAAAAAAGCTGGTTGATACGGGCTACATCTTCCAAACAAAGTCAAAAACTGACCGTCGTTCAGTGCGCATTCGCCTAACGCCAAAAGGCGAAGAAGTGGCCGAGGTGATCGACGAACTTTATGATCGCCACCTAAAGTCAATCGCTGAAGTCGGCGGCTTGGACGAAAAAGAATTTGAGGGTTTGAACTCAGCATTGGCGCGCTTGGAGCGTTTCTGGGTCGACCAAATTCTTTACAAGCTTTAAGCGCAAATAACGCACTGATTGGTCGAATGGACCGGCGTCGGATGATCCCGACGCCGCCTTTCCAGACGGCCACATATTTAATGTTGTATTATAATGATTTAGCTGGCCTATTGTCCCGGCCTTAGCCAGATTTCGGCGAACTGAATTGCAGGCAGATTGACGCGACATCCAAATTAAATGGTGTGAGCCGAGAATTTTCCTCTATTTTCATGATTTGAACAAAAAGAAATAGAAAATGTGGGCGAATCGTTTGTTGTGAGCGGCTAAGCAACCTGCTATGGGTCTCGCAATATTTAAGCAGTACATCTTCTACTTGGGATCGAAAGCATGAAACAACTGAATTGGCTGGCAAACTGGACCTCGACATTGCGCGCTGGATGCGGCGCATTGTTAATTGCTGGGCTGATCACGGTTCCAACTACAACTTTTGCTAACGAGGCGAGCAACAGCGCAGCCGCGCAAGACGCAATTGATAGCAACGAGCCAATTCTTTCTTATGAGACCACCTACAATTTGATCGCGGCGATCAAACGCTATGAGCAAATTGTTGCCAATGGCGGGTGGGAAGAGATGACACGCGGCTCTTTTGCCCTGCAAAAGGGCGATGACCGCGGGCACGTGCGCGCTTTGCGCCGCCGTCTAATCGCGTCAGGAGATTTGGAAGACACGGGGCGTTTGTCCACAAAGTTTGATGATGAATTGGACGCTGCATTGCGTCAGTTCCAAGCGCGGCATGGCCTGCAATTGACCGGCATCATCGATCAAGAAACCTATTTGACACTAAACACGCCTGCGGAAACCAAACTGGCGCAACTCCGACTTAATTTGGAGCGTGTAAATCAAATCGTTGGTGAGCTATCGACACGTTATATCGTTGTGAAT
>LLEO01000188.1_pt1 | contig 10122 bp, 17 predicted proteins | sample 595861 | NCBI WGS metagenome assembly LLEO01 (sample SAMN02919315, study PRJNA255460) | bioreactor metagenome | biome: chemostat; feature: culture 2012_25.1; material: sediment; isolation source: day35 25degC chemostat 2012 inoculated with Wadden Sea sediment taken from... | place: Germany: Bremen ... | reverse complement strand
TTCAGTGGGTGCTGGCTGGGCGGTGTTGCTGCTGGATTTTTGGGGCCGCGCTTGTCCTATATCACCAAAGATTGGGTCGGCGGCGTCGAGTTCACCGGCTCATTTTTGATCATTGCTGTGCTGTCGGCGATTGGTGTCTTGATTCTTAGCCAAACCAAATTGGCCCCGGTGCGCAGAAAGCAAACAGGGGCAGCGGCGGGGTCGCACCACCCGCGAATTGATCCGCGTGCCTGAAATCTTCATTCCGTTGGCCACAGGCATGGCGTCTTATGCGCTCATGACATTCGTTATGGTGGCTGCGCCCTTGGCGATGGTGCATGTGTGCGGGCACTCGCCAGAAGCAGCGACAAACACGATCCAATGGCACATTATTGCAATGTTTTTGCCCAGCTTGGTCACCGGACACATCATTTCCCGCATTGGTACCCACGCCGTTGTCGGAATGGGCATGCTTTTGATTCTGGCTGTGCGCTGATCAATCTAAACGGCACCAGCACGTTACACTTTGATTTGGCGTTGGTGCTTCTTGGTGTTGGCTGGAACTTTGGCTTTATTGGCTCCACCACCATGTTGGCGAAGGCGTACCGGCCCGAAGAAGCCTCCACTGCGCAGGCGCTAAACGAACCATTGGTTTTTGGCACCATGGCCGTCGCCTCAATCAGTTCCGGCTTTTTGTTGGAAAATATCGGTTGGGAATCGATCAACGTGATGGTGTTGCCCATTGCAACAGCTGCAATAGCGTTGTTGGCGTGGGGCGATTATCGTCAACGGCAAGCCAAAAGCGCATAAAAAAGGGGGCGATTTCGCCCCCTCAAACCATCAATCTAGAATGATAGTGAGCCAAGCAATTGCTGCAGGAACGAGCGATCCTGACCAAAGCCCGGTGTGCGGCGCGATACAACGTCAACCACTTTACCGTCTTCAAGGCCATAAACCGCTTTATCCGTCACCCGGTCATTTTTGTCGAAATAAACGGCCAAAACGGTACGTGACTTAACGGTAGTAAGGCCAAAGGCGGTTTGCTCTACCTTCGTTTCTACATAATAATAGGCTTGTTCATCACCAAATGTGTTGGTCGTCTGGGGCGAACCCAGCACAAACTCGACCAATTCTTTGGAAACACCGGGGCGGACTTGCTCAAGACTGTCCTCAGGAATGTCATAGCCTTGGGTGCGTTGTTGTGTCAGGCAGCCGGAAAGTCCCACTGCGACAAAAACAACGAACAAAATGGAAAGAAAACGATTTGCAGAACGCAGGACCATCATATAATTGGCTTTCTGTGACAATCTCGATTAACTAGTCTAAACACAAATTGAGTGCGTACCACTGTTTAGCTGGCCTAGGCCCGATTTGGCAAGCCAACAAACTCAATGATACTCAACAACAGCTTCGCGGCATAAAACGACGAAAAGAAGATGATTTTCAACCCCCTTTCGTAAAAACCCACACGCTGACGCTGCTTACGCGGTCTATAATGCTATTGTGGCGCAATCTCGGCACCCTGATTTTTATTTGCACTATGGCATTAAAGATAACGTGACTGGCCGGTTCGACATGATCGCCTTGCACCTGTCCCTGGTTTTCCATCGCTTGCATGAAGAAGACGAGCAGACGCGGCAGTTTGCGCAAACGCTGTTCGATTTGTTTTTCAAGGATATGGACCGTTCATTGCGCGAAATGGGCGTAGGCGACTTGACCGTGCCGAAAAAGGTCAAAAAAATGTCGGAGCTATTCTATGGGTTGCTTGGTGCCATCAAAGACCATTTTGACCCCAAAGATGTTGACGGTTTAACCCAAGCGCTTTCGCGCAACCTTTTCGATCCCGAGGATCCACAAAATGCTAAGATTTTGGCGAACTATTGCTTTGGGCAGCTGGATCATTTAGACCCGCAGGCTCAAATCAATAAAGGGACGCTCAATCTATTACCGCCAAGCGAAGCAATCAACGCAGGCGGTGGGCAAGGTTAGAATTATGGTGGCACAAAATCTAAATCAAATGCTTGATCTTGAAGTGCGGCTCTCAGAAGTGCCCCGCGACGGGCGCGAATATTCGTTTGAAGCCGATGACGCAATTAAGAAGATGCTGGTGCAGGAAACAAAGCTGGACAGCGTTGATCAGTTCGATGGAAAGATAGCTGTACGACCATTTCGGGGCGGCTATCAGGCCAAAGGCGCGGGAACTGCAATTGTTGAACAAGCTTGCGTCGTCACGCTTGAACCGGTGAAAGAAAAGGTCATTCTAGAATTTGAACGCATCTATATGCCTGGCAAACCGCCAGTTGTTGATGTGCCGCCAAATGCTGAAGTGTTTGTCAATCTTGATAGTGAACCTGACCAAGATTGGTATGAGGGTGATTACATCGATTTGGCGCCAATGGTTGTAGAAACGATGCTATTGTCGCTAAACCCTTATCCGCGCAAAGAAGATGCAGAGCTTGCGGATATTAAAGACGATGATGACGACGAAAACGAGTCTCCCTTTGCTGCGCTCGCAGCACTAAAGGACAAGAAATAAAGTCATTTTTTGTGAAAATAACTTGTGTCATGGCCTGTCTTGGATAAGCTGCGCCATAACGGAGTGCGAATAAAGAGAATAATGTCAGATTCAATCATCATTCCGTTGATGCTATGGGCGGCGACAATGGGCCCAAAATCGTGGTGGAGGGCGCAGCCCTCGCGCTGATCGAACGCCCCAAGGCAAAATTTATTTTCCATGGTCGCGAAGATGAGCTGAAGCCACTATTGGCGAAATATGAAAAGCTACAAGCAGCATCTGAGATCCGCCATTGCGACAATGTGATTTCAATGGACGATAAACCTTCCCATGCCTTGCGAAAAGGGCGCGGAAAATCGTCGATGTGGAACGCGCTGCAATCGGTGAAAGACGGAGAAGCACAAGCTGCGATTTCTGGCGGCAACACAGGTGCACTCATGGCAATGGCCACGTTTTGCCTGCGCCCAATGGAGGGTATTTCACGCCCAGCATTGGCAGCCTTGTGGCCCACGCTACGCAGTGAAAGCGTCGTTCTTGATGTCGGCGCCACCGTAGGGGCCGACGAACAACAATTGATCGATTTCTCGATTTTAGGCGCTGCAATGGCGCGTGCATTGTTCGATGTGAATTTACCCAGCATTGGCTTGCTTAATGTTGGGGTCGAGGAAGTTAAGGGCCTAGAGGCCGTCAAAGATGCTTCCCGACAGTTGCATGCCCACTCAGGGCAGGGCTATAAATATCATGGTTTTGTAGAAGGCGATGATTTGGGCAAAGGCACCGTTGATGTGGTGGTCACTGAAGGTTTTACCGGTAACATTGCCCTAAAGACCGCAGAAGGCACCGCACGGCAGGTTGCCAGCTATTTACGTACAGCGCTCAGCCAAAGTTGGCTTTCAAAACTGGGCGCCTTGCTGGCAATGGGGTGCCATGCGCACCTTGCGGTCCAAGATGGACCCACGCACAGCCAATGGTGCTGTGTTTTTGGGCGTAAACGGCATTGTCATTAAAAGTCATGGCGGCACCGACGAAATCGGTTTCAAGAGTGCGCTAGGCTTGACCTATGAGATGGCCCATAATCAGTTGATCAAAAAGATTGGCGAAGGGCTCAAAGAATATGCCGCTCATGATGCGGAGCTGGCCAACGATGATGCTGATCAAGAAAACAACGACAATAAAAACAATGAGGTAGGTTCGGCGTGACCAATTTGAAAACGATTGTGCGTGGCGTGGGCCATTATTTGCCAGAGCGAATTGTCACCAATGACGAGCTGGCGCAACGCGTTGACACGTCTGATGAGTGGATCACCCAGCGCACGGGCATTCGGCAGCGCCATGTTGCAGGGGACAATGAGTTTACCTCTGACCTCGCCACAAAGGCAGGCTTGAAAGCCATCGAAGCTGCAGGGCTTTCTCCACAAGACATTGACTTGATTGTTTTGGCGACGACAACGCCAGACCGGACATTTCCCGCGGCGGCAACGACCGTTCAGAAAAATCTCGGCATCACACATGGTGCTGCTTTTGATATTCAGGCAGTCTGCTCCGGTTTTGTTTTTGCCGTGGCCACAGCCGATAGCCACTTAAAAAACGGTTTGGGCAAGCGCGCGCTGGTGATTGGCGCAGAAACGTTTTCCCGGCTCTTGGATTGGGAAGATCGCACAACATGTGTTTTGTTTGGAGATGGCGCGGGTGCGATGGTGCTTGAAGCGGTGCCAGATGATCAAGAAGGCGATCGTGGCGTTCTTTCTTCTTCTCTGCGTTCCGACGGTAATCACTGGGGAAAAACTCTATGTTGACGGCGGCCCGTCATCAACAGGTACCGTTGGCTTTGTTCGTATGCAGGGCCGTGAAGTGTTTCGTCACGCAGTTGGCATGATTTCAGATGTTGTGGAAGAGGCGTTTGAAAAGGCTGGTAAGACAGTTGATGAACTGGATTGGTTCGTTCCCCACCAAGCCAATCGCCGCATTATTGATGGGGCTGGCAAGAAGCTGAAGATTCCCGCGGAAAAAGTTGTGGTCACTGTGGATAAGCATGCCAACACCTCAGCTGCTTCGGTGCCGATGGCCCTTAGCGTGGCCGTGGAAGATGGTCGGATCAAACAGGGTGATCTGGTCATGATTGAAGCCATGGGCGGGGGCTTTACCTGGGCGGCTTCGCTTATTCGATGGTAATTGAGTAAAACTCACACATTGACCGATACAATGCGTGGTTCTATGCTCATAGAATTATTGATCTTTTTTTGCGGGGAAGTCATGAGCGGAAAAACGTTGACGCGAGCTGATCTGAGTGAGGCTGTCTACCAACAAGTAGGCCTCTCACGTGCAGAATCAGCTGACTTAGTTGAACGCGTATTGGAACTAATGAGCGATTCTTTGGTGGATGGAGAGAGCGTTAAGCTGTCATCCTTTGGCTCATTTTTGGTGCGATCAAAGAATGAGCGCGTGGGACGAAATCCCAAAACCGGCGAAGAAGTGCCGATTTTGCCTCGTCGGGTGTTGGTGTTCAAGCCCAGCAATGTGCTGAAAAACAAGATCAACAATTCTATGCTTTCAAGCAAGAAATAACGAAATTAGTCGAGGGATCAATTGCAAAAGTCGCCAGATGCTTTTCGAACCATTTCAGAAGCTGCTGACGAGCTTGATCTCCCGCAGCATGTTTTACGTTTTTGGGAAACGCGCTTTAAGCAGATTAAGCCGTTGAAGCGCGGCGGTGGGCGAAGATATTATCGCCCAGATGATGTGCAGCTGTTAAGCGGCATCCGCTATTTGCTCTATGATGAGGGTTTTACCATCAAGGGCGTGCAAAAAATCCTCAAAGAGCACGGCGCACGCCATGTGATAACAATCGGTGAAAAAGGTGCCAATAGAGCCCGTCGCACCGGTTGGCGCACTGACCAACGGCAATGGAGCTGATCATGAGCACCAAGACGCCGAAAATGGACACGCGGATGAAAACGGGCATCATGCTGCCGGCCGACCGGACATGGCGAGTGAAATCACCGTCAATGAAGCCATTGAAATTGCAAAAAAGGCCGGCGTTACCGACACCTATTCGCGTGCACGCTTGAACGAAGCCCTCACAGAGCTGCTCGAATGTAAGCGGATTTTGGAAGATGCGGTAAAGTCGAAGTCGGAATAAGCGTGGTTGGCTAAACCATGCTAGACCCGTCGCCCTTGCCGCATTTCAACGCGCGCATTCGGCCGGCGGATAAAAAACTAAATTAGGAAATGGTCGGAGCGGCAGGATTTGAACCTACGACCCTCTGTCCCCCAGACAGATGCGCTACCAGGCTGCGCTACGCCCCGACATGGCGCAATGTCTAACCAAGTTTTTGGGTTGGCGCAAGCCAAAGGCGCTTGGCCAGGCAAATTTTTTTGGTATTGCGCTGATGATAATTTCATTTTGGTGTTTTTACAATTATGCGCTATGCCCACACCCCAAGTGGGAAGGGCATAATGCAAGATCAGATCGAGCAAACCGGAATCAGCACCAGTAAGTTGGCGGCGGCATTGGCGCACTGGCCAACGTGGCAGCATGCCAACTTTCGGTTGATTAATCACACAGAGAACGCGACTTTTTTGCTGACGATGCCGGATGGGAAAAAGTCTGTGCTGCGGGTGCACCGCTATGGCTATAATAGTGACGCGGCCATTCAGTCAGAATTGGCATGGATGCAGGCGTTGCGCCGTGATCAAGACATGTTCACACCCACGCCCATTTCTGGTGCGGATGGGGCATTGCTACAGGCGGCACCCGTGAACATCGACCCCGCAGTGCCTGCCCAGTTTATGGTGTTGTTTGAATTTGAAACGGGCCACGAGCCCAGCGAGCATGACGATCTGCAACATTCGTTTGAAGAATTGGGCCGTCTCGCCGCAAAAGCGCATCAACATGTGCAAAGCTGGACACCACCAGATGGATTTGAGCGGCTGGAGTGGACAGAAAACACCATTCTTGATCCGGATGGCTTGTGGGGCGATTGGCGCAAGGCGCCGCTGATGGAGGCGCACCACGACCTCTATGTGCTGCTCGACCAAACCCTTCGCCAGCGGCTCAAAACGTTCGGCAAATCGCAAGCGCGTTATGGCTTGATTCATGCAGATATGCGTTTGGCCAATTTGCTGATTGATGGCGATCAAACCAAACTGATCGATTTCGACGATTGCGGCTATTGCTGGTATCTATATGACTTTGCGGCGGCAATTTCCTTTATTGAGGACAGCCCTAAGGTGCCGCAATTGCGCACCGCATGGCTCAAAGCTACCGCCAAATCAATTCACTGCCAGCCGAAGACGAAGCCGAATTGGACACGATGATTATGCTGCGGCGCATGGCGCTCACCGCGTGGATCGGGTCGCATATCGCATCGCCATTTGCCGCTGAAATGGCAAAAGATTTTGTGCCCCGTGGCGTGCCTCTAATCGAGAAATATTTGGCAACATACGGCTGACTACGGCAAATAGCGTTCCGCACGGGGCGGACCCACCTTGTCATATCCTGCGGTAACACCCCAAATCACGCCCATCACCAAAAAAATAATGCCGCCAATGGTCAACATCGATAATGGCAGCCTCAATGCTGAGCGGTATGAATGTGGCCAGCGCCGGGATCAGCAACAAACGGTTTGGTGACGGAATGGCCATGCAGCGAATGCCGCGATTAAGCGTCATCAACACCATCCAAACAAATGCCATGCCGCCGAACCAGCCATAATCCAGAAACACCTTCAAATAAGTATTGTGAGGCTCCTCGGTGATGCGCATGGACGAAAATTGTGATGGACCCGTGCCCAATGGCGTTTGCAACGCAAGGGCATAGCCCCAAGCCTGCCGTCCAAATCGGCCCGTTTCACCGCCATCATAGCTTTGCACCAGCGCAAAGCGTTGGACAAACAGTTCTTGCACTTCTGGAATGGACAAGAGGCCGAGCAAGGCGACGAACAACCCCACGGTGCCCAAAATGGCAAGCACAATCATGCGCATTTTTTCACGCGCCGTCGCTTCGAGCAAAAAGTTAAATAGGAACACCAATCCAGCGGTCACCACCAAATGTCCCCACGCGCCGCGCGAAAATGAAGTAAAAATACCCACGAAAAGGATCAGAAAGAAGATGCTATTCACCAGCATATCCTTGGGCTTGCCGAGCAAAATACGCTGAAACACATAAGCAGTGGGCAGCATCAAAAACGGACCATAAACGTTAGGGTCATTGAACATAGCTTTTGCTCGCCCGAATCGAAGAAAAAGCTCGCCACCAGGCAATATCCCGAGATACGCCGTGGTGCCCAAGAGTGCGCTCAATAGTGCCGCAAACAGATAGCTTTGTTGATCGTGCGCATGCGGCGCCAAGGGTTTTCGCTGATATAATTGGCGAGAAAATATCCTGTTAGCATCAGGAAAAGCGTGACGGTTGTGAAGATCAACGCCTCCATCAACGTGCCATATTTAATTTGAGTGACCGCGATATAGGCGGGCGGAATGAAGCACAAAATGGCGATCAGCAAATTGTTGGTGCGCCAATGCATCTTCATGCCGCCAACGATCGCCAGCCCCAAACGCTGCTAGAAACAGCAATTCATATGGTGCTGGCTCAAACAACACAAAACAACCACTGCCAATCCAGATCGGCACGAGAAAGCGCATTGCGGCGTGCGCCAACAATGGAATGCCGCGATCACTTGTGTCGTTTGCGTGTTGCGTTGTAATGCTCATCCTGTTTCACCGAAGCGCTTAAAGGCGCCTAGTAGGCGCCCTCATTTTTGCTGACCAATGAAATCGGCGTCATAAACAGAATGTAGATATCCATGAAAATCGACCAGTTCTCGATATAGTGCAAATCGTGGCTCACCCGCTGCAATAGCTTTTCAGTGGTGTCCGTTTCGCCGCGCCAACCGTGGATTTGTGCCCAGCCGGTGATGCCAGGTTTCACCCGGTGGCGCGCAAAATAGCCGTCCACTGCGTCGTGATAGAGCTGGTTGGCTGCTTTTGCTTGCAGGGCGTGGGGCCGAGGGGCCACAGATTGATAGCTCACCGCGCAATACGTTGAGGAACTGCGGCAGTTCATCTAACGACGTTTTGCGGATGAAGCGCCCAACCTTTGTCACACGCGGGTCATCTTTGGTGACCAGCTTTGAAGCCTTGGCATCGGACATATCGGTATACATTGACCGAAATTTATAAACTTCGATCAATTCATTGTTAAAGCCGTGTCGTTTCTGTTTGAAAAACACAGGCCCCCTTGCTGTCCAATTTGATCATGATGGCCGTAATCAACATCAATGGAGAAAACAGCAGCAGTGCAAACAAAGCGACGGTTTTGTCAAAAATCCACTTTACGACCAAGTTCCAGTCTGAAATCGGTTTGTCGGCCATATCGAAAACCGGGGACATCGCCCAAGAACGAGTAGGCGCGGTTTTTGAATTTGAGCTTGCTCATGTGAGCAGAAAGGCGGATGTCCACTGGGAGGACCCACAATTGCTTGACCATGTGCAAAACGCGGGCCTCTGCAGAAACGGGAAGCGACACAATGATCAAATCGACTCTTGTGCGTCGTGCGAATTCCAATAAGTCGCCGACGCAGCCGAGTTTTGGGCAATCTGCGACAATGTCAGGGGAGCGTTTGTCAGCGCGGTCATCAAACATGCCCCAGCAGCTCAATGTCATTGATGGCGGTTTGGCGAATACTCTCGATTAAAAACTCGGCCTCTTGACCGCCGCCCACAATTACGGTGCGACGCTTTAAACGACCTTGGTTGGTCCATTGCATGATTTTTTCACGCACAAAGTATCGGAACAGAACAATCGAAAGTGCACCAAGCCCAAACCAACTCACGATCCAGACACGAGAGAAATATTCACCGAGCTTCACCATGAAAAGCCCAACAAGAACGAGCCCAAGGGTTGAGGCCCAAGCGCCAAACGCTCGACTGGTTTGCATAACACGCGTACGGTAGATCGAAATTTCGTGCGCCTTTGCAATGTTGAATGCGAAAAGCGAGATCAGCAATGTGATGCCGATCAGTGCCGCATAGTGGCTAAATTCTGCACTGCCGACATACGCGAAATAGATACCAAAACCCCAAAATGGCGAGTATTGCCGTTTCGATAGCTTGCACCGTACCGACAATCACCAAACTGGAGATAGCAGGCTCCACAGGCGCATCTGCGATTTTTTGCGCCAAAGCAGTCAGTTTTCGATCGCCGCTACCGCCATTATTCCCGACATATTCAGCAACAACGCGCTTAGGATCTATTTGAAACATAATTTTTCCCCGGTACTCTATGGGGCAAATAATAGGCGCTGAGAGTGAAAGCCGAGTGAAAGCAGAGGGTTAATAATCTATTGCGCTGCTTTATATTGTGCGAGAATGTCTTTGACCATTTTGCTCGCCGCAAACTCTCGTTGCACATAGCCAAAAAGGCGAGGGTCTGGTGCCTCATTTCGATCTGCGCGTTCAAGGGTTTCAGCCATTTTAGCACAAAGCGCCTGATCGTCGGCTGCGGGGATTAATTCGTGGGCGCAGGGCCGAAAATCTCTGAAACGCCACCAACGTTGGTGGCAATCACATGCTTGCCCGCGGCAACGGCCTCCATCACGATATAAGGCAGCGATTCTTTAAGTGAAGGC
>LLEO01000187.1_pt1 | contig 10126 bp, 16 predicted proteins | sample 595861 | NCBI WGS metagenome assembly LLEO01 (sample SAMN02919315, study PRJNA255460) | bioreactor metagenome | biome: chemostat; feature: culture 2012_25.1; material: sediment; isolation source: day35 25degC chemostat 2012 inoculated with Wadden Sea sediment taken from... | place: Germany: Bremen ... | reverse complement strand
ACCCGGAAGAAGGGTTGCGACTGCGCACAGCCCTACCCGCCGCTCATATTTTCATTTTGGGTGGCCTTTGGCCACGCACCGCAGAGATTTATGCGCAAGCGCGGCTGATGCCCGTTTTGAATTCCATGGCGATGCTTGAAGAATGGTTGGCCTTTTGCGTGGAACAAGGCGAGGCCTACCCCTCAAGCCTTCATTTCGACACGGGCATGAACCGGCTAGGCTTTCGGCTATCGGATGTGAGCTGGGTGCGCCAGCAATTGGAAAAAACAGGCTATCAACCGCAAATGATCATGAGCCATTTGGCCTGTGGCGATCAGCAACGCATGAGAAAAACCGCACACAATTGGCGTTTTTCCAATCGATTATGGCGCACTTTCCCGAAACACCTGCATCGCTGGCCAACTCCGCCGGCTGATGGGGTCAAAGCAAAACCATTTCCAGTTGGTGCGCCCGGGCATTGCCCTTTATGGCGGTCGCGCGATCTCTGGGCGCAAAAACCCCTTGTCGCATGTGGTCAATCTTGAAGTGCCAATTTTGCAGGTGCGAGATGCCAAAACCGGCGAGTCCGTTGGCTATGGCGCGGACTATACGTTGGAGCGCGACAGTCGGCTTGCGCTCGCGGCCATTGGATATGGCGATGGCTTTTTGCGCGCCAACAGTTCAGCCACAAACCATATGGGGCGCACGCGTTGCAATCAAAGGACAACTGGTGCCAGTGGTTGGCCGTGTTTCAATGGATACGATTGCAATCGACATTACTGACCTTGGACCAAACGGCCCAGTGCCGGGCGAAATGGTGGAAATTTTGGGGCCAAACGTTTCAATTGATGATCTTGCCGACGCCGCAGGCACAATTGGCTACGAGATTTTGACAAATTTGCATGGCCGCTACCGCCGAAATTATATTGGAGCGGCAGAATAAATGGTCAAACAAAAGGCGCAATTCGTTTGCCAGTCCTGCGGCAATGTTACGTCTAAATGGGCGGGACGCTGCGACGGGTGTGGCGAGTGGAATTCCATTATCGAAGAACAGGTCAATTCAGGCGTTGGTTCTGGCCCCAAAACGGTCACCGCGTCAGGCCGTCCGATTGAACTGGTATCGCTGACGGGCGCGACGGACGACGCCCAACGCATCACCACCGGCATTTCCGAGCTGGACAGGGTGACCGGTGGCGGCTTCGTCGTTGGTTCCGCAAGCCTTGTCGGCGGCGACCCTGGCATCGGCAAATCCACGCTATTGCTGCAAGCTGCGGCGGCTCTCGCGGCCAAGGGCCTCAATGTCGTCTATATTTCGGGCGAAGAAGCATCGCGCAGGTGCGGTTGCGGGCCAGCCGCCTTGGCGTTGAGAATACGCCCGTGCAATTGGCCAGCGAGACCCACGTCGAAACCATTTTGGCCACGCTTGAATCCGCAGGCAAGCCAGACTGGTGATCCTCGATTCTATTCAAACGCTGTGGACCGATCGTATTGATAGTGCGCCGGGCACGGTGACCCAAGTGCGCACCAGCGCGCAGGCCATGACTCGCTTCGCCAAAAAGACCGGTGCGGCCGTCGTTTTGGTGGGGCACGTCACCAAAGATGGGCAAATTGCTGGGCCACGCGTGGTGGAGCACATGGTGGACGCAGTCCTATACTTTGAAGGCGAAGGCGGGCACAATTTCCGCATTCTACGCGGCGTAAAAAACCGCTATGGAGCCACCGACGAAATCGGTGTTTTCGAAATGGCCCATATGGGATTGCGCGAAGTGGCCAACCCTTCAGCGCTTTTTCTTGATCAACGGGATAAGGAAGCGACCGGCTCCGCCGTATTTGCCGGCATGGAAGGCACACGCCCCGTTTTGGTGGAAATTCAGGCGCTTGTGTCCCCCTCACCGCTGGGCACGCCGCGTCGGGCGGTCGTCGGCTGGGACAATGCGCGTTTATCGATGGTGCTTGCGGTGCTGGAAACCCATTGTGGCGTGAAAATCGGTGCGAACGATATTTACCTCAATGTGGCGGGTGGGTTGAAGATTTCTGAACCCGCCGCCGATTTGGCGGTCGCGGCTGCGCTCGTTTCCTCGCTGACCAATGCGCCCTTGCCCGCGGATGCGGTTTATTTTGGTGAGGTGAGCCTTTCTGGCGGTGTGCGGCCTGTATCGCATACGGGCACACGCTTGAAAGAAGCACAAAAGCTTGGCTTTGGCATCGCACATACGGCGGAGCTCAAAGATGTGGATAAAGGGATCGACATGAAAATGGGCGCCCATAAACAGTTGGCGGATCTTGTTGCGCAAATTGCGAGCAAAGCCCGCGCAAACCCGCAGCGCGAACCTGTCGAGTAGGTCGCGACCAACGGCTATTTTAATTCCCGGCTAAGTCTTGGCAGGCTTGCCGATAAAGGGTAAATGAAGCACAAAGTGGTTCAAAAGGGATATATTCATGATCACCACCTTTGATATTATTGTCGGCGTATTGGTGCTGACTTCAGCGCTTTTAGCGACCATGCGCGGCCTGACCCGCGAAGTCTTGTCGCTGGTTACGTGGGGTGGATCCGCAGTTTTTGCGTGGTGGATGTATGCCAACCAGCCCGAATTGGCCCGCAATTATGTGGCCGATCCGACCGTTGCCGATATTGTGACTGTCCTGGCCAGCTTCATCGTGGCCCTAATCATTTTGCACCTTTTGACCATGTGGATTGCCGACTTGGTTAGCGACAGCAAAATTGGCCACTGGATCGATCACTGGGCTTTGTGTTTGGCGGCATCCGCGGCGTTTTAATTGTGGTTGTGCTGCTCATTTTTGGCCAATGGCTTTTCGCCAGCGAGCTAGAGCGCTTTTCTGCCGAAAGCAAAACAATGCCCATGCTGACATCGTTTGGAAATGATTTGATCGCGGCGTTGCCCGATAATGTGGAAGAAATGGTCACCGATTTCTTGCGCGGCAGCAGCACGCCAGATCAGGAAGTGCCCGTGACAGAAGGCACTGACCAGTTGGAAGAAGAATTGAGCACAAGTTCGACATAGGGTGACGTTCGCCTAATTATTGATCTGTGTTCTGGGTGTGGTGAGTTGACTCTCACCATGGAGCGGCGTATTGAGCCGAAATTATATGGGTAACCCCCTTTCATACCTTAAGGCGGGAATGCTGATGAACGCACCACACGCAACCAGCGCGGCTGGTATCCAAGATGACCATGACGAGTTTGATCTTGATGGAGACACATTGCGTGAAGAGTGCGGGGTTTTTGGCATATTAGGCGATCAGGACGACGCCGCCGCCCTGACCGCTTTGGGCTTCATGCGCTACAACACCGTGGCCAAGAAGCCGCTGGCATCGTCACTTTTGATGGCGAACAATTTCGCTCCGAACGGCATATGGGCCTTGTAGGCGACCATTATACGGACGCGGCGACATTGGAAAAGCTGCCGGGGCAAGGCGGCCATCGGCCATGTGCGCTATTCAACAACTGGCGAAACCGCACTGCGCAATGTGCAGCCTTTGTTTGCTGAGCTAAGCGCTGGCGGCATTGCCGTGGCGCACAATGCAATTTCACCAACGCCCTCAAGCTGCGCAGAGAAATCATTAAAGACGGGGCGATTTGCCAATCCACTTCAGATTCAGAAGTGGTGGTGCATTTGATCGCCCGCTCGCAAAAAGAACGCTCGTCTGATCGATTTGTTGACGCCATTAGCCAGATGGAAGGCGGCTATGCCTTGATCGCCCTCACCCGCACCAAATTGATCGGTGCGCGCGACCCAAACGGCATCCGGCCACTGGTGTTGGGCGATCTGAACGGCGCGCCTATTTTGGCCTCTGAAACCTGTGCACTTGATATTATCGGCGCGAAATTTGTGCGCGACATTAAAAATGGCGAAGTGATCATTTGTGAGCGTCAGGCCAATGGCGAAATCACGATCCAATCGCTGATGCCGTTTGGCGAAAAGCCAGAGCGCATGTGTTTGTTTGAGTATGTCTATTTTGCTCGTCCCGACAGCATTGTTTCGGGCCGCTCGGTCTATAATGTCCGCAAAAATATGGGTATTAACTTGGCGCGGGAAGCGAAGGTCGACGCGGATGTTGTTGTCCCCATCCCTGATGGCGGCACCCCGGCTGCGATTGGCTATGCGCAGGAAAGCGGCATTCCGTTTGAACTGGGCATCATCCGGAACCATTATGTGGGGCGTACCTTTATTGAGCCGAGCCAGCAAATCCGCGCCTTTGGCGTGAAGCTGAAGCACTCGGCCAACCGGGGCCAACTTGATGGCAAACGGGTTATTCTCGTTGACGATTCCGTTGTGCGGGGCACCACTTCTGTGAAAATTGTTCAGATGGTGCGCGACGCTGGGGCAAAGGAGGTTCATCTTTGTGTCTCCAGTCCCAAAATCACCCATTCTGATTATTATGGTATCGATACGCCAGACCCGTCCAAGCTGATTGCCAACCAATATGTCGATCACGATGCCATGTGCAAATTTATCGGCTGCGACAGCCTGCATTTCCTTTCGGTAGATGGGCTGTATAACGCGGTCGGCGGCATTGCGCGCGATCCAAAAATCCGCAATTCACCGATCACTATTTCACTGGCGAATATCCGACGCGCCTTGTTGATCTGGAAGCGGAAAAAGGCAATCTCAAAAAACGTTCCATGCTCAGAGAGGCAGGATAATCCATGACAGATAAAAACGATCTTGCTGACCGCGTGGTTCTGATCACCGGCGCCTCGCGCGGTATTGGCTATTTCAGCGCCATTGAAGCGGCGAAGCGCGGTGCACATGTGATCGCCATCGCCCGCACTGTGGGCGGCTTGGAAGATTTGGACGACGAGATTCAAGCTGCAGGTGGCAGCGCCACTTTGGTGCCGCTCGATTTGATGGATGGCGATGCCATTGACCGTATGGGCGGCGCGCTTTTTGAACGCTGGGGTAAGCTAGATGCGCTTATGGCCAATGCGGGCATGTTGGGCACCATCAGTCCTGTCAGCCATTTGTCGCCAAAAGAGGTCGACAAGGTGTTCAAATTGAATGTGACCGCCAACTTCCGGCTGATCCGCTCGTTGGAGCCGTTGCTCAAGCAATCAGACGCGGGTCGTGTCTTGTTCGTTTCCTCCAGTTCAGCCTATAGCTGCAAGCCCTATTGGGGCCTTTATGCGGCCAGCAAAGCGGCACTCAACGCAATGGCAAAGTCCTATGCAGGTGAAAACGCCAACACCAAACTCAACATCAATGTGGCCAACCCTGGCCCGACCCGCACGCAAATGCGCGCCAAGGCCGTGCCCGGTGAAGATCCGCAAACAATTCCACATCCACGTGAAATTGCACCGAAATTCATTGATTTGATTTCGCCAGATTATGCTGAAAATGGCCAGTATATCGATCTGAAAAATAATGGCGAACCTCACCACTATGACCCGCAAGACCGCCCTTTTCATTGGCGGTTTTGCCCTATTCGCCCTCGGCGTTTGGCTGGGCATGCATATCGAACGCTGGCTTATTGTCGACAGTTGCCTCGACGCTGGCGGACGCATCGATATGGTGCGCAGCTTTTATAATTGCGATTTTGAATAGAAGCGTAAATCCTTTTTTCGTCACCCTCGGGCTTGACCCGAGGGTCCATGCAGCATTGGCAATTCAGCTTGATCCCCCGGCTCAAGGCCGGGATGGCCCCCCGTGGTGTGTGGCGAAGAAAACTTACAGATTGTACCGTTCCCCTCCTCTTGATGGGGAGGGGTTAGGGGTGGGGTGACAAAACGCTTGCATAGAAACGAATGGCCAGACTTGCCTGCATGTCGCCGGGCATATCTTCATTCGACAGGCCCCACATCTTCATATGTGCGTTCCAGCGTTTGCAGCTGCGGTACGCAATTGGTGGTATTCAATTTGCTGGCCCATTGCACATCGGCCTGAAACCCGCCGACAATAAGCTCCTGCCCTGAAACACTGCCCGTTAATGCTGCATATAAATCGTCTTTCGCGGCTTGGAAAATAGCCATCGCTGCCTACGTTTCTGAGCTCTTTTCGCCGTCGAGATAGGCCGCAATTGCGCCAGACGCGAGTTGGTCCTCATATGCGGGGCGTAAAGTGCCATCATTCTGCCACCGCTCTCCGGCGGCCACGATGATAACATCCTCGCCGATGGTCATCGCCGCGTCCGCCACCGCTTTGGCATTGCGCAACGCGCCCGCCAATGTGGTCACAGCCTTGGACAATGTTGAGAGGTTTGAACCATTTGGCGAAGGCAAGACGATATGCTGCCCTTGCTCCAGCTGATCCAATGAAGGTGGCGAGAGCGAAAGCCCGCGCTCTTTTCGTTTGCCCACACACTCAATTTCAAGCCCAGCGGCCAGCCGTTGCCCACCTTCACGTGTGCCGAACGGAAAGACCGTAGCCCCCTTAGCGCATGCCACGGATAAGGCGGTTGAAAAGCTGAGACAATCAACGATGATCGCCGCGCCTTGAGCCTGGCGCAGCGCCTGTTCGCCCCACTCCACATGTATGCGCATTAGTGCACCCGGAAGCCAATCGCCAAGGCGGCAGCGCCGATGATCACGGCGGCGGAGCGGTTCATCCATTTATAAACGCGGGTGGACGAGAGCCATTCGCGCGCGCCTGCGGCGACGAGAAGGTAAGGCACGCCCACCAACAGCAATATAACTGCGGTGCACCCCAGGATGACAAAATAGTCGGAGACCGTGATCGCGCTCATATCCAGCAGCACTGGCGCAAGCGCCAGATAGAACAGGATCGGCTTTGGGTTGCTCAGGCAAATAATATAGCCATTCACCGCGAGCGCCAAAATACCGCGCTTGTTGACCACTTCTGTTTTCTTTGGTGCGTCGCTGCTCATCCAGAATCGATAAGCGAGGTAGAGCAGATAAGCAGCGCCAATAAATTTGGCCACCAGAAACGCGTCGGCATAAAGCTCACTCACGGCGGCAAGGCCCAAAATGGCAAGTGTGAGCCATGTCAGATCGCCAAAGGTGATGCCCACCAGCATGGCAAAGGCAGGTTTAAAGCCGCGGCCAAGGGCCGTGCCCAACAGGGCCATTATGCCCGGACCAGGAATGGCGACGGCAATGGCGAGTGCGATGCAATATGCGATCAATGATACGGTGGTCATGTTCGGAACTCTACAGCTTGGAATATGCGCCGACGCTAGTCCGCCATTTCGCCATGGTCAAGCCAAATGCATCAGCATCATGAATAGTCATATCAGCATTAATCATTTTGATTGATGCTAAACTGCCGTTAGGTTTGCGCAAAGGAGTAACCGCATGCTTTTAGGTTTCATCATTGCCACCTGCTTGATCACGATTGTCCCCGGCCCCTCGATCCTGCTGTTGCTGGTCGTGAGCATCCGGCAAGGCACGATTGCAGGGCTAAAGTTCACACTGGGTGTTTTGGCCGCAGATTCTATGCTGCTGACGATATCACTGCTTGGCCTTGGCGCCGTTCTGCAAAGCTCGGTGATGGCGTTCAACATCATCAAATGGGCGGGTGTGGCTTATTTGATCTATCTGGGCATCAAGCAATTGCGTGCGCCCGCACAGATCACCATCAAGACGGACCAAAAAGTGTTGCACCCCTTCACCCAAGGTTTTGCCATTACCGCACTCAACCCAAAAGCCATCGGCTTTCTTGTGGCGTTCTTTCCGCAATTTATCGATCATCGTGGCGACCTGATGGGACAATTGTTGGTGCTGGTGCCGCTGTTTATGGGGCTGGTGTTTGCCATCTTTGCCATATGCGCCTTGCTGGCAGGCTATAGCCGGCTGTTGTTTGAAAACCGCACTGGGCAAATTTCAATCAAATATGGCGCAGCGGCGGGCCTTATTGGTTCCGCCCTTGCCGCCGCTTTGGTGCAAAAAGCATAAGGGCCGCACGCGCGACCCTTATTTTATCTTCAAAACTATGACGGCTTGAACTTGCCTTTTTCGTGATACGGGTTTTGCCCGCCGCGGATCCAAATGCGGATCGGCACACCCTCCAAACCAAACGCTTCGCGCAGGCCTTTCACGAGATAACGCTCATAAGATTTGGGCAGCGCGTCGGGGCGCGAGCAAAAGATAATAAAGCTCGGCGGCCGGGTTTTGGCTTGGGTCATGTAGCGCAGTTTAATGCGGCGACCAGACACGGCTGGGGGCGGATGACTCTCAGTCATTCCGGTCAACCAGCGATTCAAGCGCGCGGTGGAAGTTCTTGAATTCCAAGTCTTTTCCACTTTATGCACGGCTTCCATCAAACGATCTATATTCTTGCCGCGCAAGCCAGAAAGGGTGACCAGTGGCACGCCCTTCAACTGCGGGAGCAGCCGTTCACACTCCTCCTGCATAAACTTGAGTTGGCCTTGCTTGTCTTTGACCAAATCCCCATTTGTTCAACGCGATCACGATGCCCGCGGCCCTCGCGTTCCACCAGATCGGCCAATTGCAAATCTTGCTTTTCGAACGGGATGGTCGCGTCCAGCATCAGCACCACAATCTCAGCATACTGAATGGAGCGCAGCGCATCAGCGACCGAAAGTTTTTCCAGCTTTTGGTGCACTTTTGATTTTTTGCGAATGCCTGCCGTATCCACCAGATTGATGGTCCGGCCCTGCCATTCCCATGGCACCATAATCGCGTCGCGGGTGATCCCGGCTTCTGGGCCAGTCAGCACGCGCTCTTCGCCAACCATTTTGTTGATCAGGGTCGATTTGCCCGCATTGGGTCGGCCGACAATGGCCACGTTCAAAAAGCGGTTCGGGTCATAGGTGCCCTTGCCGTCTTCAACGCCTTTGCCGTCGTCTTCCAGCTCAACATTGATTTCGGGCATCATGCTTTCATCAAGGTTGGCCACAGCCATCTCAAATTCAGCTTCACCCCTCTTTCAGGTTTTCTGCCGTTTCTTCGATGGTGGTGGCCACGATGTTATAAAGGTCGGCCAAGCCCATGCCATGTTCAGCAGAAAGGGCAATGGGTTCGCCAAAGCCGAGCTTAAAGGCTTCATAAAGCCCGGCATCAGCCAGTTGGCCTTCATATTTGTTGGCCACGAGCGTGACTTTTTTGTCCGCTTTGCGCAAAAGCCGAGAGAAATGCTCGTCCATTGGCGTCACGCCTGCGCGTGCGTCGATCATAAACAAGATTACATCGGCCAGCTGAATCGCTTGCTCGGTTTGTTCACGCATACGCGCTTCGAGGCTGCCATCGTCGGCATCCTCATAACCTGCGGTGTCGATCAAATTAAAGGTCAGATCGCCAATGCGCCCCATGCCTTCGCGGCGGTCGCGGGTTACGCCGGGGGAATCATCCACCAGCGCCAGCTTTTTGCCGACCAGGCGATTAAACAATGTCGATTTACCGACATTGGGGCGCCCAACGATCGCTACGGATACACTCATTTTAGTTGGCTCCAATTGGCCAGAATTAATTGCGCGTGCTGCGCTTATTCGCTTGCGCCAGCACCATCGGTGCCGGTGATGCCTTGCGACTCTAGCTGCGCGATATAAAGCCCGATGCGTTGGGCCAGATTGCGCGGCGCAGCCGGATCGTTCGCCACCGCATCAAATTGCGTGCGTGCTTGTTCAAATTCGCCGGCCTGATAATAGGTCAGGCCAATGGCTTCGCGGGCTGCATTGCGCAGGGGATGGCCATCCACTTGCAAGTCGCCAACCCGTTGGGTCACGGCCAGCGGATCACCGCCATCCACCAACAAATAGGCTGCAAACAAAGATGCCAATTCGCGCAAACGTTGGTCGCCTTGGGTGTTGGCGATACCATCATAGGCGGCTACAGCGCCGTCGATGTTGCCCTGTTGTGCCAAAGCGGCGGCTTCACGGAAGCTGGCCAGCGTTGGATAATTGCCCGCACCGCTGGCTTCAACGTCGTTGAGCGCGGCGATACCGGCTTCGTAATTGCCCTCTTCCACAAGCTCGAGCGCGGCTACAAATTGTTCAGCCGAATTGTTTTGCTGCGAAGTCTGCCACCAGCGCCAAGCTTCATTGCCAGCTACAACAAGCACGATCACCACGGCAGCACCAATCACCCATGGGCCGAACTGCTTCCACAGTCTGCGCATGCGTTCATTGCGGAGATCTTCATTGACTTCGTTAAAAATTTCGTCTGACATTTATAATTGCTCTTTATTCGGGCCTTGTTTGAGTGCCGCACCAT
>LLEO01000186.1_pt1 | contig 10146 bp, 15 predicted proteins | sample 595861 | NCBI WGS metagenome assembly LLEO01 (sample SAMN02919315, study PRJNA255460) | bioreactor metagenome | biome: chemostat; feature: culture 2012_25.1; material: sediment; isolation source: day35 25degC chemostat 2012 inoculated with Wadden Sea sediment taken from... | place: Germany: Bremen ... | reverse complement strand
GGGCCCTATGCGGATATGTCCGCCGCTTATCGCTGGTTGTTTGGCACGTGGCTGAACAATAGCGGGGTGGAGCTGCGCCACGCGCCATGCGTCGAAGATTATCTCAATAATCCACGAGAAGTCGCACCGGCCGATCTCCTTACTGACATCTATATGCCATTGGAAAAGGATTGATCATGGATAAGCTGGATTTCAAAAAGCGAGAAAAGGTTTACTACAGTGGCAAAGTGGGGCGGTTTGACCGGGTTGAGGTGCCGCCGATGAATTACTTGATGATTGATGGCAGCGGTGGCCGGTTGGGGAGAGTTATCCCCCATCACTCGCCGCGCTCTATGGCATGAGCTATGGCTTGAAATTTCTGTCTAAAACCACAGTGGAAAAAGATCATGTGGTGGGGCCGCTGCAGGGACTGTGGTGGGCCAAGGATATGGATAGTTTTCTCACGCGGCAAAAGGATCAGTGGTTTTGGACCATGATGATCCGCCAACCAGAGTGGTTGACCCAAGAACATCTTGAACAGGTGCGAGCGCAAACCATCGCCAAAAATGCCAAGAAAAAGGAACCGCCGGCCACCGAAGAATTGCTGCGTAAGGTGCGGTTGGAAACCTATCATGAGGGTGATTGCGTGCAGGTTTTGCACGTCGGCTCATATGATGATGAGGGGCCGATTCTTCATAAAATGCATCATGAGTTTATTCCCGAAAATGGGTTTCAGATGCATATGAAACACCATGAAATTTATTTAAATGATCCACGCCGCATGGCACCCGAAAAACTAAAAACCATTTTGCGCCAACCGGTTAAGCCCGCCTGACCTGTTCACTTTTTGCTGATCTATTGTTGTCTTTACGTCAACGGTTAAATGGATTAAGTTCTAGCCACTTGGCCGCAGTGCGGCCGTTCTCGGGGCGGGGTGCAATTCCCCACCGGCGGTAATTGGAGAAATCCATCAGCGCGAGCGCCTTTTGGCACCTGCCAGAAGGGTCTAGCAGATCCGGTGTAATTCCGGAGCCGACGGTTAAAGTCCGGATGTGAGAGAACAAAGACAGGCGACGCCCGTAGTGGGGTTTTGCGCCTATTGTCTTAGCGGACATGCGTCTTCACGCATGCCGTTCGTGTCGTTTGACACGTGTTTCGCCCTATCATGATGTTGAGGTGGGCGAATGGATTTAGAACCAGTCGTTAAAATGAAGTCAGAATTTGCGCCGATAGGGCAAGCCTTTCGCTTTGCGCTGAAGTCTGCGCGCTTGTTTGATGGGGCGACGGCGCCCAATCCGCCTGTGGGTTGCGTTTTGCTTGATCACGCGAAAGACATTTTGTCCATTGGCGCGCATCAGGCAGCGGGGCAGCCCCATGCTGAACGTATGGCCTTGGCAGAATTGCCTGCTGGCACCAAAGCACAAATCGCGGTGGTCACCCTAGAGCCTTGTGCCCATTTCGGCCGCACACCCCCTTGCGTTGATGGCTTGATTGAGGCTGGCGTCAAAGCCGTTTGGATTGGCGCCAAAGACCTTAATCCGCGTGTGGCGGGCGGCGGGGCGGCCAGGTTGCGCGATGCCGGTATTGAGGTGCATTTCTTGGCGGATATGAACGACGCCGCTGCGAAAGCGTTGCATTTGGACTGCCAACGGTTGATCGCCCCGTTTTTACATTTTGCCAAATTCCAACGTCCGTTTGTGACGCTCAAAGTCGCGATAGATGCCTCAGGCAGCATGATCCCGCCCGTCGGTGAAAAAACATTTACACGCGCATCCTCGCTTAAATTTGCCCATAAGTTGCGGCGGCGCGCTGATGCTATTGTGACCGGTTCTGGCACCATCTTGGCGGATAATCCGCATTTCACCGTGCGGCATGTGGATGATGTGCCGGCAAAGTGCGTCCGCTCGTTATTCTGGATCGTCGTGGGCGCGTGCCGTCTGAATATATGCGGCAAGCGCAAGCGCGCGGTTTTGCGCCAACCACTTCCGGGGATTTGCAAGCGGCACTCACCCACTTGGGTCAGCGCGGTTGTATGGAAGTGCTGGTGGAAGCGGGCCCAGAATTGGCTGCTGCCTGCCGCGCGCTCAAGCTTGTTGATCTTGATATTACCATTGAGCGTTTGGCCGACACAGATCGCATCAGCGCAATCTATGCGGACCCATCGCTCAATAGCCTACACCCCAAAGGAGAAGCCGATGTTTTCGGGAATAATTGATCGGTTGGGCGCTGTGCAGTCCGTGCGAGAGGACGATGGCGCGCGCGTTTTTGAAATCGATACGCGCTATAATGATCTCGCTTTGGGCGAAAGCGTTGCGATCAACGGCGTTTGCCTTACAGTCGTCACGTTTGATGAAGCTGGAAAAGCCGAGTTTTACGTCAGCCCCGAAAGTCTGTCGCGCACGGCACTTGGCACCATTCAAACCGGTGACCGTGTGAATTTGGAACGGGCCGTGGCGTTGGAGACCAAGTTGTCCGGCCATTTGGTGCAAGGCCATGTGGACGGCATTGCGACGCTGTCTTCCATTGAAGAACAGGCGGGTGCTCACCTGATTGAGCTTGAGTTGCCCAAGCTTTGGGCCGCTATTGTGTTGAAAAGGGGTCGATTTCATTGGATGGGATCAGCCTCACCATCAACAATCTTGAAGATCACGCAGAGGGCAGCCGCATTGGGCTGACCATTATTCCCCACACATGGACGCACACCAATTTGCAGACCCGGCAGGTCGGCGACAAAATCCATGTGGAAAATGATGTTATTGCCAAATATGTGGAGCGGCTATGTCTCGGTTACAACGCGCAGTAGAGCACTTGAAAAATGGCGGCATGATCGTTCTGACCGACGATGAGGACCGCGAAAATGAAGGCGATTTGGTGATTGCGGCGCAATTTGCCACCCCAGAAGCGGTTCGCTTTATGGCCAAAGAGGGCTGTGGGTTGATCTGTTTGCCCATGAGTGGCGCGCAGATCGACAAGCTTGGATTGCCACCGATGGTGAAGCAAAACCGCGCCAACCGCTCAACGGCGTTCACCGTGTCCATCGAGGCGCGGGAAGGGATCACCACCGGCATTTCAGCCTATGACCGGTCGCAAACCATTATGACCGCGATCAAGCCAGACGTGTTACCCGGTGAGATCGTTTCGCCCGGCCACGTTTTCCCGCTGCGCGCGGCAGAGGGCGGCAGTCGTGTGCGCAATGGCCATACGGAAGCCTCAGTGGATTTGATGCAGCTGGCCGGGTTAAACCCCGCCGCTGTTATTTGTGAAGTGATGGGCGAAGATGGGCACATGGCCGTTGGCGATGAACTTGAGAATTTTGCCAAGCGAATGATTTGCCGATGTTGTCGATTGCCGAGTTGGTGGAGCATTTGGGCGGGCCAGCGCGCGCATCAAATGCCTTGGTTTCGCGCGTGGCTTCCAGCCAATTGCCAACCCACCATACCGCCCATGATTTTGAAGTGATGCCTATCGCGAACTTGCGAGCGGCGAAGAGCATGTGGCGTTGCTCAACCAGCCCTTTGGCGACAACCCGCTGGTGCGGGTGCATTCAGAATGCCTCACCGGTGACGCCTTTGGATCAAAACGCTGCGATTGCGGGCCGCAATTGCAGGCCGCGATGGCCGAAATCGACGCGCATCCAGATGGCGGCGTCATCATCTATATGCGTGGCCATGAAGGACGCGGCATTGGCATCGGCAATAAGATCCGTGCCTATCAATTGCAAGACAACGGCATGGATACGGTGGACGCCAATAAGGCACTTGGCCTGCCTGTCGATGCGCGGCAATTTGATATTGCAGCGGCGATTTTGAAAGATTTGGGGCTGAAAAATATCAGCCTTTTGTCCAACAACCCAGCTAAGGCTAAGGCGCTGGAAAATATGGGCATTGCATTAAAAGAGGTGCGGCCGTTGCATGTTGGTGCGACACCGCAGAATGCGCACTATCTTGAAACCAAACGTGAAAAACTAAATCACAATCTACCGGAAAATGTTTGATATGAGCGAGACGATTAAAACCCGAGGCAAAACCACAATTATCGATAATGCCCGTGTGGCGGTTGTGGTGAGTCAATTTAACCCAAAAGTGACCCATGGCCTTCTTGACGGGGCGCGTTTGGAGCTTGCCGATGCCGGGCTAAAGCTTGCTGAAGAAGATGTGTTTGAAGCGCCAGGTGCTTTTGAAATGCCGTTGATTGCAAAAAGCTCGCTCAATCTGGCCGCTATGACGGCGTGGCGTGTTTGGGCTGCGTGATCAAGGGGGATACGGCGCACTTTGAATTTATTTCGCTTGGGGCAACAATGGGGATCATGGAAGCCAGCCTTGAGACTGAAGTGCCGATTTGCTTTGGGATTTTGACCACCTATACGCAAGAGCAGGCCGTGGTGCGGAGTTCCGCGGATGCGGAGAACAAGGGGCGCGAAGCTGTCGCGGCGTGTCTGGGATCGCTTGCAGTGTTGCAGCAGATCTCGGAGTTCAACTGATCTAACATTGACGTAAATTCTCCCCGACCTATATCTGAAGGTATATTTTGGGAGAATTTTAAAGTGAGATTGCCTAAGAACAAGAATATGCGGCGCATTCTGGCCGCACAATTGCCTGCTGATTTTGCCGATTGGCTTGATTACGTGGCCATCATTTCGTTGCTGACTTACACATGGCATGTCGATCCGGTTTATTTTGCCTGGTTCATTGTTTGTTTGACGCTGCCCTATGTTTTTATTGGCCCGTTCGCGGGCACACTTGTGGATCGGATGGACATCAAAAAAAAGTGATGGTCCTATCTAATTTGGGGCGGGCCTTGTCCACCTTTGCCTTGGCCTTTGCTGGGCAGCCGGAAATCATGCTGGTGCTTGTGGCGCTGCGCGGTACGGTGGACAGTTTTTTTTCTCCCCCTCGAAACAAGTGGCGATTCAGGCGCTGGCTTCCCGGGATGAATTGTTGGCGACAAACAGCATCAGCCATATCATTAATCAGGCATCGAAAGTGGTGGGCCCCGCCGTGGGTGGCGCGTTGTTGTTGGTTGTAAGCCGCAAACGGTGTTTGTGGTCAATGGTGCTGTGTCGCTCTGTGCGATGTTCATTTTGCTAACGTTGCCCCGCAAATATCCGACCTATTGAACAGGGTGACGCATCAGAAAAGCGCTCGATGCTGGCGGATGTTATGGAGGGGTTCTCTGTTGTGCTGCAAAAACCAGCACTATGGGTCACCATTGGTCTGGCGGCTGTCGGCTTTTTTGCGATCTTCTTGCACGATACACTGATAGGCCCGCTGACTCGCGAATTGGGCTTTAATGAGACGATCTTGGGCGCGTCAATTGCCGCGGTGGGCGGCGGCGGTGTTTTGGGGGCCGTGCTGCTTGGCAATGTAAAAAGGCAAATACATCCATATTGGATGATCGGCCCGTCCATCCTTATTGTCGCCTGTTTCACCATCACCCTTGGCCTGATTGCCCTGATGGGTGGACCATTCATCCCTATATGCTTGTTGCGGCCTTTTTTATGGTCGGTGCGATTGGCGTGGGCACTTTTGTGCCGTTGCGCATGGTGCTTCAGTTGGAAACGCCGCCTGAAAAGATGGGGCGGGTGACCGCGGTCAATGAAATGACCACCATCGTGGCGATGATGAGTGCCCCGTTTATTGGCGCAACGCTGGCAACAGTTTATGAACTGGCGGTGCCGTTTATACTGGGGGGCAGCCTGTCATTTGTTTTAGGCGTCATCACATTGATCCTGATCCGATTTGTGCACTTCACCTCGGAAGAGGGCGCGCCACACCAAGCCAAAGCCCCGGAGCCGATCTAAATACAATTTACAAAAAAGGCGCACGCCCATTGAAGGGATGCGCCTTTAAAAAATCAGGAGCGTGGGCGGCTATTCGGCCCAGCTCGCATCCAGCACGCGGAACCAGTTTTTGTGGGTGATCTTGTCCAGCTCGTCCTGGTCGAAGCCGGCTTCTTTTAGCGCGTTGACCAGGTTAGGAAGCTTGGCCGTGCTGTTCACCTCATTTGGCACGCCGGTGCATCATAATCAGAACCAATGCCCACATGATCAACGCCCATTCTGTCGACCATGTAGCGCACTTGGTCCACCATAATGGAGAGCGGAACGCTGCGGTCGGCCACGCCCTTCGGATTCAAAAAGATGGTGCCGAAGTTCAGCCCAGCAATGCCGCCCGTGTCCTTAATCGCGTCGAGTTGCTTGTCCAGCAAATTGCGCGTGGATTTGCACAGGGCGTGGGCGTTGGAGTGGCTGGCGATCAGGGGTTTGTCGCTAAGCTTGGCCACATCCCAAAAGCCTTTTTCGTTGATGTGGCTCAAATCAATGGCAATGCCCAACTGATTGCAGGCCTTGACCAGCTCAACGCCTGCGTCTTTCAGGCCAGGGCCCGTGTCTGGTGAGGCAGGAAATTTGAACGGCACGCCATAGGCAAAGTCATTTTCGCGGCTCCACACAGGCCAAGCGAGCGCAAGCCTTCTTTATAAAGATTTTCCAAGTTGGACATGTCCGGCATTACCGCTTCGGCGCCTTCAATATGCAACACGGGCGCGATTTGATTGCCCGCAAACGCCTCTTCGATCTCCTTGACGCTCTTGCAAATTTTCACCTGGCCGTCAGAGGCTTTTTGGATGTCGCGCAAAAGCTTGATCATCTTGTTGGTTTCGCCAATGGCGTAGGTTTGGCTGGGCGCTTTGTCGTAGGATTTGCCATCTTCAGGGGGGATGAACATCGCAAATAGGCCGCCCGCAAAGCCGCCTTCCTGCGCAGATTGCAAGTCGATATGCTGCCCCTCACGTGGCGTGAAAAATCCCTTTACCGGATCTTGTTTGCACTCATCTAGCAATTTGAGCAAAATGTCGTTGTGGCCATCAAAAATCTTTTGCGGCTGGTCGGTCATATATATCCCCTAATGTACGTCTTTTTTTGCGAACCAGAACGGCGCAGTTTTTGAGTTTGTTTTGTTGCACCCTTTTTGACCTTGATCAAGGAAGGAATTTTCCCGTCCGCTAGATTAGGGCTACAGAATAGGGGATAAAAATGGACCACGCACTCATTCAAAAATATGCCGCACCCGTGCCGCGTTATACGTCTTATCCAACCGCACCACACTTCACGAAGGAAGTGGATAATGATGTTTATGCCAATTGGCTGTCCGGCTTTAAGGCCGACGACAATCTTTCGCTTTATATCCATATTCCGTTTTGTGATCGGCTGTGCTGGTTTTGTGGTTGCAACACCAAACAAACGCTCAAATATGCGCCGGTTCAGGCCTATCTAAAACGCTTGTATAAAGAGATTGAAATGGTGGCGGCAAAATTGCCCCACCGGCTCAACGTCGTGTCGCTGCATTTGGGGGGCGGGTCTCCAACCCTGTTGCAAGCCGACGATTTCGCGAGATTGCGCGAAGTGCTGCTGACCCATTTTGATTTTGCCGATGATGTTGAAATCTCAATCGAGATTGACCCGAGTGACGTGACCTCGGATCAGATTAAAGGCATGGTTGATTTTGGTTTGACGCGGGGCCAGCATTGGGGGTTCAAGACTTTTCCGAAGTGGTGCAAAAGCGATTAATCGGCCACAAAGCTTTGAAATCACTCGTGATGTGGTCGAGGCGTTGCGGTCGCATGGAATTAAGTCTGTCAATCTTGATGTGCTTTATGGCTTGCCACATCAAACAACTGAGCGGTTGATGGATACGGTGGCCAAGACTGCCTATTTGCAACCAGATCGGATTGCCTTGTTTGGCTATGCCCATGTGCCGTGGATGAAAACGCATCAGAAGATGATCGATGAGGCGGCTTTGCCAGACACTGTTGAACGGTTTGAGCACGCGATGAAAGCAGCGGATGCGCTTGTGGACGCAGGGTATGACCGTGTCGGTTTTGACCATTTTGCGTTGCCGCATGACAAAATGGCGATTGCCGCGCATGATGGCACGTTGCGTCGCAACTTCCAGGGTTACACTGTTGACCCTGCGGACGCGATGATCGGGTTTGGCGGCTCGGCCATTGGTCAAAACCGCCACGGCTATATTCAAAATGTGGTGCCCACCGGCCAATATCAGGCGATGATCGACAAAGGCGAACTGGCCGTTGGCAAAGGCTATGAATTGACTGATGAAGATGCTTGCGCGGGCATGTGATCGAAAAGCTGATGTGTCAGTTCGAGTTTGACAAGGATGAGCTTTTGACCCGATTTGGTGAACCTGCCCGTCAGGTCTTGCGGGAAGCCAATTTAATTGCGGCGAAGGATCAGGATGGGTTTGTGCACAATGATGAGCACCGTTTTGCGGTTGTGGGCATGGGCAAACCCCTTTGTGCGCGCCATAGCTGCCAAATTTGATAGCTTCTTTGGCCAAGGCGAAGCGCGGCATTCGAAGGCGGTTTAACTGCGATCCCAAATTCGGGCTAAACACATTTGCTGGTGTCTAACGCTTTAGTGAACGCCACGCCATTGCACTCGCGTTGAACTGTGGGCAGACTGCCTGAAGTTCAACGCAATTGGAGGTTGCAATGGGTGTTGCTGAAAACAAAGATATTCGTGTCGAATTTGACGGTAAAAAGTGCATTCACGCGCGACGTTGCGTGCTTGGTTTGCCAACGGTATTTAATCCGGGGGCAAAGGGGGCAATGGATTTTTCCGGATCAGGCTGATGCAACCGAAATCGCTAAAGTGGTTGAAAGCTGTCCTTCCGGCGCCCTGAAATATCAAGCCAAAACGGTGGATGTCACCGAGAGCCAGCCGCAGGTGAATACGGCGAAGCTGTGGGAGAATGGCCCGGTTGAATATCGGGGGCAGTTGAACATCGCTGATCAGGAGAAGATGACGCGCGCCGTAATGTGCCGGTGCGGCAAATCTAAAAACAAACCGTTTTGCGACAACAGTCATATTGGCGCGTTTCAAGCCACCGGAGAAGTCCCCGCAACGGAAGGGGCTGATCAAACGCCAGATGAGCGCGGGGGTGAACTGGTGCTTAAACCCATCACAGACGGCCCATTAATGGTGATGGGCAGTTTGGAAATTGTGTCAGGTTCGGGCCGTCGCGTTGCAACTGGCGAGAAACATGCCATGTGCCGGTGCGGCGCGTCAAAAAACAAGCCCTTTTGTGATGGCAGCCACAAAGAAGTTGGGTTTAGGTCTGAATAATGGCTGAGATTATAATCGAAAAGCTAGATGGCGATAGCGGGGACGCTATGTCGCTCGAATTGACGGCGAAGAGGCGGAACTCACCTATTCTCGCATGAGCCGCATCGCATTATTGCGGATCATACGGGCGTGCCCGCGGCACTAAAAGGCAAGGGGGTTGGCAAAGCGCTTGTTGAGTATTTGGTGGCGGATGCGCGGGGAAACAAACACCAAAATCATACCGCTTTGTCCGTTCGTTAAGGCACAATATCAGCGTCATCCTGAATGGTCGGATGTTTTCACCGATTGAAAAATTGAGGGGCGCTCCGATATGTCGGAAGCGCCCCATATACGACCCAAACAATGTGGGGACAGTTGCTTTAGGCCGATCTGTTTTGGCGGTTTTCAATCAGCTTATCGACCACAGATGGGTCGGCCAGCGTTGAGATGTCGCCTAAGTTTGAAAAATCGTCTTCTGCGATTTTGCGTAGAATGCGTCGCATGATTTTGCCGGACCGCGTTTTCGGCAGATCTGGTGCAAACTGAAGCAGGTCGGGCGTTGCGATGGGGCCAATTTCTTTGCGCACCCATTGGCGCAAATCCTTGGCCAATTCGTCGCTTTGCTCGGCCCCTGCCATTAAAGTGACATAGACATAAATGCCCTGTCCTTTCACGGCGTGCGGGTAGCCACAACCGCGGCTTCGGACACCATGTCGTGGGAAACGAGCGCGCTTTCGACTTCAGCGGTACCCATGCGGTGACCAGAAACGTTCAGAACATCGTCAACGCGTCCGGTGATCCAATAATCGCCATCAGCGTCGCGTTTGCTGCCATCCGAGGTGAAATATTTGCCCCTATAGGTGGTGAAATAGGTGTCCACAAAGCGCTGATGATCGCCGTAAATGGTGCGGGCTTGCGCAGGCCAGCTGTCAAGAATGCACAAATTGCCCTCGGCTTCGCCTTCCAGCACGTTGCCCTCATTGTCCACCAATTGCGGCTTAACGCCGAAAAATGGTTTTGTGGCCGCGCCGGGCTTCATGTCAATG
>LLEO01000185.1_pt1 | contig 10171 bp, 14 predicted proteins | sample 595861 | NCBI WGS metagenome assembly LLEO01 (sample SAMN02919315, study PRJNA255460) | bioreactor metagenome | biome: chemostat; feature: culture 2012_25.1; material: sediment; isolation source: day35 25degC chemostat 2012 inoculated with Wadden Sea sediment taken from... | place: Germany: Bremen ... | reverse complement strand
AAAACGCGATCATGACTGTGGTCTGGATGGAGTTCATCTTTCTGGGCCTGCAGGTTTTGACCGTTATCCTGTCTCTGATCGCGCCTGCAATGGCGGCGCTTTTGATGTTCGCCTCGGTCTTTCTCTTCTTCTGGGTTCTCAGCCATTTCACAGCGGAAAATCATGGGTTCCAGTCGACCGGGCTCGTCTTTACGTCGATCCTGATTTTCATGGTGCTGGCCGTGTTTGCCCTGTCCTTTATCCTGGTGCTTCTTGGGGTTGAACCCATCGAATTGCCCGCACAATGATCGGAGCCGTTCATGTATGATATCAACAAGATCCGCAGTGAATTTCCGATCCTCGCGCGCGAGGTGAACGGCAAGCCGTTGACTTATCTGGACAACGGGGCGTCGGCGCAGAAGCCGCAGGTGGTAATTGATGCGATCACGCGTGGCTATGCGGAAGAGTACTCGAACGTCCATCGCGGGCTGCATTACCTGTCGAACCTGTCAACCGAACGCTACGAGGCCGTGCGCGGGATCGTTGCGAAGTTCCTGAATGCGGGTTCTGAGGACGAGATCGTCTTCAACTCGGGCACGACCGAGGGCATTAACCTTGTGTCGTATGCCTGGGCTGCGTCGCGGATGCAGGCAGGTGACGAAATCATTCTGTCCACGATGGAGCATCACGCCAACATCGTCCCGTGGCACTTCCTGCGCGAACGTCAGGGCGTGGTTCTGAAATGGATCGACCCGGAGCTGGACGGGTCGCTGGACCCGCAGAAGGTGCTGGATGCTATTACGGATCGGACCAAGCTGATCGCGATCACCCAATGCTCGAACGTGTTGGGAACCATTGTTGACGTGAAAACAATCTGCTCGGGTGCCCGCACGAAGGGCGTTCCGGTTCTGGTTGATGGCTCGCAAGGGGCCGTTCATATGCCGGTGGATGTGCAGGATATCGGCTGTGATTTCTATGCGATCACCGGGCACAAGCTCTATGGCCCGTCGGGGTCCGGCGCGATCTATATCCGCGCGGATCGTCAGGCCGAGATGCAACCGTTCTTTGGCGGCGGCGACATGATCAACGAGGTCACGAAAGACACTGTGACCTATGCCAAACCGCCGTTGAAATTCGAAGCCGGCACGCCGGGTATCGTCCAGACCATCGGGATGGGGGCAGCCCCTGGAATACCTGATGGATCTGGGCATGGAGAATGTTGCAGCCCCATGAGGCCTCGCTGGCCGCTTATGCGGCCGAACGTTTCGCCGGGCTGAACTGGGTGAATGTGCAGGGGCACGCTCCGGGTAAGGCTGCGATCTTCTCGCTGACCATGGATGGCGCGGCACATGCGCATGATATCTCGACCATTCTGGATAAGAAGGGCATCGCGGTACGAGCTGGGCATCATTGCGCCAAACCCCTGATGGAGCTTCTGGGCGTCGCCGCCACGGCGCGTGCGTCCTTCGGGTTGTATAACACCAAGGACGAGGTCGACACGCTGATTGACGGGCTGGAGCTGTGTCACAAGCTGTTGGCCTAAGCTGTCGGTGGCTCACGTTGTGAGCCTAAAGGGGGCGTTGCCCCCGCCCGAGGCCCGATGGGCCTCAGACTCCCCCAGGATATTTCTGGCAAGAAAATGAGCGGCTTGGTTTAGTCGTCCGCTTTGATCAGACCAAGCCCACGCAGATAAATCCCAATCCCGCTTTCCAGAAGCTCTTCGGGTGGAAACGGGCTTTTCTGGCCGGGGCTGCCGCGGCCGAACAGCTCGACCACACCGTGGCTCATGGCCCAGATATGGGCGCTGACCATGCGGGAGGGCGGGCGTTTGTCTGCGGGCATGTTTTCGGTCAGCTTGCTTGCGGCTTTTTCCAGAACGCCCATGGCGCGGGATGAGACGATGGCCAGTTCCGGTGAGCGATTGACGGAAATCCCGCTTTCGAACATCGAGATATAATGGCCGGGGTACTTACGTGCGAAAGCCAGATAGGCGCGGCCGGTGGCCTCGAAACTGGCAAGCGCCGAGGGCTGGCCCTTGTCATAGGCATATTCCATCAGATCCGCGAAGATTTCATAGCCTTGACGGGCCGCTTCTGCGATCAGATCTTCGCGGCCCGCGAAATGTCGATAGACCGCAGCGGGCGTCACGCCCGCCTGTTTGGCGGCCTCGGACAAGGTGAAGCCCGTGGGACCTTTTTCTTCGATCAGGGCCAGGGCTGCATCGACCAGTGCCTGACGCAGGTTGCCGTGGTGATAGCCGCGCTTAGGCATTTTCACCCTCAGCCCAAAGCTCGGGTCCGCCGCAGATCTTGTCGTCCGGTGCACAGGCGACATTGTTGTCTTTCCCAGCGTAGTCACTGCCTTGCAGCACGGCTTTCAGCGCCGCAAGACGCGCGCGCTTCTTGTCGTCCGAGCGGATGACGGTCCACGGGGATTTAGGACGGTGACTGCGGTCAAAGGTTTCCTGAATGGCGTCCGAATAGGCGTCCCAGCGGTTCAACCCTTCGACGTCGATCCAGCTGAGCTTCCACTGTTTTAGCGGGTCTTTTTCACGTGACAGGAAACGACGAAGCTGTTCGGCGCGTCCGACGTTCAGCCAGATTTTAACGAAATGGATGCCCTCGTCGACCAGCATATCCTCGAACTCGGGCAGTTGGCGGAAGAAGGCTTCGCGTTGGCTGTCTTTACAGAAGTCAAAGACCTTCTCGACCACGCCGCGATTATACCAGCTGCGGTCGAACAGAACGATCTCACCTTCAGTAGGCAAGTGTTTGACATAACGCTGGAAATACCACTCGCCAGCCTCGCGGTCCGAGGGTTTGGACAGGGCCACGACCCGTGCGACCCGCGGGTTCAGGTTCTCGCGGAAGCGCTTGATCGTGCCGCCTTTGCCCGCCGCATCGCGGCCTTCAAAGACCACAACCACCCGTTTGCCGGTTGCTTTCACATCGGCCTGGAACTTCACAAGTTCCAACTGAAGCGCCTCAAGCTCGGCCTCGTAGACATCTTTGTCGATCGGCTTCTTGTACGGATAGCTTTCCGACAGGATATCCTTCTTTGATCCATTTTTGATGGCGTCACGCACCACGTCGGGGGCGGTGCTGTGAAAGAACTCGGAAATGGCGCCATCAAAGGGCAGGGACATAGGCAAACTCCTGATTTCACACCAATATGGGGGCCGAGAAGGCGTTTGGCAATCAGCTTAGATGCGGCGATCCTTAACGGCCTGACCGATCTGATTGATGTCGTAAGGCGTGGTCATGTACATCTCTGAGATCCAGTTTTGATACAGAAGATGCGCATGCTGCGCCAACGGTTCTGGGGCGGACGGGTTGGATCGTCGTTCGGATAGTAGTTCATCGGCACGTTGATCGGCGCGCCTTTGGCCACGTCGCGGTCGTATTCGCCTTTCAGGGTCAGATCGTCATATTCGAAATGGTTGAAGATATAGAGTGCGCGATGGGCTTTGTCCTCGATCAGGCAGGGGCCGGTATCGTCAGACCCGAGCAGGGTTTGAAGGCCAGTGGCGGCGTCAACCTCACCCTGCTTCATTTCAGTCCAGCGGCTGACCGGAACGACGCAACTGTCTGAAAAGCCGCGCAAATACGGTGAGGCAGGGGCCATGTTCTTTTGCGGGAAACACCCAAAAGCCTTGGCGTCCAGGATGTGCTTCTTGACGCCGTGGAAGTAATAAATCATCGCCATTCCGCCCCAGCAGACACCGAAGGTGGAATGCACGTTGGTCTGGGTCCAGTCGAGAATCTGGGTCAGCTCATCCCAATAGGTGACCTCTTCAAAGGGCAGATGTTCGATCGGGCGCCGGTGATGATCAACCCGTCGAACTTCTGGTCCTTCACTTCTTCCCACGGCTGATAGAACGCGCCGATATGGGCCTCGCTGGTGTTTTTCGAGGTGTGCTCGGATGGGCGCAGCAAAGTCAGCTCGATCTGAAGCGGATGTGATCCGATCAGCCGGGCAAACTGGGTCTCGGTCTCGATCTTTTTCGGCATCAGGTTCAGAAGGGCAATCCGCATCGGGCGGATGTCCTGCTTGGCGGCCTGATCCTCGGGCATGACCATCACGCCTTCGTCCTTCAGCACATCTACTGCTGGCAGGGTCGAGGGGATCTTGATGGGCATGGGACCGGTCCTTTTTCTAGGGAAGGGATATAGATGGGGTGCGTTTAGTGTGCGTCAATGGCCGCAGCGATCATGCGGTCAAAGTCTTTCGGTGACTTGATCTGAGCAACTTCATGGGCGCAGAGCGATACGCCATAGCGCGCCATGTGTTCATAAAGCGGCTGACGATGATTGAGCGCCTGCGCATAGGTCCAGCGGATGAAGGCGTCAGGGTCAACATCATCTTCTTTGATGTTGAATTCGTTCAGATATTCAACCCAAACTCGCGCAAGGAATTCTGGCTGATACGCCATTGGCTTGGGCGCGCGATCAAACCGCTCGACCAACTTTTGCGTGTGCGCTTCATCCCCGCGCAGCCAGACCAGAAGGCAATGCTTGCTGAGCTCGGCCAGAATGGGGGTCGTGTTCACCAAGGGCTGGGTCGATCCACTCGCAAATTGACCCACCGCTGTCGCAGATGAAATGCGGATAGTCATAGATGCGTTCCGCGCGATCAATGAAGGATGCGGTGTCCATCAGGGCCGAGATTTCGGCCGCTTTGAACTGATCCTGCCGACGACGATATTCCTCGATCGGCAAGCCGCCTTTGTCCACATCACCGGGCTTTCCCAGATAGGTTGCTACGGGTGTCAGGTTTTCAAAGCTGATCTTCGAGGTGATGCGGATCGAGTCAGACATCAGAAGCTCGCGCAGGAACGGGACTTTCATCGCTTCGGCTTTGAAGTTGTCGGCGATGTGTTCGCCCATGTACCGCGTACCGATGCGGTAATCGATCGAATAGTGGAACCAGTCGCCCTGATCACGCAGCAGATTGGACAAGTAGGTTTTGCCAAGCCCTGACATGCCAAAGAAAAGCACCCGCTTATGCGTTGCTGACTGCCAGTCCGCTGAGGATTGATAAAGCATGCCTGTCACCTTGTGTTTCGGCCCTTTGGTAATTGGCTGACGCAACGGGGTCAAATGCTTCTGTCACAAAAGAAAACGCCCCGCGCATAGGCGGGGCGTTTCGATAGGAATTCGATCGTCAGATCAGAAGGCAACTCCGACGCTGACACCCGCAGAAAGCGCGCTGCCTTCGAAGGGTACACCGAACACCGATTTCTCGGCGAACTTGGTGTAGCGTACGCCGCCCGAGATTTTGATGTCACCGGTGGTGTAGGACGCGCCAAGGCCAACCGAGGTGGCCGAACCAGCAGGGGCAAGGAAGGTGGTGCCGGTGTCTGCACCACCGCTGTAACCCAATGTCAGAGCAACCGACCAGTTGTCGTTCAGCTTGCGGCCAACGCCCAGCTCATAGCTGGTAACGTCATCAACGAAATTCACCCAGTTCACGGGACCGGCGGTGTCCAGCGAGATGCCGTCATATTTGGCGTGGCGCACCGAGCCAAACAGCAATGTGTTCTGCGCAATACCTGTCTGGAAGTCCAAGTTGAAGGCTTCTGGCATCGACACCGTACCGGTCGTCGGTGCAAAGTTGTGGGTGCCTGTCAACTCGTGGTCAACGCCGGTGAAATAGGTCAGAGCGACGCGAAGGGCGATCTCGGGCTTTTCATAGGCGACACCAACGACGCCACCGAGTTCATTGTTGCTGGTCGCATCTAGCAGGCCGGCGCCAGACGTGATCTGACCCGAGAGTTTCTGCAAGAACGCACCACCGTGAACCGAAAATCCGTTGCCCATCTCATAGCGCAGAATGCCGGTCAGCTGTTGGCTGTCGATAAACGCAGATCCGCCAGCTGCAGGGCCGTCGATATACTGGATATCCGCGCCATAGGGTTGGTCCCAGATCAACGCGAAGCTCAGGTTTTCGTTGAACTGTTGTTTGTAACCGAACGAGAAAGTCGAGAACGGGACGGCAGATTGAGTGGTACCTGTCGCATCACTAGTGATGTCCGGGTCGACATTCGCGAAGCTAAACTGAAAGTAGTTTCCTTCTTCGAACAGCACGCCGATATCCTGGCCCGAGCGGTCAATGCCAGCCTGCGCTGCTGTCGCCGCGACGGTCAATGCTGCCGCGATCTTTAGGGTTTGTTTTTTCATGTCTCCTCCCTGGGACTTATGAATGAATGCCGTCTCCTCCGGGGCGGCTGCATTGGCAAAAACGTATTTGCAGCTGACTATTAGGGTCAATCTTTACCTCAGGTCATGTGACGTCAGGTCGTGAATTGTCAGATTGGCGATGTGAAATTGACACGGTTCTTTAAGATTAACCGTGCGTTTACATACGTTTGAAGGTCTATTTGGCGCGCTTGCTTTCAGACGATCGGATGCTGATGATGTTGGCGGCGATAATGATCAGGCCGCGACAATCAGCGCTACCCCGATAGGTTCGTCATAGAACACAGCACCCGCAAGCGCGATCAGCGGCAAGCGGGTAAAATCAATCGGGATCACAACCGAGGCCGGCGCAAGCGACAATGCCTGTGTCAGACAGGTGTGCGCCAGCAATCCCGCGCAGCCGATGATGAGCAACCATAGATAGTTCCAGCCCTGCGGGAGGGTGATTGCTCCGTCTATCCCGGCGCAGACCAATCCAAGCCCAAGTTGCATGCTGGTCAGCCAGAACAGGATCGACAGCGTTGAATGGGATCGCGTCAATTTGCGCGTAAAGACGGCCGTCAGCGCGAAGCAAATCGCGGATGCTGCCGCCGCCAGCGTTCCCGTCGATGTGGTCGGTTCAGACAGCGAAGGTGCGGTGATGATCAGGATCCCGACAAAGCCGCTTGCGACACACAGGATTTGCGACAGCGTCTGTCGTTCGCCAAGCAGAAACGGTGCCAAGAACACGACCCAAAGCGGCGAGGTGAATTCGAGGGCGAAGACCTGAGCCAAGGGGATTAAAGTTAGCGCATAGAACCACAGGTTCTGCCCTGCAAAATGGGCCAGATTGCGGGTGAAATGCAGGCCAAGATTGTGGCGCGAGACCATGTGCCAGCGCCGTGACAGCGTCAGTACAGCCAGAATGATGCAAAGCCCGACCGCGGACCGGTACAGCATCAGCTCGAACGTATCCAACTGCAGGCTGACTGCCCTTCCAGCCATCGCCATGATCGAAAACGAACCGATGGCTCCGGTCATCCACATGGCGGCGCGTGCGGTAGAGGTCACGCAGCGACCTCGGTCACGGTGTAGTGGCGCGGGATGCCCGCGGTGATAGTCGCCCAATCCGAGGCTTTCATACGTTCCTGATGCGCGTCAAAGGCGGCACGATCCGTAAAGCGTTCCGAGACATTGAAGCGACCGGGGTGGCAGCGGTCTTCGACCACCAGAAAGGACAGACAGCCCGGTTCGGCGCGGGTTAATTCGATATGCGCGGGCAGGGCGGCCCGGACGGCCTCGCGCCGATCCTCGGGAACGTCGATATGGCCGGTCAGAACGATATTGGGTGTCTGTGTCATGCCCCAAGGGCTAGCAAGCGCTGAACGGGTTGGCGAGAGGAAAAATAAAACGCCGCCCGAACGGACGGCGCTTTGGTTATTTCGGGACGTGAAAGCGCAAGCCCTCGGCAGGGGCCTCGGGCGTTCGGTGCTGAAATCGATTCACTGGATCGATTTCCGGGCGCACCTCACTCCCATTCAATGGTCCCCGGAGGCTTCGAGGTGATGTCATAGGTGCAACGGTTGATGCCCTTCACCTCGTTGATGATCCGCGTGGCGGTTTCGCCAAGGAATTCATGGGTGAACGGATAGTAATCCGCCGTCATCCCATCGACCGAGGTCACCGCGCGCATCGCGCAGGCATAGTCGTAGGTCCGACCGTCGCCCATCACACCCACGGTGCGGACGGGCAGAATGGCCACGAAGGCCTGCCAGATCTCGTCATACAGACCATGTTTGCGGATCTGATCGATATAGATCGCGTCGGCTTCGCGTAGGATCTCGAGCTTTTCGCGGGTGATCTCGCCCGGGCAGCGGATCGCCAAACCCGGTCCGGGGAAGGGGTGACGACCGATGAAGCTTGCGGGCAGGCCAAGTTCATGCCCCAGCGCGCGCACTTCGTCTTTGAACAGCTCGCGCAGCGGCTCGACCAGTTTCAGGCCCATCTTTTCGGGCAGACCGCCCACATTGTGGTGCGATTTGATGGTGACCGAAGGACCGCCCGAGAAGGAAACAGACTCGATCACGTCCGGATAGAGCGTGCCTTGGGCCAGGAACTCGGCGCCGTCAATCGTATCGGCATGTTTTTGGAACACGTCGATAAACAGCTTGCCGATGATCTTGCGCTTGGTTTCCGGGTCGGACTGGCCTTCCAGCTCGCCCAGGAACAGGTCGCTTTCATCTGCGTGGATCAGCGGCAGGTTATAATGTTCGCGGAACATTGAAACGACTTCTTGCGCTTCATTCTTACGCAGCAGACCGTGGTCGACGAAAACACAGGTCAGCTGGTCGCCGATTGCTTCGTGGATCAACACAGCGGCGACAGACGAATCGACCCCGCCGGACAGGCCACAGATTACCTTCTTGTCGCCCACCTGTTCGCGGATCTTGCGGATCATCTCTTCGCGATAGGCGCCCATGGTCCAGTCGCCTGCAAAGCCCGCGATCTTAACGAAGTTTTCGTATAGCGTGGCGCCGTTCGGGGTGTGGTGCACTTCCGGGTGGAACTGTACCGCATAGAAATGCCGGTCCATGTCTGCCGTGATTGCAAAGGGCGCGTTGGGCGAGGTGCCGTAGACCTCAAACCCCGGGGCGATTTCAGACACGTGGTCGCCGTGGCTCATCCAGACTTGCTCGTCGCCTTCCAGGAACCAACCGCGCAGAAGGTCGATATGCTCGCCCTGCGGGGTGACGTAGGCGCGTCCGAACTCGGCGGTGCCGTGGCCGCTTTCGACCTTGCCGCCCAGCTGGGTCATCATCACCTGCTGGCCATAGCAGATGCCCAGAATGGGCAGGCCCATCTCGAACAGCTCCTGCGGCGCGCGCGGGGCTGCCCTCGCGGGGTCACGCTGTCGGGACCACCAGACAGGATCACCGCTTTCGGGCCCATCTCGCGGATGAACTCGGCGGTCACGTTCTGGTAGGGGTGGATTTCACAATAGACATTCAGCTCGCGTAGGCGGCGCGCAATCAGCTGCGTCACCTGGCTTCCGAAGTCGATGATAAGAAGGCGGTCATGGCTCTGATCTGTCATGTTGACCGATTAGGGCAGGGGGCGGGTTTGCGCAAGCCCCAAGCAGGTCGCAGCGGAACAAATCCATCAACGAAATTTCGGGAAATGACGTCTTTGGATCATTCCGGCGTCAAAACCGTCGCATTTGCCCGATCAAAAGCGCTGCTCAAGCCCGACACTTGGCAAAAAGAGGTTACGCGCATGACACCAGAAGCCATTACATTGGACGTGGCCGCCATCAATCTGACAGCGGCAGTGATTTTCGGGGCCTTGGTCGGATCCGAACGGCAGGTGCGTCAGCGCATGGCAGGCCTGCGGACCAACGCACTTGTATCGCTGGGGGCAGCAGGATTCGTCGTGTTTGCAGCGCTGTTTCCACATGAGGTCAGCCCAACACGTGTCGCCGCCCAAGTCGTCTCGGGCATTGGTTTTCTAGGCGCCGGTATCATCTTCCGTCATGGATTCACGGTTCACGGGTTGAACACGGCGGCGACTTTGTGGTGTTCGGCCGCAATCGGCGTCATGGCCGGTGTGGGGGCCATCGGCTTCGCCGCCTTGATGTGCGGCTTAATCATCTTTGTGAACCTCGGACTGCGCCCCTTGGTAAAGTTCCTGAAGCGGAAAACGCGTGCGGGGGCAACCATTGCTGTTGGAGTTTCGTTTATGGATCTCGTGCCGGTCGAAGCATGAAAGCAAGGTGCGTTCAACTGTCGTACACAAGCTTGCCTTGCCGGGTCTTGCAGTTGTCTCGATTGAAGCGACGGAAAGCGGTGAAGACAGCACGCTCGAGGTGCTGGTCAATGTGGAAGACAACAGCGACAGCTTGATCAAAACCGCTGTTGCGCCCCTGATGCTGGACCCGAATATTCGGTCACTGTCATGGGAAGCCGCCAATGACGACTAGTCGGGGGGGCGTTCCATGGCCCACGTTTGCGCGGGGGGGC
>LLEO01000184.1_pt1 | contig 10232 bp, 16 predicted proteins | sample 595861 | NCBI WGS metagenome assembly LLEO01 (sample SAMN02919315, study PRJNA255460) | bioreactor metagenome | biome: chemostat; feature: culture 2012_25.1; material: sediment; isolation source: day35 25degC chemostat 2012 inoculated with Wadden Sea sediment taken from... | place: Germany: Bremen ... | reverse complement strand
ATCCGGCCTTTCGCCGCTGGCGTGCTATGGGGCTTTTGAAATCCTATGATCCGGTTCCCTATATCGACGGGTTGCCCCTGTCGGACTGGCCCGGCCCCACACCCTTGACGGCCCACGCTTGCGATGGCCCCTCGATCAACGACGCCTGCCCCCTATTCCGGCGATCCGGTCACCGATTATCTGAAGCTGAACGGACAGGTCTGGGGCTTCTGCAATCCGGGTTGCCGCGACAAAACCGTGAACGATCCCGAGGCATGGCCCGCCTTCATGGCGATGGTCTCGGCACAGCTAGGATCCGGGCGCGATTAACCTTTTGCTAACCATGCCGGTCTAGCCTGCCTGAAACGGGGCAGGTTGGATCGCAGGGAAACAATGGTCGCACGCATCAGCACGGTGGCGTTCGAAGGGATCGACGCCAAGATAGTCGAGGTCGAATGCGCCCTCTCGCCCGGTTTGCCGGGCTTTGCCATCGTGGGGTTGCCGGACAAGGCCGTATCCGAAGCGCGTGAACGGGTGCGCGCGGCGCTGGCGTCGATGTCGGTCGCTCTACCTCCGCGCAAGATCACCATCAACATGTCCCCCGCCGACATGCCCAAGGAAGGCTCGCATTTCGATCTGCCCATCGCACTGGCTCTGTTGGCCGAAGCGGGTTGATCAGTCGCGAGGATTTGGCAGGCACAATGGCCATAGGAGAGCTGTCGCTGGATGGATCGCTAATCCCGGTTCTGGGTGCGTTACCCGCAGCTTTGGCCGCAGCCGAACACGAACTGGACCTGATCTGCCGAAAGCCTGTGGGGCAGAGGCCGCATGGATCGACGCAACCAAAGTTCTGGCGGCGGACAGCCTTGCGGGTGTACTGCAACATTTCACGGGGCAGTCGCCCATCGTGCCGGCCACCGCCGGACAGGTCACAACCGAGACCACTTCCAAAGATTTAGCCGAGGTAAAAGGGCAAGAACGGGCCAAACGCGCGCTGGAAATCGCCGCCGCCGGGCGTCACCACCTGCTGATGGTCGGCCCGCCCGGATCAGGCAAGTCGATGTTAGCTGCACGCCTACCCGGCATCCTGCCCCCCCTGTCGGCGCGCGAGGCGCTTGAAACGTCGATGATCCATTCCGTGTCCGGGCTGTTGGATGCAGGCGGCATTTCACAAACGCGACCCTTTCGCGCGCCACACCACACGGCGTCGATGGCAGCGATTGTCGGCGGGGGACGCGGCGCAAAGCCCGGCGAGATCAGCTTGGCCCATAACGGCGTGTTGTTCATGGACGAATTCCCCCGAGTTCAATCGCCAGACATTGGAGACCCTGCGCCAACCCTTGGAAACCGGCGACGTAACCGTGGCGCGGGCAAACGCCCATCTGCGCTATCCCAGCCGCTTCCTGCTGGTCGCCGCCGCCAACCCCTGTAAATGCGGATACCTGACCGACGCCGCCCGCGCCTGCAACCGCGCCCCCAATTGCGGGGCGGACTACATGAGCAAGATCTCGGGGGCCATTACTGGATCGGTTCGACCTGCGGCTCGAGGTGCCTCCGGTCAGTTTTCAGGACCTTGACCTGCCTGCAACCGGTGAGCCGTCCGCAACCATCGCCGCCCGCGTGGCCGAGGCGCGCGCGCGCCAGACTGAACGCTATGCGGGTCAGCCCGACGTCACGACGAATTGCGACATCGAAGGCGACCTTCTGACACAAGTCGCCACGCCAGATCACGATGGGCGCGAGATTTTGAACAAGGCGGCGGACCGCTTTGGCTTGTCTGCACGCGGGTATCATCGCGTATTGCGCGTGGCGCGGACGATTGCTGATCTGGACGGGGCAGAACATGTGGGCCGAAGCCACGTTGCCGAGGCACTGGGATATCGGCTGGTCGGTCAGACCGCGTGATCTGCAAGGGCTTTTTCGATGGCCGCCGCGATGCGACGTACCGAATGATTGGCCTCGGGCAACTGCCCCGCAAACATCTGCCACACATGCGGCAACCCATCAGCCTCATGCAGATCAACGGATACACCGTGATCTTCAAGCACCTTCACCATCCGGCGGGCGTCATCCAGAAAAATCTCGGACCGGCTAGCGGTAATCAGGACCGGCGTCGCCCCTGTAAACTTGGCAAACAGCGGGCTGGCGAGCGGGTGGAGGGGATCAGCGCCGTCAAGATAATAGGTCGCCAACTCGCCCATACGTTCAGCTGGCAACACCACCTCGGTGGCATCGTTTTCACGGATTGATGCTCCGCTTGCGGACATGTCCGTCAGGGGCGACAGCGCGATGGTTAGCGCAGGTTTGGGAAGATCATGCGCCACAATCTGCGACAGCAACACCAGCGCCAGACCTCCACCGGCGCTGTCCCCGCCCAGAATAATCGGGCGATCGGGATGAGCGGCAATCACGTCTCGATAGGCAGTAAGCGCATCTTCAGGCGCGGCAGGAAAGGGATGCTCCGGGGCAAGACGATAGACGGGCAAAAGCGCGCGCACGCCCGACGCGTGCGCGATGCGGCCGACCATGTTGCGCACGGTTCTGGGCGAGCCGAAGAAATAGCCACCACCGTGGAAATACAACAAGATTGGAGCATCGCCGGCCACCCCCGGATCAATCTCCATCACCGGGCGCGTCATGTGGTCATGCCAATCGTAACGAAGACCGCGTGGAGGAGGCAGCGTCAGACGCGTCACCCTCTCGAACCTTCTGCGCACGCGATGCACCGTATGGGGCGTAGCGCGGGTCAACGCCGGACGCTCGGTCAGGCGCAGCCACAGGTTTAAGGGGCGGCGCAGCCAGCTCATGCGCGGCGGGCTTCGATGGCCTGCCAGATCTTCTCGGCCACGTTTGTACCGTCAAAACGCTCCAGCTCTTGAATACCGGTGGGCGAGGTCACGTTGATCTCGGTCAGGTAGTCGCCAATCACGTCGATACCGACAAAGATCTGGCCCTTTTCGCGCAGAAGCGGGCCGATGGCGGCGCAGATCTCAAGGTCGCGCTCGGTCAGGCCGATTTTCTCGGGCCGTCCGCCCACATGCATGTTCGAGCGGGTCTCGCCCGCGGCAGGCACGCGGTTGATCGCGCCAACGGGTTCCCCATCCACAAGGATCACACGTTTGTCGCCATTCGAGACATCGGGCAGGAATTTTTGCGCGATCAGCGGCTCGCGATTGATGCCAGCAAACAGCTCGTGCAGCGAGGCAAGGTTGCGGTCGTTTTCGTCCAGACGGAACACGCCCGCACCGCCATTGCCGTAAAGCGGCTTCAGGATGATGTCCCCATGGGTGTGTTTGAACGACTTCAGCGTCTCGAAATCGCGGGCGATCATAGTAGGGGGCGTCAGGTCGGGGAACTGAAGCACCAGCAGCTTCTCGGGGTAGTTACGTACCCAGAAAGGATCATTCACGACCAGAGTATCCGGGTGGATCATGTCCAGGATATGTGTGGTGGTGATGTAACCCATGTCAAAGGGCGGATCCTGCCGCAGCCAGACCACATCCATGTCTGCCAGATCCATGTCCTGACGCTCGCCCAGCGTGAAGTGATTGCCCTGTTCGCGACGAACGGTCAGCGGCCAGCCGCGCGCGATCACGCGCCCTTCGCGATAAGACAGCTGATCAGGAGTGTAGTAAAACAGGCTGTGCCCACGTGCCTGTGCCTCTTCCGCGATGCGAAAAGAACTGTCGGCATTGATATCGACATGGTCGATCGGGTCCATTTGGATGGCAACTTTAAGCGACATGGGTGGCTCCGTCTGAATTCAACCCCCCATAAATGGGGCAGAGCTGCCCGTGGCGCAATGGGGTCAACGCCCCAATTCAGTAGCCCAGCGCATTTTCAACGATTTGGACTTCGCCTGCCCCGTTCACCAAGGCCACATCGAAGCGGCTTGGCGTCAGATCCCCTTTGGGTTCACTGCACAGGAATTCAGCCGCCGTCAGATAAAGGCGCTTAATCTGAGCCTTGGACAGCGCTTCGGCGGCGCGCTGGAAGTCGCGCGATTTCTTGACTTCAACAAAGATGACTTCACCCCGGTCGCGTACGATCAGATCGATCTCGCCACGTTTGCCGCGCCACCGGCGAAACGCCACCTGCCGTCCAGCTTCTTCGTACGTGCGTGCCACACAATCTTCGGCGGCGATGCCGGACAGGTATGAGACCATCCCGCTCATGCGCCGCGTTCCATGGCCAATGCGGCTTGATAGACCTTGCGCCGTGGCAGCCCGGTGGCTTGCGTCACCATTGCGACGGCATCTTTCATGCTCATATCTTGCAAGGCGTTCCCCAGCATCTGTTCAAGATCAACTTCTTCTTCGCCTGCTTCAGTCTGCCCAAGCACAAGGGCGATTTCACCCTTCAACGTCATATCTGCGATCTGATCGCAAAGTTCTTGCACAGTGCCACGCCGGATTTCTTCAAACTTCTTGGTCAATTCGCGGCATATGGCGGCCGAGCGGGATTTGGCTTCAGTCAAACACAATTCGGCTAACAGCCGGTTAATGCGTTTGGGGCTTTCATAGATGATCAGTGTGGCAGGAATAGAGAGAAGCTCGGCCAACCATTTCTGACGCGCGCCTTGGCCGAGGGGGCAAATCCTGCAAAGCAGAACCGATCAGACGGCAGTCCAGACAGGCTGAGCGCAGCAATGGCCGCGGTCGCCCCCGGAAGCGCGGTTACGAACCCGCCCTCCTGCGCGACATCTCGCGCAAGGGCAAAGCCGGGATCCGCCACCAATGGGCTGCCTGCTTCGCTGGCATAGGCCACGGATTTGCCCTGCCCGATCAGCTTCATGATTCCATCGCGACCCGCCTGTCCCGAGTGGTCATGATAAGCAATCAGCATGCGATCACCCAGTGCAATCCCATGGATTTCCAGCAACTTACGTGTGGTCCGGGTATCCTCGGCTGCAATCACATCAGCCGAAGCAAGTACATCCAATGCACGCAGCGTGATATCACGCGCATTCCCGATGGGCGTGGCCACCAGATATAGTCCGGGATCAAGGGGAGTATTCACGGGTTTCACACTGGACCTGCCTGTTCTGAGAGTTATTATGTAGCCGTCTGTCGGGGGGCGTTTTGCCTCGCCCGGGAAAGGATATTGTATGTTTGCCGTTTTCGCACGCACCCGCAAGGCGCTGGGTGCTCTTACCGTTGTTGCGTCGCTTTCCGCCCTCGTTGCCTGTACCCCAACCGGGTCGCAAATTGGCAGAACATCAACACTTCGAAGCCCGTACCTGTTGCCCTTCTGGTACCGTCGGGATCAGACTCGGCCAATGACGCAAGCCTTGCACAATCGCTGGAAAACGCAGCCCGTCTGGCCATGTCCGAACTGTCAGGGGTCACGATCGACCTGCGTGTCTATAGCACGGCTGGTGATGCGAATCAGGCGGCCTCGATGGCGACGAAGGCGGTGAATGACGGCGCAAAGGTCATTCTTGGCCCGGTCTTCGCCCAAAGCGCCAATGCGGCAGGTGTTGCTGTTGCCCGTCGCAACGTGAACGTACTGAGCTTTTCCAACAATCCCAACATTGCGGGCGGCAACGTCTTCATTCTGGGCAACACGTTCCAGAACACCGCCAACCGGCTGACGCGTTATGCCACACGTCAGGGCAAGGGTAAAATCTTGGTTGTGAACGGCCAAGATCAGGCCGAAGTCCAAGGCAGCGCGGCCATTCAAACCGCAATCCAGAATTCAGGCGCAACGCTGGCGGGCACATCTTCGTTCGAACTGTCGCAGAACGGCATCGTAAACGCCCTGCCCGAAATCAGCGCGCAGGTGCGCAGCACCGGGGCGCAGTCGATCTTCCTGACCTCGGGCACGTCCGGTGCACTGCCCTTCCTTGCAGGTCTGCTGCCTGAAAACGGCGTCGATCCAGCGAGCATCCAATATATCGGTCTACAGCGTTGGGACATCCCCGCAAACGCGATGTCTCTGCCCGGTCTACAAGGTGGCTGGTTCGCCATTCCGGATCCGCGCTTAGCAGCCGGTTCTCGGGCCGCTATCACGCCAAATATGGCGCGACGCCCCACCCAATCGCAGGGCTGGCTTATGATGGCATCGCCGCCATCGGCGCGCTGGTTAAGGCTGGCAAGGCCAACGCTCTGACCACCACCGCACTGACCCAGCCGCAGGGCTTTGTCGGTGTAAACGGCATCTTCCGCCTGCGCGGCGACGGCACAAACGAGCGCGGTCTGGCCATCGCTCAGATTCAGAACGGATCGGTGGTGATCATCGATCCAGCACCCAGAAGCTTTACCGGTGCCGGATTCTAAGCGCGACCGGCCCCGAGCCGGATCAAATGGCGGGGCGGCTGATCTGCCCCGCCGACGACATCCTTGATGAACAGGCTCTTTGGCAGCGGCTCGACCTTGCGTTCGAGGACGCCAAGGACGCCTCGGCCATTCGCAAGCTGACGGTTACCGAGCTGCGTGCCGCCATCAAATCGGGCCGCACACGCATCGCCGAGGCCTTATCGAAGGCCCCGCTCGACGCCCATCCCGCCACCGCCGCTTATAGTTTTCTGACCGATTGCGTGGTGCGCTGCGTGCATCGGGTCGCGACCAAGCGCCTGCACCCGCTGCCCCTTCCCACCACGGCCGAGCGGATCGCGGTGATCGCAGTCGGCGGCTATGGGCGCGGCGAAATGGCGCCGCAATCAGACGTCGATCTGCTGTTTCTGACGCCCTACAAGATCACCCCCTGGGCCGAGAGCGTCATTGAAAGCATGCTGTACATGCTGTGGGATCTGCGCCTGAAAGTGGGCCACGCGTCGCGTACGATCGACGACTGCCTGCGTTTGGGTCGCGAGGACTACACAATCCGCACCGCCCTTCTGGAACAACGCCCCGTCTGTGGTGACGCCGAGCTGGCCCACGATCTGGATGATCGCCTGTGGAAAGACCTGTTCAGCGGCACCTTGGCCGAGTTCATCGAAGCCAAGCTGGCCGAGCGTGACACACGTCACACCAAACAGGGTCAGCGTTATGTTGTCGAACCCAACGTGAAAGAGGGTAAGGGCGGGCTGCGTGACCTGCAGACGCTCTTTTGGGGTGGCCAAGTATCAGCACCGCGTGGCGCACCCGTCCGAGCTGGTCTCGAAAGGCGTTTTTACCGAAGAGGAATTCGCGTCCTTCCGCGCCGCCGAAAGCTTTCTGTGGGCCGTGCGCTGCCAGTTGCATCTTCTGACCAACCGTCCGTCCGACCAGCTGACCTTTGACCTTCAGGTCGAGGTTGCAGACCGACTGGGCTTTGAAGACACCGAAGGCCGCCGTGCCGTCGAGCACTTCATGCAAGTTTACTTCCGCCACGCCACACAGGTGGGCGACCTGACGCGGATCGTGTTGACCGCGCTTGAGGCACAACACCTGAAGAAAGAGCCGCGCCTGATGCGGCTTTTGAAACGTCGCCGTAAATTAAAACACGGTTTCGTGGTGCAACAAGGGCGTTTGGACGTCGCGGATGAAGTCGCGTTTCTGTCCGACAAGCTGAACCTGCTGCGCATCTTCGAAGAAGGCCTGCGCACCGGCATGTTGATCCACCCCCCATGCCATGCGTCTGATCTCGCACAATCTGCATCTGATTGATGATGAGGTGCGCGAGGACAAGGAAGCGATCCGCATCTTCCTTGATCTGCTTCTGAAGCACGGCAACCCTGAACGCGCGCTGCGCCGGATGAATGAACTGGGCGTCTTGTCCGCTTTCATCCCTGAATTTGAACCCATCGTGGCGATGATGCAGTTCAACATGTACCATTCGTACACTGTGGACGAGCATACGATTCAGGTGATCTCGAACTTCGCGCAGATCGAGCGGCACGAGCTGGAAGACGAGCTGCCGATCAGCTCGGAAATCATCGACAAGGGCGTCAATCGCAAGACCATGATGGTGGCGATGCTGCTGCATGACATTGGCAAGGGTCGACCACAGGATCACTCGGTTCTGGGCGCTAAGATCGCGCGCAAAGTGGCCCCACGACTGAGAATGACTCAGCGGGAATGCGAAACGGTCGAATGGCTGGTGCGCTATCACCTTCTGATGTCCGACATGGCACAGAAACGCGACATCTCTGACCCGCGCACGGTGCAGGATTTCGCCAAAGCTGTCCGCTCGGTCCGGCGGCTGGACCTGCTGACCGTACTTACCGTCTGTGATATTCGCGGCGTTGGGCCGGATACCTGGAACAACTGGAAAGCCACGCTGATCCGCACGCTCTACAACCAGACGCGACGGGTTCTGGAGGACGGGACCGAGGCACTGAACCGCGAAAGCCGCGGGGATGAAAGCAAGCGCGCCCTGCGCAAAGAGCTGGCCGACTGGAAGCCCCAAGGATCTAAAGACCGAGACCGCGCGGCACTATGATGCCTATTGGCAGGGGCTTCATGTTTCGGCGCACGCGGTTTTCGCCCGGCTTCTGCACGACATTCAGGACAACGAGGTCCGGATCGAGCTGGAACCGGATCAGGATCGTGACGTCACCCGCGTCTATTTTGTGTTGGCCGACCACCCCGGCATCTTCTCGCGCCTTGCGGGGGCGCTGACCTCGGTTGGGGCCAACATCGTGGACGCGCGCACCTATACGTCGAAAGACGGCTATGCGACGGCGTGTTTCTGGGTGCAGGATGCCGATGGCAACCCGTTCGACGTGGCCAAGCAAAAGCGCCTGACCCAGATGACCCACAAGATCCTGAAGGGCGAAGTCGTCGCACGCGATGCCATCGCGGGCCGCGACAAGATCAAGAAACGCGAACGCGCCTTCAAGGTCCCCACTACGATCACCTTCGACAACGAAGGGTCCGAGATCTACACGATTATCGAAGTCGACACCCGCGACCGTCCCGGTCTGCTCTATGACCTGACACGCACGCTGGCCGACGCGAATGTCTATATCGCCTCCGCCGTGATCGCGACTTATGGAGAGCAGGTGGTCGACAGCTTCTATGTCAAAGATATGTTTGGCCTGAAATACTATGCCGAACACAAGCAAGATCTTCTGGCAAGCAAGCTGCGCACGGCGATCGAAAAGGGCGTGGAAAGGGCGACGGCATAATGGCGTCACGACTGGCCAGAGGCTTCATGACCGTCGGGGGCTGGACCATGGCCAGCCGCATCCTTGGGTTCGTGCGCGACATCATGATCGGCGCGTTTCTGGGTTCCAGCGCGGTGGCCGAGGCTTCCTGATCGCCTTTTCCCTGCCCAACATGTTCCGTCGCTTCTTTGCCGAAGGCACGCTGAACGTGGCCTTCGTGCCGATGTTTGCCAAGAAACACGAGGCGGAGAGGGCGCGTTGGAATTCGCCCGCGATGCCTTCGCAGGGCTGGCTTTTATCCTGATCATCTTTTCCATCATCGCGCAGATCTTCATGCCCCGCGCTGGTCTACGCCATGGCCTCGGGCTTTACCGAGGACAGTCGCTTTGACCTTGCCGTCACCTATGGACGGATCGCCTTCCCCTATATCTTGTTCATCTCGCTGGCCGCCCTTCTGTCGGGCGTCCTGAACGCCACCGGGCGGTTCATGGCCGCTGCCGCCGCCCCGGTGCTTCTGAACGTGATCTTCATCGCGGCGATGATGATCGCTGACCTGATGGGCGGCGACATCGGCTTGGCCATGACATGGACCGTGCCCATCGCCGGGATTGCGCAAGTCGTGCTGGTCTGGATTGCCGCCAGCCGCGCCGGATACCGCCTGATCCCGCGCATGCCACAGATGACGCCCGAGTTGAAACGGCTGGCTATTATCGCTGCTCCTGCGGCCCTCGCGGGCGGCGTCACACAGATCAACCTTTTGGTGGGCCGTCAGGTCGCCAGCTTCTTCGAGGGCGCGGTGGCGTGGCTTTACTATGCTGATCGCCTGTACCAACTGCCCCTTGGGCGTGGTCGGCATCGCCATCGGCATCGTGTTGCTGCCGGAACTCTCGCGCAACCTGCGCGCCGGAGATATGGCCGCCAGCCGCGATGCACTCAGCCGCGCGGGCGAGATGTCGCTGGCCCTGACTGTCCCCGCCGCGGTCGCCCTGATGGTGATCCCGATCCCGCTGATCGAAGTGCTTTTCCAACGTGGCGCGTTTACAATCGATGATGCGAAATGGACCGCACTGGCCACGGCAATCTACGGCGCGGGCCTGCCAGCTTCGTGTTGCAAAAAGTGCTCTCATCTGTGTATTTCGCCCGTGAAAACACCAAAGCCCCCTTCCACTTCGCCCTCGTTGGCATGGTGGTGAACGCGGGCATAGCCATCGGGCTCAGCTAC
>LLEO01000183.1_pt1 | contig 10306 bp, 18 predicted proteins | sample 595861 | NCBI WGS metagenome assembly LLEO01 (sample SAMN02919315, study PRJNA255460) | bioreactor metagenome | biome: chemostat; feature: culture 2012_25.1; material: sediment; isolation source: day35 25degC chemostat 2012 inoculated with Wadden Sea sediment taken from... | place: Germany: Bremen ... | reverse complement strand
ACCAATTGGCAGGAGCCGAATTGTATAGACGGATATTGGCACGCATAGGCATATCGGAACACGAGCATAAATTGATACGTCCGGCGTTGAAGCGGTCGATTGCGCTAACCTTAATTGCGCTCGTTGCCGCAGAAATTCTGACCGCATTATTCAATCTTGATGCGACTTGGGATGCCTTCGTTGAGGACCTCTACATTACCGGCGTCATCACGCCGCTTGTCGCCCTGCCGCTTACATTCCATCTCTCGTGGCAACGACTAAAACTAAACAGTCTAAGCGTGCAATTGGCGCACTTGGCCAGTGTGGACCAACTTTCGGGTTTGCTGAACCGCACAAGCTTTATTGAAGCGATGCGCGACCGGATCATGCATCCGGCAACTGCGGCCGGGCGTGGCGCCTTTTTGTATATAGATGCGGATCATTTCAAAAAACTAAATGACGAGTTTGGCCATGCCGCGGGCGACGAAGCCATTCGTTTTATTGGCAAGGTGATCAACCAGAATATTCGTGAAACGGATTTGGGCGGGCGCTTGGGTGGCGAGGAATTCGGCGTATATCTGACAGGCGGGGATGCTGAATTGGCGCGCATTATTTCAGAAAACATTCGTCAAGATGTGATGCAGCTGAAATATGATGACCAAAAACAGCGTTATACACTGAGCGTTTCCATTGGCATCGCCACGCACCGTGAAGGCGGAGACCCAGCAGATTTTATGAAAATTGCTGATGAAAAACTTTATATTGCCAAGAACAATGGCCGGAACTGTGTGGCCGCCTGACGGATTTGCGCACTACTTATTGAGCTCGAAGAACTGTTCGGCCAAGGGCGCCCAACTTTCCACCGGCAGCTCCATATAAAAGTCATGCCCATACTCGGCCACTTCATAACGCTCAACTGCCGCCTCATTATGCCAATCTGGTTGGTTGATGCTCATCATGTTGGCCAAAAAGACACAATGTTGGCACCTTAAAATGGCTAGCGGTGAGATGCCGCAAGCGCGTCGAGGACACAAATAGCTGCGCCTCAAAAACCTGCACCACACTGTTGGCCATCGCGCCCACGGTCCCCCCAGCGCTATATCCAACCAAAAGGGAGGGCACATCAATTTGCGCAATAAGGCGTTCTGCTGCGTCAATCGCAACACCACCTTCGAACAAGGCGGCGTGTAGCTCGTGCGCGTCCATATCCGGGCGGCCCCGCCAGTTCCGCCAATGAAAAACGCTGATGCGAGAGGTTGTATTTAGCTGCAAGAAAACCAGCCAAACAATGGTCCATATCCGGGCCATTGTGAATATCGGAGATTGAAACAAGTGCCTTCATTTATGCCCTTTTCATTCTGGCAGCTAATGCGTTGTTTGACATTGGTCGTGATCAGACAGCACCTGAAGGATTCGGCAATCCGCCACTTGCCCATGATCACAAGATTTCAGCATCGCGGTCAATTCGGTTTCAAGTGCTTGAAGTTTTTTAATTCGCATTTTCACATCACTAAGATGTTTCTCCGTGATCATATCTAGATCATCGCACGGCGCGGTGGGATGATTGGACATGCGGATGAATTCCCGAATAGCCTCGATGGAAAATCCCAAATCACGCGCATGGGCGATCATTGAAAGGCGCTCAATCGCTGATTGTGGATAACGCCGCTGCCCACCAGCGGTGCGGCCCGGTGTGTCCAAAAGTTCAATTTCTTCATAATAGCGGATAGTCGGCACTTTCACCTGACACCGCTTGGACAATTCGCCGATTGAATATTCTTTGATCATCGCCACTCCCCAACATCTCTAGAGACTAGAGCATTTAAATTTCGCGACATCAAGCCTCTTGCAAGGTGATTGCCAATTCGATCAACTTACCAATCGTTCGTCTGTTGCGCACGGTCAGTGCCGTACCGATTTTTTCTCATAGTTGAGGTTGGCAATTTTGGAGCGTGCCGAGCCATTTCCAAAATAGAAGTGAAACTCATTATTCTGTTGCGCGACTAATTCGTGCTCTGTCGCCAGATCTGCCAGCGTTTCAAACGCATCTTCGTTGGGGGTTTGTCGCGCAAATCCCGTCATCATAAATTTTTGTTCCCGATCATCCCGATCAAAGGATAGGACAAGTGAGCCTCCTTCAGTTCAGGCAAAGACCGCAAAATAATTTGGCTGGAAAATCCAAATTCGCTTTCAAATTCCGGCTCCAATAAATTCACCAAATCGTCAGACCTATCATCATGGTGAAACACCAAATTGCCAGATTGGATGTAGTGTTTTGTGTTTTTGCCACCCTGCCGGTTGAGAAACGCACATAAATCGGCCATCTTGATTTTATGACTGCCGCCCACATTTAAGCCACGAAACAACGCAATATAGATCATCTAGCTCATCCAGTTTTGAAAGCAGAATATGTCACACGCCGCGACGGAAATCGATAACAACCTTAAAACGCCACATCTCACCGAATGGCCACACCCAATAAAAGGGGTGGTGTTTGATATGGATGGGCTGTTGTTGGATACGGAGCGGCTTTACAAGCAAGCCATGTCAGACATTTGCGTTGAATGGGGCCTTGAAATGAGTGATGAGATTTTCATCTCGCTTGTTGGTATCCCCTCAGATAAGAGCGATGAGATCTATTATCGCCATTATGGCGATACCTTTGATGTTGGTGCGTTCAACGTCCTGTGTTTTGAACGGATCACCGCGATGTGCGAAACAGCGGTGCCGTTGAAAGTTGGCGCGCGGATGCTGGTGGAACAATTGAGCGCGCGCGAAGTACCGATCGCTGTGGCCACCTCTACAGGTCGCGACATGGCTCATAGTTTTCTCGATCGGGCGGGATTAAAAAAGCATTTCGATCACATTGTAACGCGTCATGATGTGACCCATGGGAAGCCTAATCCTGAACCCTTTCTAACGGCCGCCAAGCGGCTGGGCCTAGCGCCAGAAAATTGCATCGCCTTCGAGGATTCGCACAATGGCGTGCGCGCAGCTCATGGGGCTGGCATGGCGACGATTATGGTACCGGATATTTTACAGCCGATCGATGAAATCGCGATGCGCTGTGCCGCAATTATGCCCTCGCTTTTGCATTTCAAAACCGAGCTGGATCACTTTTTCGCGCCGGTTTCTGCAAAATAAAAGGGCCGCCGAAGCGACCCTTTTTTGGCTGTTTAGGTTTGCCCTTACAGCTGCTTAGGTTCGCCTTTACATCTGACTTGGCAAAAACAGCGATAGGGCAGGAATACCCACCAACAAGGCGAGCCGGATGATATCGGCAATCCAGAAGGGGGTAACCCCTTTAAAGATGGTCCTGTGGTCACATCGCCCACAACGTTTTTCAAGATGAACACATTGAGTCCGACAGGCGGTGTGATCAAACTGATCTCTGTCACCACCACGACAATCACGCCGAACCAAACTGGATCAAAACCCAACCCGATCACCAGCGGGAAAAAGATCGGTACGGTAAGCAGCAGCATCGACAAGCTTTCAAAAATCATGCCGAGGAAAATATAGATCATCAAGATCACTGCCATCACCATCCACGGTGCCATGTTCAAGGTGGCGATCATATCGCGCAAACCTTCAGTTAACCCGGCAATGTTGACGAAGTTGGAAAAGATCCAAGCGCCAATCAACACACTGAACAAGGACGCGGTGGTGACTGCTGTTTCTTTCAACACTTCACGCACGGCTTGGAAATTTAAATTGCCGCGGAACAGTGCGATCAAAAACGCTCCTGCTGCGCCCATGCCTGCCGCTTCTGTTGGTGAGAATGTGAGATATATGGGCCATACATTGAGCACACCATAGAGCCCACCAATCACTAAGAAAAAGAGCAGTAGAACAGCCCAAACGCCTCGCAGCGCCGCGAAGCGCCCAACCCAATTGGTGCGTTCGCCCGCCGGACCGGCTTTTGGATTGCGGCCAACCGTGTAGCGCACGGCAAGGATATAAAAAATGATCCCCATCAGGCCCGGAATAATACCGGCGATGAACAACTTGCCGATGGAAGTTTCTGTCAAAAGACCATAGATCACGAGGATTACCGATGGCGGGATCAAGATGCCGAGGGTGCCCCCGGCCGCGATGGACGCAGTGGACAAACTATCGGCATAGCCATATTTGCGCATTTGCGGCATAGCCACTTTCGACATGGTGGCTGCTGTGGCCAGTGATGAACCACAAATTGCAGCGAAACCGCCGCAGGCCACGATGGTGGCCATGGCCAAACCGCCGCGTAGGTGCCCCAAAAAGGCATATGAGACTTGGTATAGCTCTCGCGAAATGCCGCCCTTGTTGACGAACAGACCCATCAGGATAAAAAGCGGAATAACCGACAAGCCATAATCTTGCGATGTGTCGATGATCAAACGTGAGACCATGGACAAGGCGCCACGGAAGCTTGTTTCATACATGTAGCCGGCCATGCCGACCAACCCCATGGCAAAGGCGATGGGCATGCGTAGCAATACCAGCACCAAAACGATGCCAAATCCAATAGCGGCTTCAATCATTTGACGGCTCCAAGAGTTGCGGGGCAATCAAAACGATCAAACCCCGGACCAGCAAAACGATCGCTGTGATAAAAGTCATGATCGCGATAAACCACTCAATGTAAAATTGCGGCAAGGCGAGATATTCGGTGACATCACCATAAGAGCGCGCGCGTTCAGCCAACACCAGCACTTGGCGCGCAGGCCAGATCAACATGGCGCCACAGGCAAGGTCGATGATGGCATCGCGAATGCGTGCGGCCCAGGCATTGGAGAAAAAAAGAGTCCGTTAGATCGACGACGATATGTTCTTGTTGCCCAGAAATGATCGGCAACATCAAGAACACGATGATCGCCATGAACCATCTTGTGAGCTCTGTGGCGGCTTCAAATGGTGCGTTAAACGCTGACCGCATCATCACGTCAGCAAAGATCATCACCATCAAGGCGAAGAGCACAATGGATGCCAATGCGACAGGCAACTTGGACAGCTGCCGAAAGAGTTTTAAAGCAGATTGCATGTGTTTTCCTAAGCACCTAGTGGGGTGGCGCAGGACCCATTGGCCCCGCGCCTGTTTGTCTTAGGGATGCGCTATTGCGCAGCCATTTCGGCTTTCACCATTTCGTAGGCAGCTTCTGCGTCGATGCCAGCAGCGTTCAGCTCAGCCAAAACTTGTTTGGTGATCAGTTCTGCATATTGACCATAAAGCTTCTGATCTTGCTCTGAGGCAACTGTGATGGTGTTGCCTTCCGTTGCTTCGGTCGCTTCACGACCAATACGGTCGATCTCGTCCCAAGCCTGACCCAACATACGGCTCGCTGGTTCGCCAAACACTTTTTCATCAAGTGCTTTTTGCAAATCTGCTGGCAGGCTGTCGAATGTTTCTTGGCTCATCAGGAACGCGAATGACCCGCGGTAGAACCCACCTGGCATTTCAAAAACGTTCTCAGCAACTTCTGTGAGCTTGAAGCCAACACGGCCTTCATAAGGCATTGCCACGGCATCAGCTGCATCTGAGGCCAATGTTTCGTACACTTTAGGTGCTGGCACCTGAATGCCGATCATGCCAAGCTCACGACCAATATCGCTGGCCACACCACCTGGCAGACGTGTCTTCAAGCCGTCCAAATCTTCAATGGAGTTCACTTCCTTGTTGGAGTGAATTTGGCCTGGACCGTGGGTTGAAAGACCCATGACTTTCACGCCGCGGTGCTCGTCCAAAGCTGCAAGATGCTCTTCAAACACGCGCCAATAAGCAACCGACGCTGCTTCCGCATTGCCTTCATAGCCTGGCAACTCAATCAGTTTTGTGCCCACAAAACGACCTGGCTGATAGCCGTGGAAAATGATGGTCATATCGGCGGCACCATCCATAACCAAATCCATTTGGGCTGGTGGTGGCGCAAGACCAAGTTTCACTTCCGCAGTCACTTTGCCATCGGTGGCTTCCTCGATCATTTCGATCAAGCCTGGCCACATCAAGCGTTGATGCCGTGAGATGGGCCAGTCCAGCTTGAAATGGTGAGATTATAGTCAGCCGCCCAAGCAGCAGTGCTGGTCGACATGGCAACAGCTGCAGCTGCAGCAAGTTTGATAAATTTGTTCATTTCTTCCTCCCTAAATGAACTTTCCTTTTTACCCGACCGATTGGCCGAGGGTTCTTAGTGCGCATCAATGGCTAGGTTTCCTCTAAACCCTTGATACCGCCCCAAAAGCAATTCGGTGGCTAAATCAGCATATTGCGGACGCGTCATCCCCTTACCGCGCCGATACCACATGTAGAACCAGTTCAGCATGCCAAACAAAGACATGGTCACTGGCCGCAGCGTTTCCTGACGATTCTCAAAATAGTCAGGAGACACCGATTTTATGACAGTTGAAAATGTAACTACCAACTGTCTTTGTAGATCAGCAAGCTGATCTTGATCAACCTTTGGTAGAACTTTTGTTGCTTCCAGCTGCAATTTATGTTCCGCGTCCGCGTCGCGGTATTGGTTCAAAATCGCGTGTACCAAATCGCGCAAATGCTGTTCCGGATCGTCAACAGGTTCCACCGCTTCCACCGCTTCGACCAAATCTTTCAAATGGGTATGGATAATATCGTAAAGCAGCACTTCTTTGCTGGCATAATAGTGATAAATCAGGGCCTTGGATATGCCACACTCCGCTGCCAGTTGGCTCATCGACGCGCGGTCAAATCCGTTCTCGGCAAAGAATTTTGCCGCGGTTTTCAAAATCGCGTCGCGTTTTTCGCCATGGTCTTTGGCAATCGTTCTTACCACCTGACTTATCCTTCACCCCGGTTATCGATGACCCGCACAGCCTTGCCTTGGGAGCGCGGCACGCCGCCGGGCGCCTTGGCAGTCACTCGCGCGGATATACCAATATTGTCCTTGATCTTTTTGCTCAGCATTTTACTCAATAGTTCGCGATTTTCTTCGCTCGCCGCATCCGGTGTCGCTTCCACATGGATGGTCATTTCGTCCATCCGCCCCCTGATGGGTCAGCTCAATTTGGAAATGCGGGGCCAGTCCTTTGACGGCCAGAACCTGCACTTCAACTTGGGTGGGGAACACATTTACGCCGCGCAAAATAATCATATCGTCTGAGCGGCCAGTGATTTTCTCCATCCGGCGCATTGAGCGCGCGGTGCCCGGCAAAAGCCGGGTCAAATCGCGGGTGCGATAGCGAATGATCGGCAAGGCTTCTTTGGTCAAAGAGGTGAAGACCAACTCGCCCTCCTCGCCGTCTTCCACCAACTCGCCAGTTTCAGGATTGATGATTTCGGGGTAGAAATGATCTTCCCAAATATGCAATCCGTCCTTGGTTTCGACGCATTCGTTGGCAACGCCTGGTCCCCATCACTTCGGAGAGGCCATAAATATCAACAGCGTGCATATCGAAAGCGTCTTCAACTTCCTTGCGTGTGGCGTTGGTCCATGGCTCGGCGCCAAAAATACCCACTTGTAGTGAGCTCGCCCGCGGGTCGATCCCTTGCTTCTTGAACTCGTCCAAAATGGCCAACATATAGGATGGCGTCACGGTGATGGCGCTCGGTTGAAAGTCTTCAATCAACTGGACTTGCCGCGCGGTCATGCCACCAGACACGGGGGACCACGGAGCAGCCCAAACGCTCGGCGCCATAATGGGGCGCCCAAACCGCCAGTGAATAGGCCATAGCCATAGGCATTGTGCAATATATCGCCTTTGCGCACGCCTGCCGCCCGCAAGGAGCGCGCCACAACATCAGACCACACGTCAATATCGTTTTTGGTGTAGCCGACCACTGTTGGCTTGCCCGTGGTGCCCGATGATGCATGAATACGCACCACATCTTCGCGTGGCACCGCAAACATCCCAAAGGATAATTATCCCGCAGATCGGTTTTTACCGTGAACGGGAATTTTGACAAATCACTCAGGCTTTTCAGATCACTCGGATGCACGCCTGCTTCGTCAAACTTTGCCTTATAAAACGGCACATTCTCATAGGCATGGGCGAGCGTCTTTTTCATCCGCTCGAGCTGCAGGGCACCAATTTCATCGCGGGAAGCGATTTCAATCGATTCAAGCTCATCTTTTCTTGGCGACAGATCTTTCATAATTCTCCCCCCCGGCCCGCTTATGGCCGCTCGAGCATCAACGCGATGCCCTGACCAACGCCGATACACATGGTGCAAAGAGCGCGGCTTGCGCCCGTGTTCAACATTTCAACGCCGGCAGTGAGCGCCAAGCGCGCGCCACTCATGCCCAGCGGGTGACCCAGCGCAATCGCGCCGCCATTTGGATTGACGAAATCCGCGTCCTCAGCCACGCCCAATTGGCGCAAAACAGCAATGCCTTGTGAGGCAAAGGCTTCGTTCAGTTCGATCAAATCCACGTCAGAGATTTTAAGCCCCAACCGATCCAAGAGTTTTTCAGATGCGGGTGCCGGACCAATGCCCATAATGCGGGGCGCGACCCCAGCAGTGGCGAGGCCGGTGATCCGCGCTTTTGGCGTGAGACCATATTTTTCTACTGCCTCTTTTGACGCGATGATCATGGCCGCTGCGCCATCATTCACGCCAGACGCATTGCCTGCTGTCACCGAACCGTTTTCGCGGAAAGGCGTGGGCAAAGAGGCCAGTTTTTCAAGTGTGCTTTGACGGGGATGCTCGTCCGTATCAAAAATGATCGGACCTTGTTTGCGCTGCGGAATTTCCACCGCAACAATCTCTTGCGCCAAACGACCAGAAGCAATGGCTTTGGCGGCTTTTTCTTGCGACCGCAGGGCAAATGCATCCTGATCTTCGCGCGAAATGTCGAACTCCTCGGCAACATTCTCGCCCGTTTCGGGCATTGAATCGACGCCAAATTGCTTCTTCATCATTTTGTTGACGAAACGCCAGCCAATGGTGGTGTCGTAGATTTCTGCTTTGCGCGAAAATGGCGTTTCGGCTTTCGGCATCACGAACGGCGCGCGGCTCATGCTTTCGACGCCCCCCGCCAAAATCACCTCGCTCGCCCGCCTTGATGGCCCGCGCGGCCATGCCCACTGCATCCATGCCGGAGCCGCACAAGCGGTTGATGGTGGTGCCGGGCACATCAGTTGAAAGACCCGCCAATAGCGTTGCCATGCGGGCAACGTTGCGATTGTCCTCACCTGCTTGGTTGGCGCACCCCATATAGCAATCATCAATGGCACTCTGGTCGAGGCCAGGGGCAGCTTCCATGGTTTTTTTGATCACATGGGCCAGCATATCGTCGGGCCGCACCGCTGCCAATGTGCCGCCAAAGCGACCAATCGGCGTTCTAAATCCTTCGCACAAATAGGCTTCTTTCACGCCTCATTCTCCTCAAAGTGGGTTCCCTTAACGGTGCGCGAGTGGCCGCGAAAATGCGCCAGCGCGTCGCCGTTTTGGTTGGTAATGGCCACATCATAAATGCCGCCCCGTCCGGCTTTGCTGACTTCGACGGCTTTGGCCGTCAACACATCGCCTTCCATACCGGGCTGCACATAGGTAATTGAGTTTTGATAGCGACAGCCAATTGATTGTAACTGTTGCAGGCAAAGGCAAAAGCGCTGTCTGCCAACATAAAGATATAGCCGCCATGGCAGATTTTATGGCCGTTCAAGTGTTCCGACCGCAAAGGCAATGACAAGGTCGCGGTGCCCGGCCCCACATGGTCCAAACTCATGCCCACCCGTTGGGAAGCAGAATCATTATCCCACATGGCTTTGGCGGCGCGCTCAGCGCGCTCTTGCGGCTCATCATTCAACCCCACCAAATGCGGTTGGACGTTTATCCAAGAAAGCACTTACGCCTTCGGCATAATCCTTCGAGCGACCACAGCGCCCTGCATTTGTGCTTCCACATCCAGATGCTCGTCGAGGGTATGGTCATGCGATGTTTGCAGGGCTTGTTTCATTTGTCCAAGACCAAACGTTGGCCCCTTGGCCATATCGGCAGTCAATTTCCGCGCTTCGTCCATCAATTGATCATCAGCAACAGCCTGCCAGATCATGCCCCATTCAACGGCCTGCTCCGCCATCACGGGTGTGGCAGTCATGCAGATATATTTCGCCCGCGCCTCACCGATCAGGCGTGGCAAAATCCAGCTGCCGCCAGCGTCTGGAACGAGACCGACCTTGGCAAAACTCTGAATGAATTTGGCACTCTGCGCCGCCAACACAATGTCACAGCCGAGCGCAATGTTTACGCCTGCGCCTGCTGCCACGCCGTTCACGGCGCAAACGATGGGTTTGTTGATCGAGCGGATCAGCTTCACCAAAGGATTGTAGAAATTGAGATGGTAGCGTGCAAATCTGGTGGCGATGTCATCTT
>LLEO01000182.1_pt1 | contig 10353 bp, 16 predicted proteins | sample 595861 | NCBI WGS metagenome assembly LLEO01 (sample SAMN02919315, study PRJNA255460) | bioreactor metagenome | biome: chemostat; feature: culture 2012_25.1; material: sediment; isolation source: day35 25degC chemostat 2012 inoculated with Wadden Sea sediment taken from... | place: Germany: Bremen ... | reverse complement strand
ATGATCGCCGCTATGCTCTGTTCTTAGACCTAACAAAATCAATGGCGGATTTCTGGAACAACCAGAACTCCAATAAGGGATGAGAACATGAAAGCCGTCGGTTTCACGAACTCTTTACCCATTGATCATGCCGAAAGCCTTTTTGAATTCGATCTTACCGATCCGGTGCCTTTGGCAAATGATTTGCGCGTTGAAATTGAAGCGATTTCAATCAACCCCGCCGATGCCAAACGTAGAATTCGAACCGCTGTGGATGCGCCGCATCAAACACCATTGATTTTGGGGGTATGACGCGGTTGGCCTGGTTAAGGCAGTCGGGGGGGTGGAAGTTGCGGGGGGGTTTCAGCATTGGGGATCGAGTTTGGTATGCTGGAGATGCGAACCGCGCCGGGTCCTATGCGCAATTGCAAGGCGTTGATCATCGAATTGCTAGTTTGGCACCAACCTCAGTTTCGCCGGAGCAAGCGGCATCGTTGCCCCTTACTTCTATCACTGCATGGGAGTTGTTGTTTGATCGTTTGAACGTTCCCACTGATGAGCATCAGGGCACGCTGTTGATTATTGGTGGCGCAGGTGGCGTTGGATCGATAACGACGCAACTCGCGCGCAAACTCACTGGGCTAAAGGTTATTGCGACAGCGTCCCGTCCAGAGACCGTTGCTTGGTGCAAAACCCATGGCGCCCATTCCGTCGTGAACCACTACGATTTAGTGGGCGACATGGCGGCAATTGGCACAAATAGCGCAGACTTTATTGTTCAGTATGCTGACACCGCTCAGCATTGGGACGCCATGTGTGAACTGGTCGCCCCGCAAGGAAAATCGGCACAATTGTTGAAACCGAAGAAAAACTCGACATATCGGCGCTTCAAGGCAAGTCGGCGTCGTTGAACTGGGAGCTTATGTTTACCCGTTCAATGTTTAAAACCGGGGATATGCATAAACAGGGCAAAATTCTTGCCCGTATGGCGGCGCTGGTAGATGATGGCATTATTGAGACAACCGAAACCATGGTGCTTGAAGGGCTTTCAGCTGCAACCTTAAAAAAGGCGCACCAGATTGTTGAGACAGCTTCTATGATTGGCAAGCTAGTAGTGAAATACTGATATTGATATGAGCACTAATACAGAATTGAATGGTGATTGGGACTACATCATCGTGGGTGCAGGCACTGCCGGATGCGTGCTGGCCAATCGGTTGAGCGAGAATCCGCGGCATAAAGTGTTGCTGCTGGAGGCGGGTGGCAATGATAATTATCATTGGGGTCCATATTCCCGTGGGGTATCTTTATTGCATTGGAAATCCGCGCACGGACTGGATGATGAAAACAGCCCATGAAGAGGGATTGAACGGACGATCGCTGGTTTATCCGCGCGGCAAAGTGCTGGGCGGCTGCACCTCGGTCAACGGTATGATCTATATGCGGGGCCAGGCGCGTGATTACGATGTTTGGCAGCAAATGGGCAATCCGGGTTGGTCCTGGGATGATGTTTTGCCCTATTTCAAAAAATCTGAGGACCACCATGACGGCTCGTCTGAAAGTCACAGTTCGGGCGGTGAGTGGAAGGTGTCCACACAGCGGTTAAAATGGCCCATTCTCAAAGCCTTCCAAGAGGGTGCGACCGAATTTGGATATATGCCGACGGATGACTTCAATGATGGCAACAACGAAGGCTCAGGCTTTTTTGAGGTCAATCAGAAAAACGGCGTGCGCTGGAACACGACCAAGGCGTTTTTGAGGCCTGCGATGAAGCGGCCCAACCTTCAAGTGGTGACGAACGCCTTAGTGGATCGCATCATTCTCGACGGCAAGAGGGCAGTTGGGATTGCCTATCACCATAAAGGGAAATCGATAAATGCGCGGGCGCGACGCGAAGTTGTGCTTAGCGCAGGGGCCATCAATTCGCCCAAAATATTGGAGCATTCGGGCATTGGGCGACCCGAGATTTTGAATGAGTTTGGCATTGAGGTCTTGCACGAAGCCAATGGGGTGGGCGAAAATTTGCAAGATCATTTGCAAATCCGCACGGTGTTTAAAGTGCACAACACCAAAACGCTCAATGAGATGGCCAATAGCTGGATTGGCAAAGTTGGAATTGCCGCGAAATATGCCTTCAATCAAAGTGGCCCATGTCGATGGCGCCCAGTCAATTTGGCCTGTTCACCAAAAGCGACCCTTCTTTGGAAACGCCAAACCTTGAATATCACGTGCAGCCGCTTTCAACGGACAAGCTGGGCGACCCTCTTCATCCCTTTCCTGCGATCACCGTTTCGGTGTGCAATCTAAGGCCGGATAGCGTTGGCAGCAGTCATATTGTGTCGCGTGATCGAGAGCCGCAGCCTGATATTCAGCTGAATTATTTGAGTGCGCAATCGGACAAAGACGTGGCGGTAAAGTCACTTCGGCAGGCCCGGATGATCATGACGGCGAGCCGCCTGCAGCCGTTTGCGCCAGAAGAGATTTTGCCGGGGCCAGAAAAAGTTGCTGATGAGGAGTTGTTATTCGAAGCGGGCAATATTGCTACAACGATCTTTCACCCCGTTGGCACCTGTAAAATGGGGAATGACGCGAATAGCGTTGTTGACCCAAGGCTTAAGCTGCATGGGATTGACGGGTTGCGCGTTGTTGATGCGTCGATCATGCCCAAAATTGTTTCCGGGAATACTGCGTCGCCGGTGATCATGATTGCGGAAAAGGCGGCAGACATGATCCGAGAGGATGCAAGATGAATGATCAAAAACTGGTTGTCGTCGCGCAACTCGCGGTGAATGATGAGTTTGCCGTGCCCTTTGCAAAGGCGATTGATGAACTGGCCACCGCGTCACGGGTTGAGACTGGATGTCAGGCCTATGATGTTTATTGTGCGAACGACGCAGTCAGCAAATTCCTCATTTATGAGGTTTGGGCGACCAAAGCAGATTGGCTCGCTCATCGGCATACTTCGCATATGGAGCAGTTTAAGCTGGCGGCGCGGTCAATGCAGGCCTCTACAACAGTCGAGAAATTTACTTTGCAAGACGCGATGCGCGAACAATGATGTGTTGAAGATCTAATGAAAATCACGGCTTGGAAACAGTTTCTTGGCTTGATCGCGCGGATGGTGCGCGCGGGCGCTAGGTTTAGCTTTATTAAACCGACGCGCGACATCGTCTGCTTGTGGCAAGGTTTCGCCTAAAACATCATCTTGAGGGTGCCAAGCTTGGTGAGTTCGTGCGACATATCTTCGATTTTTGAGCAATGAGGTGCACAACAATGCCTTCACGTTGCAACGTGCCTGTGACTTTGAGCAAGCGACCGCTCATGACGATGCGGCGATAGCGTTCATATATTTTGGGCCATACCACAATATTGGAGACCCCTGTCTCGTCTTCTAAGGTGAGAAAGATGACCCCCGATGCGGTGCCGGGGCGTTGTCTTGTAATGACCAAGCCGCACACAGAAACGCGTTTTTGGGAAATGGTTGATAATGCGGCATGGGGCGTCAGTCCAACAATGTTGGGACGCAGCAACTCTAAAGGATGTGCCTTTAAGGAAAGGCGCATGGACACATAATCTTCCACCACTTCTTCGCCTAAATGCATTTTGGGCAAGCGCACATCCGGTTCAAAAATGCTTCGCCATCAATGGGGTTGTTAAAGAGCGGTAGGGGCTTTTTCGCGCGAATGGATTTAACCTGCCACAGGGGCGTTTCGGCGATTAAGCCCGATGGATAAAAAGGCGTCCGCTTCGGCCAAACGCTCCAAGGCGCTTGGGTTGATGCCTGCGCGAAGCCAAACGCTTTCAGGATCCTGATAACCGTTGCCACGGGCCGCGACCAGCCAGTTGGCATCTTCTTCTCGAAAGCCTTTAATTTGGCGAAAGCCCAGCCTTAGGGCCCATGCGCCATCCGCGCGTTTTTCCAGCTTATTGTCCCATTCGCTATGGTTGATGCAAACGGAGCGGACTTCAATTTGATGTTCGCGCGCATCACGCACAATTTGGGCTGGCGCATAAAAACCCATGGGTTGTGCGTTGAGTAAGGCGCAGGCAAAAACCGCAGGATAATGCCTTTTAAGCCACGCTGAAACATAAGCCAGCATGGCGAAAGCCGCCGCGTGGCTTTCTGGAAAGCCATATTCACCAAACCCCTCTATTTGTGAAAAGCAACGTTCAGCGAAGTCTTGCGCGTAGCCGCGTTCAAGCATGCCACCAATAAAACGATCACGAAAAGTACTAATGGTGCCCATGCGCCGAAAGGTTGCTAGCGAACGGCGCAAACGGTCGGCTTCTTCAGCGCTAAAGCCTGCGGCCACCACGGCGATTTGCATGGCCTGTTCTTGGAAAAGAGGTACCCCTAATGTTTTGCCAAGAACCCCTTCTAACTCTTTAGAGGGAAAGGCGACTTTTTCTTTTCCCTGTCGGCGATTGATATAAGGGTGGACCATGCCCCCTGAATGGGACCAGGACGCACAATCGCGACCTCAATCACCAAATCGTAAAAGGTTTTGGGCTGCATGCGCGGCAAAAAATTCATTTGCGCACGGCTCTCCACCTGAAAAACCCCCACCGCATCGGCGATACACAGCATGTCGTAGGTTTCTTCATCTTCCTGCGGCACAGTTGCAAGGTTCCATGATGTGTGATGATGCTGCTCAATGAGTTGAAAGGCTTTTCGAATACAGGTGAGCATCCCCAAACTCAACACATCCACTTTTAAAATGCGAAGTGCATCAATGTCGTCCTTGTCCCACTCAATAATTGTGCGGTCATCCATGGCGGCGTTTTCAATCGGACAAAGCTCGTCCAGCCGATCTTGAGTGATGACGAAGCCGCCCCCCCACATGTTGGGAAAGGTGGCGGGGAAAGTCCGATGATTTCTCCAATCAGTCTGATGGTTTGTTTGAGCCGATGATCCGTTAAATCCAACCCCAATTCTTGCATGCGTTTTGTATCGGCACCACCATTCGACCACCCCCAAATCTGACCAGAAAGGGCAGCTGTGACATCTTGTGAGAGCCCCATAACTTTCCCAACCTCACGAATGGCACTGCGCGAGCGGAAATGGATAACGGTGGCGCATAGTCCGGCGCGGTGTCGTCCATATTTTTCGTAAATATGTTGGATGACTTCTTCGCGCCGCTCATGCTCAAAATCCACATCAATGTCGGGCGGTTCTTGTCGGTGGCGCGACACAAAGCGCTCAAACACCATAGTGATCATATCGGGACTTACATCGGTGATGGCGAGTGCATAACAAAGAATGGAGTTGGCCGCTGATCCGCGCCCTTGGCACAAAATATCATTTGAACGGGCAAATTGCACAATATCGTACACCGTGAGAAAATAGGCTGCATATTGCAGCTCCCCCACTAGCGTGAGTTCTTTTTCGGCTAAGTCTAAATAGCGCTGGGGTATGCCGTTCGGGCAACGCCGTTCCAATCCTTCATATGTTAGACGCGCCAACCGATCCTGCGCTGTTTCGACTTGATTGGATTCATTTGGATAGTTGTAAGATAGTTCATCAAGTTGAAAACTGCATGTCGCCGCAATTTCTAATGTGCGGCGCAAAGCGCTGGGGTGGCTATAAAAAAGCCGTTGCATATCCGTTGCGCCTTTTAGGCGCCGCTCAGCATTTGGGAGCGCTTTGCGGCCAATCTCGTCAATGGTGATATGTTCGCGCATACAGGTTAAAACATCAGCCATTTGCCGGCGGCTAGCGCGATGCATTAAGACATCGCCGATCGCGACCATGGGGGTGGCGAGGCGATTTGCAAGCCGAGCGCATCGATCAAAATAGGCTTGGTCGCCACCATCATATTGGGGAACGGCACCTAAAAAAACGCGACCGGGAAAAGTCTCGCTCATTTTGTGCAGGTGTTGAATTACCAATTTATGCATGAGCTTTTTTTGCGGCAAGGCGATTAAGACCATGCCGATGCAAGTATCCAATATATCTTGCAGCCTTAGTATACATTCGCCCTTTTCTGCGCGTCTTTTCCCTTTGGTGAGCAATCTTGTTAGCCTGGCATAAGCTGGCCTATCTTGCGGTAATGCCACCCAATCCACAGGACTATCGTTAAGCACCAATCGTGTGCCAACGATCAGCTTGGGAAGCCTTGATGGCTTGGGGCAATCAATGTGTTGGTGCACGCCCACATCCTGGCGCGAACTGGAATCAATTTGTTTTTGAGAGCGAATGGCAATCGCTTCCTCGTTTGCTCGTTCATATTCTTTAAGTGCTGAAAAGGCGCGAACCACCCCCGGCAAGTGAGTTTTTATCGGTGATGGCTAGGGCAGGTAGCTCAAGCTCAATGGCGCGGGCTACCAACTCCTCAGGATGGGAGGCCCCTTCCAAAAAAAGTGAAATTGGTTGTGATGCACAATTCTGCATAGTCGTGCACGATGTTGGCAGGTAGAATGGGCGCATAATTCATGCAAACTCCCCTTGCACAAACCATGCAGGGTTTTGGGGCGTATAAAACAACCAGAGGCGTCGTCCCTGTTGGGTTTCAACTCGCCAATAGTCGCGCAGCCCTTTGCGCCAATTGTCGTCCTGCACCCCACCACTCTGGCGCGATACGTTCGGGGCCAATGGCTTTTTTGACGGCAAATACCATGCGCCGCCAACGGAAAGTGGGCGGCGGTACATGCTCATTTCCCTCAATGAGTTCGGGAGAGAAAAAACACAATGGACGTGGCGGTGTTTTGGGCCATTGATGCACAGGCCGAGACCATGCTGCGGGGGAAATAGAATAACACCGCTCAGGGGTGTGGCTGGATTGCGGTAGAAATCGTACAATATTTTCGATCCCGATGCGGCTGCCAATACGGGTGATCAAATCATCTAATGCTTCATCATTTTGCAGGGTGCTGGTGCCAATTTGCTCGACGGGCAGGGCCTCTATCCCAACGGCGCGCAGGTGCATTTGGTCAATGCCATATCCAGCATCTAATTTTTCAACTCCTCGCTCAAACAGTTTAAGCAGCCGCGCAGGGTCTCGCATGGGGCGGGCGAGCTTTAGGTCTGTACTTTCATCAGCTTGATCGACTTTTCGGATCGTCAGGCGCAAATGATGGGTGCCATATTCAAAGCGTTTAAGTTTTTCTGTGAGCTGGCCTAATAGGCGATCTAAACCAGCCATCACATCGCTTTGTAAACCAATCGGATCCGGAAAGCGGAGGCGTGCGCCAAAATTTGGGGGGTCGCCGATAGGCGTAAGGGCTTCGGATTGCCATCCCATCGCTTGGTCAAGCTTTTCAAGTACATCTGGGGCAAACCGATGATTTATATTTTTGCGAGGCAAGGCCAGCATTTGCTCGATTGTGTTGATGCCCAGCCGCCTAAAACTTATCACGTCCTTTTCACTTAGGCGGAGGCTTGCAATGGGGTAAGCTTTGAATAGACGCCATCGTCTCCCCAGCAGGGGGCAATCATATCTTTGGAGGCATAATGGCTGATCGCCCAGGCTGCGCCGATTGTATCCGCAATCCCAATATGCAGGTCGAGACTGATTGGGTGAGGCGTTGATGCATTTGCTTGAGCATATTGTTTTCGTTGCCAAATAAATGGGCGCAACCGCTAATGTCGAGCAATAATCCATCATGCCCGTTAAGCCCAACCCATGGTGAATATTGCCGTGCCCATCTGGCCAAGGCGTATAAAAAAAACGTTGGTCCGCGATAAGGTTCGCGGGCTCACTGATCAATTTTGGGCAGAAGGCGCGGGCATCTGAATAGCTCATGCCCACATAAAGCCCATGGGCCATGGCTTGTTTATTTAGGCAATAAATGCGGTCTGTATTTTGTTCATGGTGAACAAGTGCGAATGGCGCATCAACCGGCCTTTGGCGCAAGACGCGGTTGCTCGCCAGTTTCGGAAACCACAATGACACGACGCGTTTTTGCATGCCAGCGCACCTCCCAACTCTTTAGTGTTCCTGTTTTGTTCTTTATAAGCGACCAACTCTGTAGAGTCGAGTCTGAAGAATCAAATTTAGGCTGGCAGTTCCATCTGGTGTGGGCCGCATTGTTGCCCGCATCATTTTGAATCATAAACAGCCCAGCAATATTCCCGTCCTTGGCGGCAAGTTGTAATCGGCGACCTTGGCGAAAGTCTATAGGCTCAGGCAATTCAGCCACGACAAAGCTCACCGCGCCAGATCGCAACGCGTCTTCCGACGTGCCCAGAATTTCAGCTTGGTCTTTGCACTTCACCATGATGGCGCGCGCTGGATCGTAAAAAGGAGCAAGGCCTAAGGGGTGGAGTTGTTCTGACTGCCAGCGGTACGTACCCACAAGATAGGGCCATCCAATTGCCCAGCCATCATTGCGGCAAAACCATACCGTGCGGGACCGCACACTTCATGGGCGCGGCCAGTCGAAAGGGGGAAAACCTGTCCAAAAGATTGTTGTATGCTCATAAGAACAAAATAGCAACAAATGCGAAAAAGATAAATAGTTTTGATGTCGCAGGTAATGCCTTTAGCCCGCCTTTGCCGGGTCGCGGCCCGAAACACTTTGTTATTCGCTGTTTAGGTGAGGGATCATGGAGCCGTGAGGTTGCGCACGGTGAAGTTGCCGATTTGAGCCGGGATATGTGGTCGCAACCATTTGCCTGCTGGCGCGCCTATTGCCGTTATGCAACGTGCTCCAAGTCGTTCAAAGGCAATTTTACAAAGAAGGTTGTGCCCTCATTGTCATTGGACAAGAAGCCAATTTCTCCCTTCATTGCATCTACGATTTCTTTCGAAATATAGAGCCCAAGACCAGTCCCGCCGTTTTCACGCGTTGTGGAACTATCGGCTTGTGAGAAGCGTGCGAAAATCTTTGACCTGAAGGCGTCTGGCACCCCTTTGCCATTGTCACTCACCGAAATTTTTGCCACGCCATCGACTCGCTCCACCCGAATCCTAACTTCACCGGGATCAGCGGAAAATTTTGACGCATTCGACAACAAGTTTGTAATTACCTGCATAAGGCGGGCTTCATCAACATTTAGGTTTAGGCTCGGCTCACAAAATTCGAGTGCAAGTGTCGCACGATGTTGCTCCGCATAAGCTTTGTTGAGCGTGATTGATTGCTGGATTAAGGCTTCTAAATCGACATTTGTCGGCCGCAATACCAAATTTCCGGACATGATGCCGTTTATGTCGAGAAGGTCATCAACCAAACTGGCGAGACGGTTGCAATTGGCATGCGCAATCGCAATCAGGTTGCGGGCCTTATCCGGGATGCCGGGAATAACCCCGCCATTAATGATGCCAATCGATCCTTTGATAGACGTGAGCGGCGTGCGCAGTTCATGGCTTACCGTCGCCACAAACTCTGTTTTTAACCGATCAAGTTTGCGCATCTCCGTGATGTCTTGAACCGTGCCCACTATAGTTTTGGGTTGGTCATTCTCAAGCAGCAACTCAACATGCTGCATAATGTCTTTTTCTGTACCATCCTTGCAAATCACAATATGACTGAAGCTGACAGGCCCCTTTCGAAGGCTTTCAATGCGCAAGTTCTTTCGCGCCATCTTGCGTTCATTTTCAGGAACCAGTTCTGAAAGGAAGTCGACCGCACGTTGCTCTGGAATTTCCTCCAGTCCCAAATCTCCAGCACCTCATCCGAACACCAGAAGTTGTCGTGTTCAACATCAAATTCCCCAGCTGCCCATGCGCGCGATGTGCTGGCTTGGCGCAAACGCCGTCCACTTTGCTCCAGTTCGCTGGTGCGTTCATCAACGAGCCTGTTAAGTCGATCATGACGTCCGCTTATCAACAAGACGAACACGCCCACTGCGGTTGTAAAGGCGAGCCCCGGCAACCATGATCAACCATGAGTTTGATGGCGGGTCTTTGCAACAAATTCTTGTGTTGGATAAATCTCCGCGCGCCATTGGCGGCCGCCAAATTCGATTGGGTATTGCTGCGTCAAATTGATCGCGCCGCCAAATATGCCCTTTTCGTCAAGTTGGCGCACGCCATCGTCGTCGGCGGCGCTTTCATATAGAAACTGCTCTTGTGCCGGGGCAGAAAGATCGGTTAGCTGCACGATAAATGGTGTGTCGTTGAAGTCTGCAATGGCAGCGGATGTGATGTCGCCAACGCGGAACACCGCCACCATAAAGCCTTTGATTTTCTCGCGCCGCTCCTGCACGTTTGGTGGCACTTCTCCACCCTCATAAATGGCAGATAGGCAAGCGCGCCATTTTGGGGGGGTTTCGTTTTTTAAAATCAATTTGATGCGTTGAGTGGCCACAAGGTCGCCTGTTTCGATAGCCTTTTCAAAGGCAATACGACGTGCAGGGGGGGTGGGGGGGACCCTACATCAAACCCGAGGCTTATCTTGTTTGGCTCAAAGGGGGGGTTCGACAAACTTTACAGG
>LLEO01000181.1_pt1 | contig 10364 bp, 14 predicted proteins | sample 595861 | NCBI WGS metagenome assembly LLEO01 (sample SAMN02919315, study PRJNA255460) | bioreactor metagenome | biome: chemostat; feature: culture 2012_25.1; material: sediment; isolation source: day35 25degC chemostat 2012 inoculated with Wadden Sea sediment taken from... | place: Germany: Bremen ... | reverse complement strand
CCCCTATCTGTGGGCCGCTTGCGGATCACAGGGCCGTCAGGAACAGACTGGCGTCTCGGATCAAGATAACTGCATGATTTTGCACGATGATGTGACGGATGCCGATCGCGACGGATACTTTGCCGAGCTGGCGAAGTTCGTCTGTGACGGGCTGGATGTCTGCGGTTATTTCTATTGCCCCGGCGATATGATGGCGACAAACCCACGCTGGTGTCAGCCCCTGTCGGTTTGGAGAAACTATTTCGATGGTTGGATCGCCAAGCCAAGCCCCGAGGCGCAGATGCTGGCCTCGGTCATGTTTGACCTTCGGGCGATTGCCGGGGACGGAAGCCTGTTTGAGGGGCTTCAGAAAGACACGCTGGCGATGGCGGCGAAGAACTCGATCTTCGTGGCGCATATGGTGTCAAACTCGCTCAAGCACACGCCGCCGCTTGGTCTGCTGCGTGGCTTTGCCACAATCCGGTCGGGGCGAACACAAGAACCAGCTGGATATGAAGCACAATGGCGTGGTGCCCATCGTCGATCTGGGCCGCGTGTATGCGTTGCAGGGTGAGCTGACCGAGGCCAACACCCCGCGCGCGTCTAGAAGCGGCGATCCATGCTGGTGGCCTAAGCCAGTCGGGCGGGCAGGATCTGCTGGATGCCTATGACCTGATTGCCGACACGCGGCTGGAGCATCAGGTCGCCGAAGTCAAAGCCGGTGGTAAGCCGGACAATTATCTGTCGCCCTCGGACCTGTCCGAGTTTGAACGCAGCCACCTGCGCGATGCCTTTGTTGTGGTGAAATCCATGCAGAGCGCGATCGGGCACGGGCGCGGGATGCTGGGCTAAGACAGGTCAAAACAGGCTGAAACCGGCCAAAACGGGTAGGGAGGAAACCGAATGTTCTTTGAGATGGTCGCCACACTGGTATCAGGTTTTGCAGGCGCAGGTGTGGTGCTGCTTCTGAACAAGATCAGCGGCGGGCGGTTGCCGAAATGGGCCATGCCCGTCGCGCGGGTCTTGCCATGATTTCGACCACGATTGCCAATGAATACGCTTGGTATGACCGAACACACGCAACCCTGCCCGAGGGGATGGTTGTTGTTCATACGGTTGAAAAACAGACTTTCTATCGCCCGTGGACCTATGTGAAACCTTTTACCGAACGGTTCATCGCTCTGGACGAGCCGTCCGTGCGCACGCACGACGCGCGCCCGTCCATGCGGATGGTCGATGTGTATTTCCTTGGCCGTTGGTCTGCGCCGGAAAAGATGGTCATGCTGGCTGACTGCGACGCTGGGAAACGCGCCCCTTTGATCGATGGCGTTTCGTTTGATGCCAATGGAGAGGTTAGCGGCGTTGACTGGTTCTCGCCGGGTGAGGGGGATCCGCTGGTTACGGCAATCTGTAAACTTGAGGTATCGTGATGCAAATCCTGACGAAGCTGTCGTTGCGCTTTCGGATCTTCCTGTTCTTTGCCTTCATGGCCGTCGCTGCGGTTCTGTTGGTCATCGGGGCGCTACTGGTCGGGGCAGGCCGTGCCACGCCTGACAATGTCGCCTCGGGTTTTGTCTTTGCAGGTGTTTTGTCCAGCTTCGGATTGCTGGCGCTGGTGGCCGGTGTGTGGTTCCTTTTTGACGAGAACGTCGCTCGCCCCATCGAGCGTCTGGCCTCTGGCCTGCGATCCAAGGCCCACGCAGGTGCTGGCGAAGTAGACATGCATAGCGCACGTTTTCTGGGAGATTTGGCCCCCGCGGCTGAAGCCGTGTCTGAGCAGTTGATGAGATCGACAATGGATCAGGCCAGCATCGTTGCTGCTGAAACCCAGCGCCTGTCTGCTGACAAAGCCCGCCTGACGGCGCTGTTGTCTGAAATCCCGGTCGCCATGGTGCTGATCAATCCGGCGCACCAGATTGTGCTCTACGATAAACAGGCTGCTGCTGTGCTGTCTCAGGTTAGCCCGGCACGCTTGAACGCCTCGATTTTTGATTACTTCCAGAAAACGCCCTTCATGGCGGCCTATCACAAGATGATTTCGACCGGATTGGAGCAGAGCTTTACGGACCTGTCCGCTGCCAATGGGCTCGAGTTCGATGCCCGCCTGAAGCCGCTTGCGCCGGGCGAAGGCTATCTGCTGATGATCGACGAAGCCCACACCACCATCGCACCAGACGAAGGCCGCCCGGTTGTGTTCGACTTCGATCTGATGGAGGGGCAGGCCACTGACGACCTGATGGAGATGAGCCTGCGCGATCTGACCTATGTGGTGTTCGACACGGAAACCACAGGTCTTTTGCCGCACAAGGACGAGATCGTGCAGATCGGCGCCGTGCGCGTGGTGAAGGAAAAGATCGTTCCCGGCGAGGTGATCAACCAGCTTGTCGATCCCGAAATGCCGATCCCACCGGCATCGACGAAGGTGCATCATGTGTCTGACATGATGGTGGCGGGAAAGCCGACCATTCGCGAGGCCGGGAAGAGCTTTCACGACTTCGCGCGTGGTGCGGTTCTGGTGGCCCACAATGCGCCGTTCGACATGGCGTTCCTGCGCCGTCACGCTGACGATTGCGGGGTCGAATGGACACATCCCATTCTGGACACCGTGCTGCTGTCGGCTGTCCTTTACGGTACGACCGAAGTGCATACGCTGGACGCGCTCTGCGATCGTCTGGGCGTGGTGATCCCGCCCGAGCTTCGCCACACCGCCTTGGGCGACGCGCAAGCCACCGCCGAGGTTCTGTGCAAGATGCTTGCGATGCTGCATTCCAAAGGGATCGAGACGCTGGGCGGCGCGATTGCCGCGGCGAAAAAGCACAAACGCCTTCTGGAAGACCTGAACTAACGCAGATTTACTAATGCAGAGGGTTAGCGGCTTTCGTCCGCCCCCATGCGCCGTTCCAGCCAGCGCACGCCTGCCGAGATGATCAGGACCAGCACAAGGTATTCCAGGATCAGAAGTGTGTAGATCTCAAGCGGGCGGTATTCGGTCACCACCAGCTCGTTCGCGCGGCGGGTCAGTTCCTGCATCCCGATGACGGACGCAAAGGCCGACATTTTCACGATATAGATGAACTGGTTGGCCAGCGGCGGCAGGATGCGGCGGACGGCTTGCGGCAGGATGACATAGCGCATCGCCTTGGCGCGGCTTAGCCCGATGGTCTGGGGCAGCTTCAGCTTGCCCACGCGGGACAGCTTGAATGCCCGCGCGGAAGATCTCGGCGGTGAAGGCGCTGTCGGACAGGGCCAAGGTGATGACCGCGCCCCAGAATGGTCGATCGAAATGCTGATCCCCATCCCGCGCATCACAACGGGCAGGCCATAGAAGACCCAGAACAGCATCGGCAGAAGCGGGATTGCGCGGATGAGCTCGACATAGATCCGGTTGGGCAAGCGCAGCCAGCGGTCTGCGCGAAGGCGGGTAGGGCCACAAGTAGCCCGATGATGATCGAGGCCACCGCTGCCAGAACCGAAATCTGAATGGTCGAGGTGAAGCCACGGATCAGGAAGCGGATATTGGTCCAACCGTTGTCTGTTGTGGGGTCAATGACATACCAGCCCCATGTGCCGGGTGCGGCCGAACAGGCGGTGAGCAGCAAAAGCGACGACAGCAGGGCGATTGTTCGAAAAGTCATATCGGCCCCCTCAGTGTTTCAGGATCTTATCAAGGAAAAGTGCGAAACGTTCAGATTTCGGGGCCTTGAACGCCTGTTCAGGTGCGCCAATTTCAACGATTTCGCCCGCGTCCATAAACGCGATCCGATCCGCAACACGGCGGGCAAAGCCCATTTCGTGCGTGACACAGATCATCGTCATCCCGTCGGCGGCCAAGTCCTCCATGACCTCTAGCACTTCGGCAATCATCTCGGGATCAAGCGCCGAGGTCGGCTCGTCAAACAGCATCAGCTTGGGTTCCATGCACAAGGCGCGCGCGATGGCGACGCGTTGTTGCTGCCCACCTGACAGTTGTGCGGGGCGTTTGTCGGCCTGTTCGGGGATGCGCACGCGGTCAAGATAAGTGCGCGCACGCTCTTCCGCCTGGGCGCGGGACAGGCCAAGGGCCTTCACTGGGCCAAGGGTCAGATTGTCCAGAACAGACAGGTGCGGAAACAGGTTAAAGCTTTGAAAGACCATGCCAATGTCACCGGGCCGCTGTACATTCTTCACCTCGCCCTGCAGGTGAATGTCACCTTCTTGATGAGCCTCTAATCCGGCCAGTAACCGCACGACCGTTGACTTCCCTGACCCCGAGGGGCCGCAGATAACCAACTTCTCGCCAACCTCAACCGTCAGCGAGATATCCCGCAGCACCTGAAAGTCGTCATACCACTTTGAGACGCCTGTCATCTGAACGGCGGTGTTGGGTTGTTTTTTGTTCTGCACTTGTTCAACGCGCCGTTTTTTGTTCAACTCATCGTGACCGGTGATCCATTCCGTATACGATCACGTAATCTATATGGATGAAAACGAATATTTATAACCGCCAAAAGGACAACGAGCGATGAACTTTTTGAGAACTCTCGGAGCGGGGCTGCTGGCTCTGGCGACACTAACTGGGGCCGCCACGGCGCAATCCGCGTTGAATGAGATCCTGTCAGGCGGTGTCCTGAAGGTAGGGACGACAGGCGACTGGAACCCCATGTCGGTGCGCGATCCGGCGACCGAAGGCTACAAGGGTTATGATATCGACGTCATGACCGAACTGGCGAAAGACCTTGAGGTCAAGTTGGAGTTTGTGCCGACCGATTGGAAAACACTGGTGAATGGCATCGTGGCTGGGAACTATCACATGACGGGGGTCGGCCTCGATCTCGCCGTCGCGGATGAAGGTGGCGGGCTATTCAGACCCGTATATCTCGGTCCAGATTTTGCCGTTTACCACATCTGACAAACTGGCGGGTTTTGACGGCTGGGAGTCGATCAACAAGCCCGAGGTGAAAGTCGCGACCACGCTGGGCACATCCTTTGAAGGCATGGTGAAAGAGTGGTTTGCGGACGCTGACATCAAGGTGGTCGAGGCACCTGCGCGTGGCTATCAGGAAGTCCTGTCGGGCCGTGCAGATGTGTTCATTACCTCGAACATTGAAGGCGCCACACTGACGCAGAAATTCCCGCAGGTGACAGCTATCCCAGTAGACGCGCCGCGCGCGCCGACCCCGATCGCAATGCTTCTTCCGCAGAATGATCAGGTCTGGATCAACTATGTGAACAGCTGGATCAAGCTGAAGCAGGAAAAGGCTTCTTCGACGCCACCGCCGCAAAATGGGGCCTGCAGTAAACGGACTGCCCCCAGAATTGAGAAGGCCGGGTGTTCGCCCGGCCTTTTTCACGCAAGTGGTGCGGTTTGATAAAGCTTCACCTTGGTGCCCCCATGATCGATCGGAGGTCCGGGGGGTAGGAACGGCAGGCCCGTCGCTTTGGCCAACCCGCCATCCGAGGTGATGATCGCAACCCGCCAACCCTTGAACCGCTCCTGAAACACTTTGCCCATCGTGCCGTAAAGCGCGAAGAGAAGTTTCTTGTTGCCGATCCGCGCGCCGTAGGGTGGGTTTACGATGATCAGCCCCGGCTTCGCGTCGGGGCGGGTGATGTCGCTGATCGACGCTCGGTAAACTGGCACATCGACGCGACGCCCGCGCTTTCAGCGTTTTTCTGGCTGTTCGCAATCGCGCCTGCATTTCGGTCGGACCCGAAAAATCGAACATTTTCGAGCATGGCAGGTACGTTCGCGCTTTTCAGGCTTTCGAAAGCCTTGGCATCAAAACTTGCAAGCTTTTCAAAGGCAAAGCTGCGGTCCCGACCGGGCAGAAGCCCTGCCGTCATCTCGGCCGCTTCGATCAGGAATGTGCCCGATCCGCACATTGGGTCCAGAACAGGCCCCTCGCCATCAAACCCCGCGGCGCGCAGGAACAAAGCTGCCAAGGTCTCGCGCATCGGCGCCTTACCAGTCGCGGTTTTGTGACCGCGCTTGTGCAGCTCTCGCCCGAACTGTCCAAGCTGATGGTCACAAGGTTGTCGTCGATGCGCACCTTGATGACCAGTGCCGCGTCCTTGCTGATCGGCGCACCCAGAGTCTCGGAAATCGCGCGCTCAACACGTTCGGCGGCCCCTTTGTGATGATAGATTTTCGAGCGTTTGCAGACGGCCTCGACCCGCACGGGGGTATCCGGGCGCAATACATCGCCCCAAGGGAACTTGCGTGCGCGTTTGTCCAGTTGCGCCATGTGGAAAGCACGAAACTCGCCAAGACGAACAAGTACGCGGGTCGCGCCGCGCAGCGTCAGGTTGGCGCGCCAGACCTCGGACCAATTGCCATGTGTGGTGACGCCGCCGGGGCTGACTGTTGGCGTTGGAAAGCCAGCAGCGCGGGCCTCGTCTGCAAGGAACGGTTCCAGACCGGGCGGGGCGACAAGGAAAATCTCAAGATCATCGGTGCTCATGGGGCCTTCTAGCCCAAAGGTCGCGGAGCGGCGAGCGAAATGCGCAAGGCCTGCTCACCCAAGCTCGTCCGTTGGAATAAGCGGGAAGAACTGACCATCCGACCAAACGCCAAACCAGCTTGCGCCTTGGAAATCTTCGGCCACGCCCAGATCGATCAGGCGATAGAAGGTCTTGCGATCAATCAGCGCCTCAAGCCCTGCGCGAACCTCGACATAGGGGCAGGGGGTTTGAGACGTGCAACCCAGCCGCAGGGGGTGATCCGGACCCGCGGTCACAGTATCGCCGACATGGGTCGTAAAATTTAGCCGTTGATCCCGTCCCGCGCCGGTCACCGTCATGTCGGTGGCCACAAAAGGTGCGTCTTCGACCGTGATGCCCCACTTTTCAACGGGTGTGACAAGGAAATACTTCCCGTCTTCACGCTTCAGGATGGACGAAAACAGCCGCACAAGCCCTTCGCGTCGGATCTCGCCACCTTCGTGAATCCAGGTGCCGTCGCGGGTGATGCGGATGTCGATCTCGCCGCTATATTCCGGTGTCCAAAGATGTACGGGGGGGAGAGATCTCCCGGCGTCCGCCCCAACGGCTTTCGACACCGCGTCGGCGTCAAAGGCCCGTATACCCGCCGATTTTCCAGAGCTTGCCGAATTTGTCATTTGGTCCCCATCTAAATCTGGCCTTTAATGAACTTAGTAGTCACGCAAAGGAATTGCCATGCAGAACGAAGATCTTCTGAGCGATGTCGAGGCCCTTGGCGCAAAACTTACCAAAGCGCGCAAGATGGTTGGCCGCAGGATCATGGGGCAGGATCAGGTGGTGGATCTGACGCTGGCCGCTGTTTTAGCCGGTGGGCATGCGTTGCTGATTGGTTTGCCGGGACTGGGGAAAACCCGATTGGTCGAGACGCTGGGGACGGTCATGGGATTGCACGATGGGCGCATTCAGTTCACGCCGGATTTGATGCCGTCCGACATCCTCGGAGCCGAAGTGCTGGAAGAAAGCGACACTGGCGCGCGATCTTTTCGCTTCATCAAAGGTCCGGTGTTCTGCGAGCTTCTGCTGGCCGACGAAATCAACCGCGCAAGCCCCCGCACGCAATCCGCGCTACTGCAGGCGATGCAGGAACACGAGGTATCGGTCGCGGGGCAGACCCATAACCTTGGTGAAGTGTTCCACGTGCTCGCCACGCAAAACCCGCTTGAGCAAGAGGGGACTTATCCGCTGCCCGAGGCACAATTGGACCGCTTTCTGGTGCAGATTGATGTGGATTATCCAGATCGCAACGCGGAACGCGACATCCTGCTGGCCACAACGGGGACCGAGGATGCACAGGTTTCGTCCGTCTTTAGTCGGGCTGAACTGATCGCCGCGCAGACGCTGTTGCGCCGGATGCCGGTGGGCGAAAGCGTGGTCGAGGCCATTCTGGATCTGGTCCGCGCCTGCCGCCCCCCCGATGATCCCAGCGCGCCGCAGATCGTGCGCGAAAACGTCAGCTGGGGGCCGGGCCCACGCGCCACGCAAGCGCTGATGTTGCTAGCCCGGGCGCGGGCGCTTTTGGATGGGCGACTGGCGCCGGGGGATCGACGACATTCACGCGCTGGCGGCGCCAGTGCTTAGCCATCGCATGGCCTTGGGGCTATGCCGCGCGGGCCGAGGGGATGACCCTGTCTGATGTCATCGGACAAACGGTGGCTGCGGTGCTGCAAACCGAGGTCGCGGCGTGAATTCCGACGGCGCCCCCATCCAGCTTCGGTCCCGTGCCGAGGCCTTGGCGGCGCGCCTTCCGCCCCTTCTGGTGGCGGCGCAGCACTTGGCCCAGTCCGTCGAACTTGGTGAACACGGGCGGCGACAATCTGGGCAGGGCGAGGCGTTCTGGCAATTCCGCCGTGCACAACCGGGGGATCCGTCGCACCGCATTGATTGGCGTCGCTCGGCACGATCCGACCGGCACTATGTTCAGGAAAAAGAATGGCAGGCGGCGCATTCGGTGCAGATCTGGGTGGACCCGTCTGCATCTCTTGCGTTCACGTCCAACCCGACACTGCCTGAAAAACGCGCGCAGGCTCAGATCATCGCGCTGGCCTTGGCGTCTTTGTTGCTCAGCGGCGGCGAGCGTGTTGGCCTGCTGGGGCAGTGCCTTAACGCCGGGACGTGGTCAACTGACGCTGTCGCGCATGGCGGATCAGATGCTGCGGGCGGATGCACCCCTAAGGGACGTTTTCGCGGTACCCCGCGCGCGGCAGGTGGTGTTTTCGGACTTCTTAGGGCCTCTGGATTCCACCCGCGATTTCCTACACGCCGCGCAGGGCAGGGGGCAGCGAGGGGTCCTATTCCAAGTGCTCGACCCGATGGAAGAGGTATTCCCCTTCCATGGCCGGGTGCTGTTTCAGGACGTGGGCGGTGTGCTGCGCCATGACACGCGCGAAGCGGGCGATTTGCGTGATCGCTATCTGGATCGTCTGGCGCAGCGCAAAGCCGAGCTCTCCGAGATCGCAAGGCGTGCAGGCTGGCGGTTCCACAGCTATCACACGCAAGATCCGGCAAGCGCGGCGCTCTTGTGGTTGTGGAATGCGATCGGGGGGCCACGGTGAGTGTCCTTGGCATAGGCTTCACCACGCCTCTGCTTCTGCTGGGGCTTCTGGCGCTGCCCGTGATCTGGTGGCTTTTGCGGGCCGTGCCCCCTGCACCCCGAAAACAAGTTTTTCCGGCCGTCACCCTGCTTTTGGGGTTGGAAGACAAAACCGTTCAGGCGGATCGCACGCCGTGGTGGCTTTTACTTTTACGACTTCTCGCGGTGGCCGCGATAATCATCGGATTTGCCGGTCCGGTGCTTAATCCGGATACCGCTCCGGGCAGGTCAGGGCGGCTTTTGATCTTTGTTGATGACTATTGGCCTGCAGGGTCGGATTGGTCGCAGCGGATGCAGGTGATCGAAGCGCGGCTTGAGCAAGCACAGGCGGCTGCGCGCCCTGTTTCCATTATTTTGGCAAGTTCTGTGGGGCGCGTGGATGTCGATCAGGACACCGTGTGGCAGACGGCAAACGCGTGGCAATCGGTGCTTCCGGGGCAGTCTCCGGTGGCGTGGGACGTCCCCTATGCGGTCACCAAGGACTGGGCGCAGGCGCAGGGATCTGCGGATGTGTTGTGGATTTCGGATGGGGTGCAGCGCGCGGGTCGTGCTGATCTGATTGCACATTTCGAACAAATGGGTGCTTTGGAGGTGTTGGAGCCCCCGTCGGCCCGCATTGGCGTTCTGCCTGCCACACTGGACGGCGGTGATCTGGTGCTGTCGGTGCTGAGCACCGGCCCCGCCCCTGCAACTAACCTGACCATCGAGGCGCTGGGACCGGACCCAGAAGGGATCGAGCGCGTGTTACTCTCGGCCCCGGTCTCGTTCGACAGTGGGGCCAATCGGGTCGAGCTTCGGTTGACCGTCCCAAGCGAATTGCGCAACCGGATTGACCGTCTGCAGATTGCCGATCATCGGGCTGCCGGGGCCATTACCCTTGCCGATGACAGCCTGCGCCGCCGTCGGGTGGCCCTGATGAACACGGTGGGCGAGCGTGAAGGCTGGAGCTTTTGTCGCCACTTCACTATCTGCGCGAGGCGTTGGTCACGACCGCAGAAACGGTCGAACTGCCCGCACTGTCCGAGCTGATCAAGGCAGGCCCTGATGTGATTATTCTGCCGGATGTGGCCAACTTTTCAGACTCAGATCGCGCGGCTTTGACCGAATGGGGTCACGGAAGGCGGGCTTCTACTGCGGTTCGCAGGCCCCCCCACAACTGGCGTCATCAGATCTTGGACAGGGGGAAGAGGACACGCTGCTGCCCCCCCGTGCGCCTGCGGGCAGGCGGGCGCGTGGTCGGCGGCGCGATGAGCTGGGGCGACCCCCCCGCGGGCGTCGCGCCGTTCACCCGAGAATCGCCCCCCCTTTACGGGTT
>LLEO01000180.1_pt1 | contig 10375 bp, 19 predicted proteins | sample 595861 | NCBI WGS metagenome assembly LLEO01 (sample SAMN02919315, study PRJNA255460) | bioreactor metagenome | biome: chemostat; feature: culture 2012_25.1; material: sediment; isolation source: day35 25degC chemostat 2012 inoculated with Wadden Sea sediment taken from... | place: Germany: Bremen ... | reverse complement strand
TTTCTATCTGTGCTGAACGCACGTTCGCAGGGGCATCTTCCGGCGGCTGGTTGAACGCTATTTAGAGACGGGCGAGCCGGTTGGATCACGACAATTGTCGCAAGCCCTTGATATATCATTGTCTGCCGCGTCGGTGCGCAATGTGATGGCCGATTTGGAAGACCTTGGCCTGATCGCCGCGCCGCACACATCAGCTGGCCGGGCGCCCACCCAGTCTGGCCTGCGCTTTTTTGTGGATGCCATGCTAGAAGTCGGGGCGGTGAATGAAGAAGAGCGCCGCACGATCGCCAAAAACTTTGAAGGCGTCGCGCACCATGAAAAAGTTGAAGATGTGCTGACCCAAGCCAGCCAAGTGCTTTCCGGCTTGTCCCGCGGTGCCGGATTGGTGATGGCACCCAAAGCGGACATTGTGCTCAAGCACATTGAATTTGTGCAGCTGGAGAAAAATTTGGCCATGGCGGTGCTGGTGGGGGAAGACGGGCATGTGGAAAACCGCGTTTTTCCAATCCCGCCCGGGCTGACCATGAGCGAGCTGGCGCAAGCTCCAACTATTTGTCCAGTTTTGTGGTGGGGCACACGTTGCGTGAAGCCTTGCAACAAATGGAAAAAAAGCAACAACAACAACAAACCGAGCTGGACGATTTGACCAATAGCTTGGTGGAAGCGGGCCTCGCCACTCTTTCAAAAGACAATAATGACAGCAGCCCCACCCTGATCGTGCGCGGCCGCGCCAATCTGATCAATGACACCATGGCCAATGAAGAATTGGACAAGGTGCGGCAATTGTTTGACGAGCTGGAGAGCAAAAAGGCCATTATCGATTTGTTGTCCGACACCCGCGACGCCGATGGGGTGCGCATTTTTATCGGCTCGGAAAACAAGCTGTTTTCCTTGTCCGGTTCATCCGTCATTTTGTCGCCATTTACTGACCATAATGACAAGGTGGTGGGCGTTGTCGGCGTGATTGGCCCCACGCGACTTAACTATGCCCGGATTGTGCCCGCCGTGGATTATACGGCACATGTGGTGTCAAAATTGATCCATAAGCGGGGCTGAACCCAAGACAAAGCTTGAAATTGATCCCGTGATGGTCGATATGCGGGGCAACAGCGATTTTCACAAAATAGAGTTGAAAGCCAAATGATGAGCGACGACGAGAAAAAAAGTGGACGAAACCGAAGTTCAGGATGGGGCTGAAGAAGCGCAGGGCGAGGCCGATGCGCCTGAAGCAGCGGACCCTGTTTCAGCCCTGGAAAGCGAAAATGCCAAACTGAAAGATCGTTTATTGCGGGCGGTTGCGGAAATGGAAAATTTGCGCAAGCGGGCCGAACGCGACGTTAAAGACGCACGCCAATATGCGATTGCCAATTTCGCGCGCGATATGCTGACTGCCACAGACAATCTTTCACGTGCCTTGATGACCATGCCGCAGCAGGCACGAGATGAGGCCGAGGGCACCTTCAAATCTTTAATTGAAGGTGTGGAGATGACAGAGCGGGAAATGATCCGCTTGTTGGAGAAAAACGGGATCCAGAAAATCGACCCTAAGGGCGAGAAGTTTGACCCGCATTTCCACCAAGCCATGTTTGAAGTGCCCAACCCCGATGCGGTTGAAGGCACGGTGACTGAGGTTATGCAAGCGGGCTATGTGATCGGTGAGCGTGTGTTGCGCCCTGCGATGGTGGGTGTGGCCAAAGGCGGCCCAAAAGCGGCACCAGCCGCTGCCGACCAAGGCGATAATATCGACAAATCGGTATAATCACCTTCTCTGTCCTACAAAATTACGACGGCGCTTAAGGCTTGTTCTTAGGTGCCGTTTTTATTGACGTCTTCAAATATCTGCTGCGCCGTCTTTTTAATGCTGTCGTTGCTTAAAAAGCCCCATAAAATCCGGCTTGGCGTCGATAAATATTTCGCTCGTGATTTCGAACTCATAATCATTGAACAAGCCCGCCGAGTAGATATAATCCTGCGGCCCCACTGTTAGGTGATAAAAAAGTGTGGTACCGCACTTGTTGCAAAACCCGCGCTCGGCCCAATCGGATGAAGCATAGCGCTGGATGTGTTCGGCGCCGCTGGCCTTGAGTTCGCTGGTGCCGTGCACACCGAGCTGTGGCCCACCGCCGTTAATTTTGCGACAAATGGCGCAATAGCAGGCGCCAATTTTTTTCGGCAAATCTTCCACTTCAATTTGCACCAATCCACACTGGCATTGTCCTTTGTGCATTGTACTTGCCTCCCTGTTTAAATGTTAGTTAACGATAAAGCCAATTCGCCGATCAGAATATGGCTGTTTTAACTCAATTCGAATTGCACGTCCTTTACTTTACTTGCTCGTTATGAAGGGGCCTCGCATGAAATTTAAAGCAAACAGCAAATATCTCGCCATCGTTGCTGGTGTTCTTACCATTTCGATTGTGGCCGCAAGCATTGTCATGACTCAATCCATCCTCAATCGACTGCTGTTGGAAGATGCGCGGACAGATGGCATGGGTTGGGCCCAGAGTGTCGCTGACAAAACCGAGAACATCGAGGCCTTGCTATCAGACAATCCCAGCAAACCTGTTACCGAACACATATTGGGCCGACTTAGCGCTGTTGGTAATATTTATTCATTCGAATTTATCAGCCCTGATGGTAAGCTCATGTTCCAGACAGGCTCGTATCACCCTCCGTCCGAGGCGGGCGATGCTGAACATCACGCGCACATACATGAGGTGCCTTCTGGTTCCCAAACCCCGGTCACGGCAAGCTGGGCCTCGACATCACTCTCTCACAATGACGACAATAGCGGAAATCACGCACATGGTGAGCACGAACAAAGCGCCCCACGATCATGGGGGCCATGAACATGGTCAACCGAGCGGCGATCATGCGGCGGCGGGGCCAGGCGGTTCAGGCAAGACAAACAACAAGATCATGCATACCGTGCACTTGGCAACAGGTGATGGTATCTCAAACCCGAAACACTACGCCGAAGTCACTCATCCATCCTAGACAATGGGGAATTGGCCTACTCCATCCGCGTACGCGTAGACCAGACTGAACGCTTTGAACTCTATCAGGCCGCAATTTGGCAGATTTCATTGGTTCTTGGGACAACGGCATTGATCGTGATTGGCGTCCCTGCCTTTTTCAATCATCGCAGCCGTGTGCAGACCGCGATTGCCAACCGTCGGGCACATTATCTGGCCAAACACGACCCCAATGACCGGCTTGGCCAATCGCACTAGCTTTTTGAGCAGCCTCGAACGTGCTTGCGCAAAATCATGGGACGGTGAGCAACTAATTGCGCTGCTTTCGATCGATATTGATAATTTCAAAGAGATCAATGATGGCTATGGCCACGATGTGGGTGACGAATTGCTGGTGCAATTTGCTGCACAACTTAAATATGAATGCGAATCTTTTGACGGTATTGCGCGAATCGGAGGCGATGAATTTGCTGCCTTTGCCTGTTTCGAAAATAAGGCTGCAGCTGATGATTACGTCACTAATCTTCAGCAAGCGCTTTCCCACCCCTATGAGGTGGGCGGCCACAATTTGATTGCAACCGCGAGTATCGGTGCGGCACATTTCCCCCGATAAAGCCCCAAAATGTAACCGATTTGATGAAAAAGTCGGATATTGCGCTCTACGCTGCCAAAACCGAAGGACGCAATTGTGCCGCTGTGTTCGCTGATCATATGGAAAACGAAATTGCAGAGCGCCGTGAATTGGAGTCCATTCTACTCCGCGCCCCTTCACAATTGCGATTTTGAGCTATATTTCCAGCCGCTTTATTGTCAGTACAAGAGCAAAGCTTGCGGCTTTGAAGCACTGATGCGCCTGCGAAATTCGGAGGGCGAATTCATTCCCCCAGATCGTTTCATTCCCGTGGCTGAGGAAATGGGAATCATGGATGAGTTGGGTGCTCAAATTTTGAAAAAGGGCACCGCGTCGGCGGCGCGATGGCCCGCCCATATGCGCTTAGCAATAAACCTTTCTGCGGCGCAGTTTGAAAGCGGACTGCTCGTTGATCATGTGCGTAATGCACTCTCAGAATCAAATCTATCTGCCCAAAGGCTAGAGCTTGAAATCACTGAAAGCATGTTGATGCAAAACACGCAGCGGAATTTGGCGCAGTTGCAAGAGCTCAAAGCGATGGACGTTTCCATCGCCATGGATGATTTTGGGACAGGCTACTCGTCGCTGGGTTATCTTTGGCAGTTCCCGTTCGACAAGATCAAAATTGATCGTTCATTTTTGAGCGGTGATGACCAGAGCAACGCTAAGGCAATGCAAGTTATCTCAACCATTATCGCGTTGGGCCACTCTTTGGAGATGCGCGTGACGGCAGAAGGGGTAGAAACTGAAGGACAGGTGGACATGCTGAAAAAGCTGAAATGTGATCAGTTGCAAGGCTTCTATTTGGGCCGACCAACCCCAGAATCCGAGTTACACCAATTTTGGGATAGCGCTACGGACATGATAAAATCACGCAGTGCTGGCTAGGCACCTTAAAGCCTAGAAAGAACGCACTCGGCGCAGGGTTAGATTAACCCGACCCCCTTCAGGAAAGGTCCCGGGGTGCGCCTTCAAAAGTGTTGAGCTTTGTGGAATCACTCGATCAATGCCGTGATAGGCCAGCCGCGACTCCCCATCCAGCATTACAATATCGCCTGACGACAGCTCAAAGCTTGAGGTCTTGCCGCCTCGGGTCTTGCCGCCGACGCGAAACCGTGCCCGGTCGCCCAGCGAAATCGACAAAACCGGGGCGTCAAAAGTTTCTTCGTCTCGATCCTGATGCAGCCCCATTTTGGCGCTGGTCGCATAATAATTGACCAAACATGCTTCGGGTGGCGCAGGGCATTTGGTCAATTCATCCCAAATATCGAGCAAAGTTTGGGGCATTTGCGGCCAATTTTCACCCGTTTCAGGGTGCGTCGACTGGTATCGATACCCGTTTTCTTTGTCGGCCACCCATCCGAGCGGCCCCAAATTGGTCATGCGCACAGAGAAAGCTTTGCCTGTGCGCGGCATGCGCGGCACAAAAAACGGTGCTTGATCAATTGCGCCAACCAATTGCTCTAAAAGCTGGTTTTGCTGTCCAGAGGACAGGTAGCCCGGAAAAAATTTCATTTTTATCGCTCCCGCCATCGCTTTTCGATGCAATTGTCGTTATATAGCCCCGTTTGATAATTCGGGGACAGGTTTAACTGTCATTCGATCGATATGAAAGCACCGAGAAAATTTTAGTTTTTCTTGGCAAAACGCTTGAAGCGGCCACGCGGCCTTCTTATATGTCGATCAATACCAAGGGATGTGCGGCGGCGCATTCCAAATCTTACGGGACCCGAGCGGCGATTAAGCCGGTTTAAGACTGCTGGAAACGGGGTCAGACACGGGTCTGCCAACAAAGAGGTTGAATAAATGGGTAAAGTAATTGGGATTGACCTTGGGACCACCAACTCATGCATCTCCGTGATGGATGGTTCCGAGCCTAAAGTAATTGAAAATGCGGAAGGCGCCCGCACCACCCCCTTCAATGGTGGGCTTCACAGAAGATGAGCGCCTTGTTGGTCAGCCGGCGAAACGCCAGGCGGTGACCAACCCAGAAGACACGCTTTTTGCTATTAAGCGCCTGATCGGTCGTCGGTTCGAAGACCCCAATGGTGGAAAAAGACAAAAAGCTTGTGCCTTATAAAATCGTAAAGGCGGATAATGGCGATGCGTGGGTGGAAGCCCGCGGCGAAAAGCATTCGCCCTCACAAGTGTCTGCCATGATCTTGCAAAAAAAATGAAGGAAACAGCTGAGAGCTATTTGGGTGAAGAAGTGACCCAAGCCGTGATCACTGTGCCTGCATATTTTAACGACAGCCAGCGCCAGGCGACAAAAGACGCCGGCAAAATCGCTGGTCTGGAAGTTTGCGGATCATCAACGAACCAACAGCGGCAGCGCTGGCCTATGGCTTGGACAAAAAAGAAGCGGGCACCATCGCGGTTTATGACCTTGGTGGCGGTACCTTCGATATTTCGATCCTTGAAATTGGCGATGGCGTTTTTGAAGTAAAATCCACCAATGGTGATACCTTCCTGGGTGGTGAAGACTTTGATATGCGCATGGTCGATTATTTGGCCGACGAATTTAAACGCGAAAACGGCATTGACCTGCGTGGCGACAAGCTGGCCTTGCAGCGCTTGAAAGAAGCCGCTGAAAAAGCCAAAATTGAATTGTCTTCAGCCACACAGACCGAAGTCAACTTGCCGTTTATCACGGCCGACCAATCTGGTCCAAAGCACCTTCAGTTGAAACTGACACGTGCCAAGCTTGAACAGCTGGTGGCGGAATTGGTGAAACGTACCGTTGGGCCATGTAAAGCAGCATTGAAAGATGCAGGCATTTCAGCCGCTGAAATCGACGAAGTTGTTTTGGTTGGCGGGATGACCCGTATGCCGAAAATCCAGGAAACTGTGAAAGAGTTCTTCGGCAAAGAGCCTCATAAGGGTGTGAACCCTGACGAAGTGGTGGCCATGGGTGCTGCTATTCAGGCAGGTGTGTTGCAAGGCGATGTGAAAGACGTGTTGTTGCTTGACGTAACGCCATTGTCTTTGGGCATTGAAACATTGGGCGGCGTGTTCACCCGCTTGATCGACCGGAACACCACCATTCCGACCAAGAAAAGCCAAGTGTTCTCCACTGCTGAAGACAATCAGTCTGCCGTGACCATCCGGGTTTCCCAGGGTGAGCGCGAAATGGCGTCGGACAACAAACTGCTTGGTCAGTTTGATTTGGTGGGCTTGCCCCCTGCACCGCGCGGTGTGCCGCAAGTTGAGGTGACATTTGACATTGATGCCAACGGCATTGTGAATGTGTCTGCCAAAGACAAAGGCACCGGCAAAGAGCAGCAAATCCGGATCCAAGCCTCTGGCGGTCTCTCCGATGATGAGATCGAAAAGATGGTCAAGGATGCTGAAGCCAACGCCGACACAGATAAGAAAAAACGCGAATCTGTGGAAGCGAAGAACCAGGCGGAAGCTTTGGTCCATTCAACAGAGAGCTCCTTGTCTGAACATGGCGACAAGCTGGATGACGAAACCAAATCTTCCATCGAGGATGCTTTGGCAGAGTTGAAAACAGCGCTTGAGGGGCGATGATGCTGAAGTGATCAAAGAGAAAACTTCAGCCCTTGCTCAAAGCTCCATGAAACTTGGCGAAGCATGTACCAAGCCTCACAAGATGAGGAAAATGGCGACCAAGAGGATGCTGGCGACGACAATGCAGATGACGTTGTTGACGCAGATTTTGAAGAGGTCAAAGACGACGAAGACGACAAGAAGTCTTCATAAACACCTCTCGCGCAAAAATGGCGGGGTCAGCTTAAAGCTGGGCCCGCCATCAATCTTGGAGCATAAGCGCCATGGAAAAACGTGACTTTTACGAGGTTTTGGGTGTCGACAAATCCGTCGACGACAAGGCTCTTAAGTCGCTTACCGCAAACTCGCCATGAAATTTCACCCGGACCGCAACCCCGGGGATGAAGAAGCGGAAGCCAAATTTAAAGAAATCTCTGAAGCCTATGATACATTGAAAGACGCGCAAAAACGCGCGGCTTATGACCGGTTTGGTCATGCAGCGTTTCAAAATGGCGGCGGCGGCGCAGGTGGCCCCGGCTTTGGCGCGGACTTTTCTTCATCAATGTCAGACATTTTTGAAGATATTTTCGGCGACTTTATGGGCGGTGGCGGCCAACGGCGTGGACGCAACTCACAATTGCGCGGCTCTGACCTGCGCTATAATCTCGAAATTGATCTGGAAGAAGCCTATGAGGGGCGCACTGTCGAAATCGACGTGCCCACTATGGCCGAATGCGACACGTGCTCAGGCTCTGGCGCCAAGCCGGGGACCGGGTTTTCCACTTGTGGCACCTGTTCAGGCCACGGCAAGGTGCGTGCTGCACAAGGCTTTTTCACCATTGAACGCACATGTCCGCAATGTCACGGACGTGGCGAAACCATGGATCAACCCTGTACCGATTGTCACGGCCAAGGGCGCCGGCAGGAAAGCCGCAATTTGAGCGTTGATGTGCCGCAAGGCATTGAAGATGGCACCCGCATTCGCCTTTCTGGCGAAGGGGAAGCCGGGATGCGCGGCGGTCCGTCGGGCGATCTTTACATCTTTATCTCTATTCGCCCACACGAATTGTTCCAGCGCGATGGCGCGGACCTGTTTTGCCGCGTGCCCATCTCCATGACCACAGCGGCGCTTGGGGGCGAATTTGAAGTGCCAGGGCTCGATGGCAGCCGCGCACGCGTAAAAGTGCCTCAGGGCACCCAAGCGGGCCAGCGTGTGCGTCTTAAAGGCAAAGGCATGCCGGTGCTGCGGGCATCGCAAATTGGCGACATGTATATCCAAATGGATGTGGAAACGCCGCAGAATCTGACCAAGCGTCAAAAAGAGATTTTGCAGGAGTTCGATGATTTGTCGACCAAGGAAAATAATCCCTCGTCAAATGGGTTCTTTTCTAAAATCAAAAGCCTATTTGAAGGCCTTGCTGACAGCAAATAAAAAAGAAAAAACTTATTAAAAGGCTTGACGCGAGCCGTCTAATGGGTTTGTTTGCCGCCAATTAGGAAGAGAGATCATTATGGCTAAGTTTTTGGCGGTTTCCGGCTCTATTCGGCAGGGATCTTACAATGCGGAACTGGCGCACTATATGGTGCGCCGGGCGCAGGAAAAGGGCTGGGATGCAGAATATATCGACCTCGGCGATTATGACATGCCGCTGTTCAACGAAGATCTTGAACAAGGCGAAAAGCCGGGATGCGCGTTAGAACTGGCCAAGCATTTTGCCGCGGCGGACGCGATCTTTATCGCCACGCCCGAATATAATGGCTCCATCACCCCGATTTTGAAAAACACCATTGATTGGCTGACCCGTCAGGGTCAAGGCGCGTTCGCACATGCCATTTTCGGCATTGGCTCTGTATCCTCCGGCGCCTTGGCCGGCGTGATGGCACTTTCGCACATGCGGGATATTCTATCCAAATTGAGTGCTTGATGGCCCCAACCCCCTTGGGCATCGGCATGGGCGCAACGGCCTTTGACGAAGACGGCGAAATCGCCGATCCCCGCGTGAAGGCGCGCGCCGATAAGCTGGTGGATGAGATGACCAGCATTAAGAGATAGGTTTTTATTGGTCTCACGGCTTTTCGATGCTGTGCATCGGCCTGCGACGGCGCGGCGCAAAAGTGCGCCGGGGTCCTCGCTTTGCTCGTCCATCTTTTCCCTTGCGGGTGTTTCCTTTGACCATGCCGCATCCATCAGGCCCGCCCGGGAGTGATCCAGGGTTATCCTTGCACGAGACGACGCTGGCAGCGTTGGGCAATGCGGTGCATATTGTAGCAATGCGCGCACACCGGCGGACCAACGGTGAGATTAATTTTGCATGATCAGAGGCCCAACATGACCCTTTCATATTATCTCACCCACCCGGAAGTTGTGATTGATCCGCATTTGGATGTTGCCAAATGGGGCATATCTGTTGCGGGCCGGACGCGGATTGAAGCCGCAATCGAGCGTGGCGTCTTCGATCAAATCGAACACATCATTTCAAGTGAAGAGCAAAAGGCGATTGATGTGGCGAAGCTCATTAGCGGCCATCTGAATATTCGCTACCACACTGATCCGCTGTGCGGCGAAAATGACCGCACCGCCACAGGTTTTTTTGCCAAATGATGAATTTGAGGCAGTCGCCAATCAGTTTTTTGCAATCCCGGATCAATCCGTTCGGGGGCTGGGAGCGCGCCATTGACGCGCAAACGCGGATTGTTGCCACGGTGGCCCAGCATTTGCATAGCGTACCCGATCAATCCGTGCTTTTTGTCGGCCATGGTGCCGTTGGTACATTGCTCAAATGCCATTTGGCTCAGCGCCCAATCGCACGAGTTGAAGATCAACAGCAATTGGGCGCACCCGGTGGTGGCAATATTTTTGCGTTTGATTGGATTCATCAGCGATTGATCACGGATTGGGTGACATTAGAAGACTCATCACTGCTTCATCCGCTACATGGATTACCGGATCAAGTCCGGTAATGACGTGAGGAGGTTTTGTTATGCCCTGCACAGCATAAAAGCGAAGCACCAATCGGCGGGCGTGCCGGGGACGGGAGCGAAGCGAGCGGTGGCGGCGCGTAATAATGCCGGCAAAGCATAAAGCACCAATAAAACTTGCCGTTTTCCCCGAACTGTGCGATGCCGTAACTCCGACGCCACCAGCCGCCGGAGCCCCCAAATGAGCAATGCGACCCCCCAATTGATCACCGCCCTTGATGTGCCGACCCGCAAGGAAGCGGAGGCGCTGGTGGAGCGTATGGATGATCGCGGGTGTTTT
>LLEO01000179.1_pt1 | contig 10410 bp, 16 predicted proteins | sample 595861 | NCBI WGS metagenome assembly LLEO01 (sample SAMN02919315, study PRJNA255460) | bioreactor metagenome | biome: chemostat; feature: culture 2012_25.1; material: sediment; isolation source: day35 25degC chemostat 2012 inoculated with Wadden Sea sediment taken from... | place: Germany: Bremen ... | reverse complement strand
GTTGCTCAACCGCTTAGAGCAGCCGTAACCGCCAAAAATGCATCCCCAGGTTGTTTTGACGTACTATTGCTATTGGGACAGGACGAAACTTTGTCACGTTTGCGCGAAACAACTGCGGTATAAACACGCATATTGTGTCTGGTTTGGCGTTCATCGCTTGCGATTTTGCGCCAAATCCGATACCTCATGCTCAACCTGATTTGCAGGTTTCGACGACGCTGACGTTTGTGGGGACGATTTGCTGAGTCTATTTTTTGAAATCTTGAAGGAGGCCGTTTAATGACCGATCGGATTGCTAAATTAGAAATTGATGGCGAGAGCTATGAGTTCCCTGTTTTGTCTGGCACAGTCGGACCCCGATGTCATTGACATCCGCACGTTATACGCCAAAACGGGTCATTTCACATTTGATCCGGGTTACACCTCCACGGGTTCAACTGAATCCGCCATCACATATATTGATGGCAATAAAGGCACTTTGCTTTATCGCGGCTACCCCATTGAACAATTGGCCGAAAAGTCGAGCTTCCTGGAAGTTTCCTATCTGTTGTTGAATGGCGAGTTGCCAAGCAAAGCAGAATTCGCGGAGTTTGAAGAGAAGATCACGCGACACACCATGTTGCATGAGCAAATGGTGAAGTTTTTCGAAGGTTTCCGCCGCGATGCGCACCCAATGGCTATCATCTGTGGTGCCGTTGGCGCCATGTCAGCGTTTTATCACGATTCAACCGACATTACCGATCCAAAACAGCGCGTGATTGCATCACATCGTTTGATCGCGAAAATGCCAACAATCGCCGCATGGCTTATAAATATTCAGTTGGACAGCCCTTTATCTATCCCCGAAACGATCTAGGATTTTCTGCAAACTTCTTGCGCATGTGTTTTGCAGTACCGGCGGAAGAATATGTTGTGTCGCCAACTATGGCGCGCGCTATGGACCGAATTTTTACGTTGCACGCTGATCACGAGCAAAATGCATCAACATCTACAGTGCGTTTGGCTGGCTCTTCTCACGCCAACCCATTTGCGTGTATCGCGTCAGGCGTTGCATCACTTTGGGGGCCGGCACACGGTGGCGCCAACGAAGCATGCCTCAATATGTTGCGTGAAATTGGCTCCGTAGATCGCATTCCCGAGTTTATTGCACGCGCAAAAGACAAAAACGATTCATTCCGCCTCATGGGCTTTGGGCACCGGGTATACAAAAACTTCGACCCACGTGCCAAAGTCATGCAACAAACTGCCCATGAAGTACTTTCTGAACTCGGCGTCGAAAACAATCCAACGTTGCAAGTTGCGCAAGAGCTTGAACGTATCGCGCTCGAAGATGATTATTTCATCGAGAAAAAGCTTTATCCAAACGTCGATTTCTACTCTGGCATCATTTTGGACGCGATTGGCTTCCCGACATCCATGTTCACAGCAATTTTTGCAATGGCACGTACGGTAGGCTGGATTTCGCAGTGGAAAGAAATGATCGACGATCCAAAACAAAAAATTGGTCGTCCACGTCAGCTTTACACCGGTGCGACTTCACGCGATTATATCGACATTTCAAGCCGCTAAACCGGATTAGATGTAAGATAATATCCGTTCACCCGGATCTTGACGGGGCGCCTCTGGCGCCCCTTTTTGCATCAATTGGCGGATTTCTTCAAAGCCATCGCGTTGCGCCGCGCGGGCACTTTCATTTTCAGCCAATGTATTTGCAGCTGTGGCCAAATCCTCAACACGGGGAGATGTCCCCACAATCTCAGGCACCAATTGCCGGCCAAGCAAAATGTTTGGCAACCCAACCAGGGGGCGCCCGGCCCCGTTCATAATGCGCCCCCGATTTTTTTATCAGCGACATAAAACAAGACATGCGGCACATCCGCAAATGCGAGTTCTAGCGTCACCGTGCCACTGACAGCCAATGCCATCTTAGCGCGCTCTAGCGCCCCTTCAAATGCTATACGCCCCGCTGCAATGCCAATCGATTCATCTTGAAGCTCATGCCGAAGATGATTTTGTAAATGCTCGACTGTGATCAGTTCATTCTCGCAAACCCTGCCAAACCATTTGTCACGCGCATCAACGCACTCAAATTGCGCTTAATTTCACCCCGCCGAGAACCCGGTAAAAGCAATAGATTTTGGCGCAGCTTTGATTCCGCAGAAGAATCTGGCGTCAGGCTTTCAGCACTATGGCCGACATATGTACATGCTGGGCCGTCAAGCTCTTTAAACACCGCTGGCTCGAAAGGTAACACTGACAAAATTTCATTATAAAGCGGCTTGATCTTTGCAGCGCGCTCCGGCCGCCACGCCCAAACAGAGGGTGCAACATAGAGCAAGATTGGCAAATCAGGCAGGCGCTTACGCACTCCCGCGGCCACACGATGCGAAAACTCCTGAGAGTCTACCAACAACAACATATCGGGCTTGGTATTCACAACAGCATCAATTGTTTGTTTCAACCGCCAAAGCAACAGGGGCAAGCGCGTATATACGTCGCTCCAGCCCATCACCGAAAGATCTGACATAGGGAAAAGCGCGGCCAGCCCAACGCTTGAAAGCGCTGGCCCGCCAACCCCAATTAAATCGATTTCATTATGCGCCCGAAGATCGGCCACCACATTTGCTGCAAGCTTGTCGCCAGAGCTCTCGCCTGCCACCACAAACAGCCGCATCAGATGCCACCAATGATGGCAACATTATGCAGCACGCACGCCTCATCCAGCCGTTCCTGATTAAGAAGAAGCGTTTGGCCGGCCTCTACCAGAATGACAGACACACCAGCCTTCGCGGCGTGCTCAATTGAATTGATTCCTATTGTCGGCAAATCGCCAACGCCACTCTGTTGCGGTTTCTTTGCCTTTACCAGCCAAAGGCCACTGGAATATCAAGAACTTTCTGCAGTTCGGAAACGCGCTTCAATAGCGCATCTGTGCCGCCAATATCTTCACCAGCAAGCGGTTGCTGACCAGCAAAAACCATTGCTTGTCCTAGGTCAGTTTCCCCGAATTGACGCGTTGCCTTGAGCAAGGAAGAGGCAATCTCAGGAATAAAGTCGACCGGGGGACCAAACAATTGTCCCTCGCCCGCCAACAAATCTTTCGCAAATTGATGCACCCCGATTGGAACTGCACCAATCTTTTCCGCGACAAGACCAAAAGTTTGTTCCACGCCAAAGTCACTGGTTGCATCTTTTCCATGCAAACCAATTGATGCGGCCATATTCCGGCGTCGTGATGGAGAAAGATCAACGCGGCCTGCAACGCAAACATGGGTGGGCAAGTGTGCATGTGCTTGGATGATCGCGTTGGGGCAAATCATCCAAATCGAAGTGCGGTAATTCCGGCCAAACAAGCGGTTCTAAGGCCATGCCGACCACGTGACCGGCACCAAAATGCTTTTGCGCCGCCTGATAGGCGGCATGCGCCAACGCGCCTTCGCCCAAGAGCAGCGCCAGTTTGGTCATGACCCTAAGTCAACGCCGTTCTTAGGCATACAGATGGCCCCGCTCGGAAGGCTTGCGCACAAATGCGACAACGTCCTCAACCAATTGGTGATTTTCAAATAATTCAGCGGCGTCTTCCACACGCTCACGCAGTGTACCTTCATTGGAGAAGATCATGCGATATGCGGCGCGAAGTGTATGAATTTCTTCCCGGTCAAAGTTTCGGCGCTTCAACCCCACCAAATTGAGCCCGCCCAAATAGGCACGGTTTCCTAAAACAGACCCGTAGGGAATCACATCATTTTCGACCATGCTCATCGCACCGACAAAGGCGTGCGCTCCAATCCGGACAAATTGATGAACGCCACTCAGCCCGCCTACAATGGCATGATCATCGACCAAGCAGTGACCAGCCAAGGTCGATTGATTGACCATGATCACATGGTTTCCCCAAGTGACAATCATGGGCGACATGGGCGCCAGCCATCAGCAGAACATGATCACCTATGCGCGTTTCCAACCCACCGCCCGATGTACCGGGATTGATGGTCACATGCTCTCGGATCGTGCAATAATCGCCGATAATCAGACAACTTTTTCGCCCGAATACTTTAAATCCTGCGGTCGGTGCCCCCAACCGAGGCAAATGGAAAATCTCTGCCTGGCTGCCAATTTCGGTACGCCCCCTTTACGACCACGTGTGAGTGCAGGATCGAACCATCACCAATCTTAATTGGTCCATCTAAACACAAAAAGGACCGATCTCGACATTTTCGCCTAGCTCAACGTCCGAAGATACAACCGCTGTCGAATGGATCTGAGTCATATTCTACTCGTCGCGTACAATCATGGCGCCAACTTCGGCTTCGGCTACAACAACGCCATTGACCATCGCCTTTGCATAGTAGCGGCCCACAGTGCGACGTCGATGCGCCTTTTTAATGTGATATTCCAAAACATCTCCAGGGCCCGTCGGCTTGCGAAATTTTGCCTTGTCGATCGTGAGCATAAAAACGGAGTGCTTTTGGCCGGACTTTTGCTCTTCCGCAATTACAATAGCCCCCGCTGTTTGTGCCATACCCTCAATAATCAGGACACCGGGAAACACGGGCGCGCCAGGAAAATGGCCTTGAAACATAGGCTCATTAAAAGTGATGTTTTTCACCCCCAATCGCAGAATCGTCACCGTCAATTTCAATGATCTTATCCACCATCAAAAACGGATAGCGGTGCGGCAGGCACTCCAAGACGCGATTAATATCCAATGATGTCAATTCTTTTTCAGACATTCCCGACCTCAAACTCTACGCGTCACTCGCGCCCCATTTTTTTCAACTTTGCCTGCATCCGACGCCATTGCTTGACCTCAACCGCAGGATTACCCGCCAAGATAGTATCCGCTTTTTGCGACTTTGATACAATCGAGCAAGCCATAACCACGCATCTATCCCCCAGTTTTGCCTTATTGACAATAGAAGCGCGGCCCCCAAACAACACATTGTCACCGATTTCTGAAGATCCGGCAAACCCGGATTTTGCCGCAATCTGACAATTGCGCCCAATCTTAGTGTTATGACCAATTTGGACCAGGTTATCGATCTTGCTGTTTTCGCCAATGATCGTATCGTCCAGTGTGCCGCGATCAACACAGCTGTTGGCGCCAATTTCCACGCCATTTTGCAAGATGACCCGCCCCAACTGAGGGATCTTTTGCGGACCGTCTTCTCGCGGCAAAAAGCCAAATCCCTCTGAGCCTATCCGTGCCCCTGGATGGATCACGACATTGTCGCCGATGTGCGCACATTGGATGGAAACATTGTCACCAATTATCACATTGTGACCAATGGTGACACCGCGACCAATGCTGCAATTTGCGCCAATCACAGCATTATCGCCGATTTCGACATCTGCACCAAAATAAACGTTGGGCGCCAGATGCACGCCATTGCCCAGGGCACACGGTGAGGTTTCGGTACAATAACCTAAAAGTCGCAAACCATCGCTGTAAAGAAGATCAAGCAAATATGTGAATACGCGGTATGGATCGTCACAACGCAGAAATAATGTCTCGGACGCAGTCTTTTTGGGTAGATTAGATGTGTCTGAGATTAGGATAATGCCGCGCGCGCAATCAGCTGCTGCGGCCATATATTTCGAGTTGGAGATAAATCCGAGTTCGTTTTCGCGTAGGAATGGAACGGTGCCTGCGCCAGATAAAGTGCGCGCCTTGTCCTGCTCGCCCAGTTGATCCAAAAGACCTTGTCGCCAATTTCCGTCAACGCGTCTGCCAGACAAACGCCCTGCTTCATCGCGTAAAACCGCTGGTCGACCATAAACTGAGCCCTTTAAACAAAAAGGATCGCGGACAATAGCCGCGATCCTCTAAATTTCATCCAAACTATCTCGACTAGAACAAGGTCGAAATAGTCAATGCAAATACCTGCGTTTGGTCTGCGGTATCTTGATCGATTACGTGAGCAAAGTCACCACGTAGCGGACCGAAGGGACTATCCCCAAATCACGCTGGCACCAACTGATGTCCGTGTTTGGACACCAATGCCACCGGTGATAATCGCAGGGTCAATGCCGTTGTGGCCAAGATAAGCTGCATCAGCCCAAACTGCACCTTTAAGACCATAGCTCTCAGGCAACACTGGAATTGGGGAATTCAACCTCAGCAGAAAGTGCCAAATATTCGGTGATCCCCAAAGCGTTGCTTGCACCTTGTGGGCCAAGACCGCGCGACGCGAAACCGCGAATTAGGCTTGGGGCCGGCAACAAAGGTTTCCGTTGGATTTACAAATCCGCCACCGAGTTCGTTGATAATACCCGCTTGACCTTTCAAGCTACCAATCACGCCCGCATCAGGAAGAATTGGTATGTAGTAGCTCCCTTTGATCTCAGACTTGAGCAGATTGAAGTCCACCCCAACATATTGTTGGCTGACATTGATCGCGAAACCTTCAGTTGGCGAACGCGCATTGTCCACGTCTGTGTATGTCAAATTATACCCAATGAACGCTTTCGTTGCACTACCACCAAAGCTGGTGATGTACGCAGGCGCATCAACAGGGTTGGTGCCTGTGCCATCTTGGTAGCTAGTCTGATCGATCCCGATAAACGCATTTGCCTGTAAATTATCAACAACCGGCGCACCTACACGAAGCTGAACGCCTGTGCTTTGTGTGCCATAGTTGTAGTATTTACCTTCGTCAACTTGACGCTGATAGGCATCAACGCCGGCCGAAATTTTCAAGCCCATAAAGCGCGGTTCTGTGAAGGAGAAATCGTAAGTACGAGTACCTTGCGTTGCACCAACAGAAATCCGCAGATCTTGACCACGACCCAGGAAGTTCCGCTCAGTCAATGAAAGCTCGCCGCCAATTCCGCCATCAGGTGAATAGTTTGCACCCAATGCGTAATTGCCGGTTGATTTTTCTTCAACCACCACGTTCACGATCACTTTGTCAGAAGCGCTGCCTTGCTCTACAGACACATTCGCTGTCGAGAAGAAACCAAGCCCCATCAACGCCTCGCGGCCAGCAGCCAGGAATGTCCGGTTGAATGGATCGCCCTCGGCAAATTCAAACTCGCGACGGATAACAAAGTCACGCGTCCGCGTGTTGCCGAAAATGTTAATCCGCTCAACATAGAGACGCGCACCTTCATCTACCAAATAGGTCACATTGAAGGTCTTATTTTCAATATTTCTGTCGATGCGTGGACGGACCTCGGCAAAGCTATAGCCATATTCGCGGCGTCTTTAGCCATCTCTGATGCGCTGCGTTGCAGGCTGCTCAGTGAATAACGACGACCTTCATGAGTGCGCACTGCGCCTGTCAGGTTGTCTGGGTTCAAGCCGGAAATGCTGGTTTCGATGTTGATTTGACCAAACTCATAACGCTCACCTTCATCAATCGTGAAGTTGATAAAGTAAGCATTACGCTCGGCATCAAATTCAGCGACCGCAGACAACACCTGAGCATCAGGATAGCCGCGGTTGGCATAATAAAGACGGATCAATTCACGGTCGACGTTCAGTTTGTCTTCGTCATAAACATCATCACGGAACAAGAAGCTCAACAAATGAGACTCACGTGTTTTAATCGCAGCACGAAGTTGACCATCACCTATCGAATTGTTGCCAGTGAAACGGATCGCCGCGATACCCGCGCGATCACCTTCATTCACAACAAATGTCACCTTAACGCGGGCGCTATCTTGAACTCAGAGCGTGCAGTCACAGTCGCGCTATCGAAACCGGCCTGATCGTATGCCAATTCAATGCTGCGAATATCCTGTTCTAACGCTGCTTCGGTATAAACGCCGCGTGATGACAAATTCACCATGTCTGAAAGCTGGGCATCAGAAAACTTCTGGTTACCTTCAAACAGAACACTGGAAATAATTGGGTTCTCTGCAACATCGACATTCAACGTGTTGCCGGACATATAAACCTTAACAGATGAGAACAGACCGCTTTGATAAAGCGCGTCAATTGATTCATCAATCAATTGGCTCGTTGCACGTTGGCCCTGTCGAACCGCCAAAAACGAAATAACGGTACTGTCATCAACCCGCTGGTTACCTGTCACCGAAATACGAGAAACTGTTTGGGCTTTTGCAGATTGAACACCCACTACTTCATTGAATACACTTGGCAGCATTGGTGCGCCAAATATCAAGAAAAGTCCCAGAATGAAACTCGGCAAAAGCTTTGCACGTACGATCATGTTTCTTGCAGCCTTTCTGCATTAACGCAACAGACACGGCAAAACACCCGCCCCTCGCGACACTAACTCCATCATCCGTTTTACTGTTTATTATCCCAAACGCAAGCCCAAATAACACTTGGAGTTACCAAAAGATTGTTGAAAGTGTCCATTTGCAACACTTTGTAATCTTTTGATTCCAAATATTCTTTGGCGGATGCACCCGCGTTTGTAAGGCCTCTTAAAAGATATCGTTGATCAATGTAAAGACCATCAGTGACATTACCACGAACAGCCCAAAACGAAAGCCAATTTCCTGAATTTGCCGACTCAGTGGGCGTCCGCGTATCGCTTCAATAGCGTAGTAGACTAGGTGCCCGCCGTCTAACAGTGGGATCGGGAAAAGGTTAAATATACCGATATTTAGCGACAATAGCGCCGTTAGGCTAATCAAAGAAAATATCCCCAGAGACGCCGCCTCACCTGATATTTTCGCAATTTTTACCGGTCCGCCTAGTTGCTCAACGTCGCCACGCCCAACCAGCAAATCCCCCAAAAACTTAAAGGAACGGTCGATGATGAACACAATTTCTTCGAATGTGATCCCTATTGCCTCAATTGGGCCCGGCCTAACGAAGCGCACTTCTTGTTCCGTCGCGTCGCGGGACACGCCCAAAAAACCAATTTCCGCGTCATTACCCAACCGATCCTCTTGAACCCGCGATCCCGTTTGCACCCGAATCTCTAGTTCCCGACCGTTGCGTTCGATCAAAAATGGCAATTCACGATTTGGACTCGTTGCGACAATCTTTTGAAAATCTGCAAAGCTGCGAACTTGATATCCATCAACCGCAAGAATCACATCATCAACCAACAACTCAGACTGAGCAGCGGGTGTATCGGGCGAAATACCATCAATGCGCGCTTCAATTGTGTAGCGCCCCAGACCCAGCAGCATCCCATAAAGAATGATGAAAGTGAAAAGGATGTTGGCAGCAGGACCAGCGGCAACAATGGCAATGCGCTGCCAAACACTCTTGTAATAGAAAAGCCGTCCACGCTGCTCAGGCGGAATATCATCAAGCGCGTCACCGTCAGGCGCGCTGGCCGCATTCATGTCGCCAACAAATTTCACATAGCCACCCAGGGGAATCACGGAAATTTTCCACCTGGTGCCATGCTTGTCATGCCAACCAACAAGTTCCGGACCAAAGCCGATAGAAAAACTTTCAATCGCAACATTGTTCCAACGAGCCACAAGATAATGGCCCATTTCGTGGACAAACACGATGACCACTAGAACAATCAAAAACGGAACAAGAATGCCAAACAAGCCTGTCATATAAGCCTTTTTTCTAAAGCTGCGCTACCAAATCAACACGCCAAAGGCGACTTGATCTGATGCCACATGGGTGACGCCAATAAGAAAGAGTAGTATGCCGCCGAATGTAAAACTATCAATGCGGTCCAAAATGCCGCCATGGCCAGGAATGATATCGCCGCTATCCTTAATGAAAAAGCGACGCTTCATCGCACTTTCCACTAAATCACCGAGCTGCGCGACGACGCTCAAAGCTGCAGCGATTAAGATACCAATCCAAAACGGACTATTGGTCGCCATAAGCCAAACAACAAGTCCACCGATGGTGCCGAAGCAAAGCCCGCCAATCGCGCCCGACCAGGTCTTGGAGGGTGAAATCTCAGGCGAGAGCTTTACACCGCCCAGCAAACGCCCCACAAAGAAGGCCCCACTATCAGTAAGCCATATCACGACGGCCAGAAAAACCGTCGCCCCAAATGCCATTCACGCTATCGCCTCTTAAAGCCAACACACAGATGGCGGAAACACCAAAGAATATGGCGCCAAACGCATAATAGGGCAACCGCCATTGCCGCCAGTCAACCGACAGTGCCGCAACGATCGCGCCAACAAAGAAAAACAGCAAGCTCGCGCCAATCCCCGCAACCGGATAGGCCACCGCACCGACTGCCAAAAGGCCCATGATCAAATAAGTGAATCGGTTCATTTTGCCCTGCCCGACCATGCGCGACCATTCCTGATAGGCTAAGGCGATGACGACAGCAACCAAGATAGCAACAGCAATCTTGCCATAAATAATGGCTCCGGCCACAACCGGGATCAACAAAAAGGCCGACATCAATCGTTGGCGCAAATCGCCCCCCAATTAGGGCCCGTCTTAGGAGTCGCTGATCGGTCATACGTCCACCCCGCCAAATCGACGTTTGCGCCCAG
>LLEO01000178.1_pt1 | contig 10412 bp, 18 predicted proteins | sample 595861 | NCBI WGS metagenome assembly LLEO01 (sample SAMN02919315, study PRJNA255460) | bioreactor metagenome | biome: chemostat; feature: culture 2012_25.1; material: sediment; isolation source: day35 25degC chemostat 2012 inoculated with Wadden Sea sediment taken from... | place: Germany: Bremen ... | reverse complement strand
AACGCCTCCGCTGCACCCGTCGATGCGCCAGTCAAAGACCAAATGAAGCGAGATATCCCCGTTTTGGCACAGCTGCTGGATCTTCATTGCAAGATAATGGCTTTCACCTAATGGCGGAACCGATGGATTATGTGCGTCGACCGTCAGCCCTGGAAAACGCCAAAGGCATCTACGCGCTCTATATCGAGGGCGACAGCATGTCGCCAAAATATGAAGCTGGCGACCTGGTTTTTGTGCACCCGCACGTCCCTGCCCGCGTTGGCGACATTGTGGTGGTACATGAACAAAATGGCCACGAAGAAACATTGGCGTTCATCAAGCGCCTTACCCGCCGCACCGCAGAATGGATTGAAACTGAACAGTACAATCCGCCAGCCGAAGTGAAGTTTAAAAACTCGGAAGGCATTAAAATCCACAAGGTTCTGCAAATGAATGATCTCTTTGGATTTTGATTCTGCTTCAATCGGTGAAACGCGCTGCTCCATTGACCGTGGCAGCTAAACGTCAATAAGCTTTGCTTCTGAAAGCTGAATGGCCACAGTGCGGACAAAGCGCCATTTCGCTGCAATAGCACCAATGTCGGCTTTTGCGGGCGGCGTTCAAAAAAACGGTGGTTTTTGGTTAAGAATATTTGGAAATGACGCCAACAACATAATTAGCTACATCAGAAAATTGGCGAAGCGTTGGGACAGTAAGCATCTCGCCACTCATATCTCTACCCTGAAAGCATACATCCACAGGAACAGTGACCTCCTGTTTGAGTATGCCATTTGCAGGGACTTTATTGACCACCCAATCGTTCATTGTGAACGGCTTGCAGGCCCACGAAAAATCGCAGCCGTTTTGTGAAACTGCCACTTTTGAATCAGATGACATGCCCATCATGAAATCTGGGATTTGTTGCCGCATGTCCCCAACAACAACGCTAAGGTAGTACCCTATGGGTATCAAGGAAGCATGTTTATCAGGATTATTTAGTGCGCTCATGAAATAAAGGACTTGGTTCCCTTCAGCCTCACCGTGGGGTTTGAGCGCCATAATAGCATCTCGAAACTCCGTGCTTACTCGGCGAGCAAGCCTATTGTGGCAGGCTTCCTTAAGCCTGTCAGCAGTTGCAGAAAACGGGAACTGGATGTTACGCGCTTCTTTATCAGTCCTCGCATAGGGCTTCACGACAGCGGTATATGCATGATCGATACCGGGGCACAGATTCTGAACAGCGTCCCCGCATTTGAGAGAAAGTGCGTCCAACAAGGCTTCGTCGCGTTCAGCGTAGGTAATTCTCCGCCCAGCCTTTGCATTTGTCTCAAGGATGTATCGGAAGGGTCGTTTTTCTAAGAGGTCTTTCTCAATTTCATCAATAAACTCTAAGCCCCTACTAATCTTGAGGTGAGCAGACTTGAACCTATCATTTGAAGACATGCGAAATCCCCTATAGCGATGAAACCAAAGTCTCTTAAGAGGGCGTCATTCGTGTAAAGTACACTATCTGTGTAGGCGCGACCATCCAAAACCGTCTAAAACGCTAGTTTTTAGACGTTCACAAATCGTTTCGCTGACCGCTGCGACAAGCGTCTTCCAAAACCCAACTGGTTGTTGAAAATTTTTGCCTCTATCACTATTGCAGACACTCACTGCGATACAGAAAGCTGGAAAAGTGGGCTCCAAGCAGTCGTTACGTCAGCCGTTTGCAATCGCCCCAGCAAAATCTTGAGGGCTCCAAATCAGAATGTCTTCACCCTTGGCCGCTCTAGCTTCAGCCTTGAGCAATTTACTGGACTTGCTCGCACCTTCTGCCAGCACTGTCGGATCCAACTCGCCAGCCACCAGCACGTTGCACTTTTTGCCAACAGTCGTAACAATATCGAACCCAAGTTTCGCGGCGGCACCACGCGCCTGATCGCGTGACATGCCCGGAATCGCACCAGTAAAGCATATACCCTGCCCGCTAAACTGCCCATCAGCCTGCGGTTCAAATTTGCCCTTAATACTCTTTGAAATCGGCCCAGTGGAACCATTCACCCGAATTGGGCGCGCAATTTCCGTTTTCCAATCGTCAAGCGCCCACCCTTTTTCGCGCAGAGCCGCCAACAACACAGCGGTCGCCGCGCGAGCATCTTCAAGTGCATCATGGTGGCCAAATTCAAAGCCAATGTGCTTCGCTAGGTTTTTCAACCCATAACCACGCTGACTAAATTGCGACCAGGTCTTGCGCACAATCCGCGTGCTATCCATCCAATGACAGTCAAAACGAGGCAATCCATTCTGATCGCATGCCTTGTTGAAGGCGATCTGATCAAACGTTGAGTGAGAAAACACCACATGCTGTTCGAAGAAGCCTTTGAATGGCGCGTGCGCATGAGAAAATGTTGCTGCCCAGCCACATCTTCTGGCCGAATGCCATGGATGCCGATATTTACGGGGTCAAATTCGCACTGTGGATCGATCAACATGCTCCCCTCAGAAACGACCTCCCAATCCTCTACATAAACCGTACCAATTTGGCAGATTGAACCCTGGTCCGAATTGGCCGTTTCCACGTCGACCATAATAAATTTCATAATAATCGCCTCAAAAATATAACGAGAAAATCTAACCAAAAACCACAATGACAATCAATCACTTAGATTCGCAAAAGAACAAAACCATATTCCCACACATCCAAGATGCGATATAAATCCCGCACAATTCATTGACGCCCCACTCTTTGTGCGGTATTTATTCCGCATTCAAATCCAGAGGAACACGTCATGAACACCCCACCTACTTTCAACCTTTGACCCCGTTTGAAAAGCCTTATCCAGATATGGATATGGACGATCACGCGCAGAGTGACATCGAATTGCGCGATCCGCCTGAAGTTGCCGACCGCGATGTCATTGAGCATGGCCGCAAGGCTATCGCCCCATTTTGAAAAGCCAAGCGAAAAAGGCGTTTATCAGCAGCTTGCTCAGGCAGGGTTGAGCAAGAAGCAAATCCAGGAAAACCTGGGCGCAATCCTCACCGCCGCCGGGCCACGTTTCAGCCGCATCTATCACGCTATGCGACTGCCAGGTGTTCAATGATGCGCGACATGCCCTTTGGTGAGTTGGCGGCTGGCACGGCGGTAACCGCCGCCGCTGCCATCGTTTACACCCTCACCTGCACCCCATATTCAATTTTCCTTTGGGGCGCTCAGTGAACTTCTCAAAGCTCGAAATCAAAACCTTTCACTTGGCGCGCCATATCCAAGCAAACCCAAACGACAGGGCAGCGCGCGCCAAGTTCAACCATATGCCGGCGGAATATCGGGCCAAGCATACCCTGCCCGTTGGCAAATCAGACCTTTCAACAACTGACCAGTTTGCGCGTATGGCGCAGCAAACGGCTCAAGCAATGGGATGGCAATGAACCACACCATCACAACAGCCAACGGCGCTACGCTCGATTTGGACAACCCAACCATTGATGCAATCGACATTGATGCAATCATGTATCAATTGGCCCATGAATGCCGTTGGGTTGGCAATGTCAAAACATTCTATTCCGTGTTGCAGCATTCAAGCTTGGTGGCGCAGAACATCAAAAATCCAGCCTGCGCATATATGGGTTTGTGCACGACTTTGGCGAAGCTTATACGCGCGATTTGCCCACCCCATTCAAGCATTGGTTGGTGCTGCAAGGCGCAGACGTATTGGCCTTAGAACGTAAAATCCTAAAGCTGGTCTATAGGCGGCTAAAGCTCAAATCACCAGTGCCACAAATCGCCAAGATCGTGGAAGAAGCGGACAAACGCGCCATGATCACCGAAACGCGAGACGTTGTGAAGCACCCCCCGTTTTTCCCAGCACCAACACCTCACCCCTTCAACCAAATCATCAAACCGCAAGCACCCCTGGTCGCGCTCGAAAAAGCTCAACCAATCTTTCAAACATGCTTGCGCCAATATCGAGAGGCAGCATGAGCATTTCAAATCACGGTATCGCACGCGAACAATTGCGCGCCTTCATCGAACGCATTGAACGGCTGGAAGAAGAAAAAAAGGCAATCGCTGACGACATCAAAGAAGTTTATGCCGAGGCCAAAGGCAATGGTTACGATCCTAAAATCATGCGCGAGTGCATCAAATTGCGCAAACAAGAACCGCATGAACGCGCCGAGCATGAAGCAGTACTGGACCTATACAAACACGCCCTGGGTCTTACACCGCTCGAAGAATATGCCGACGAGCAAGAGGTCGAGCCAGATGTAAAGACACCGACCGTTGCCAAACTTCACCCAAGTGATGATGGAATTGATGCCGCGCACAAATTGATCAGTCAAACCGGCAAGGCATCCACAAGTTTCATTCAGCGCAATCTCTCCATCGGCTACAACAAAGCCGCACGTATTATGGAAGCGCTCGAGCAAAAGGGCTTTGTCTCCAAAGCCAACCACGCTGGCAAGCGCCAGTTGCTCATAAATGCCGATGGCGAAGAAGTCTCACCAGCCCCAAAAAAACAAAAGATCAAAGCAAGCACTAACACCGGTTCAGGCTTTGATGCGGAAGGAGCGTGAGCATGTTTGGACGCCGCTTTGACATTATTGGAAAGATTGTCGCAAACACGAAGCGCAAGAACGAATGCCTTCTCTGGCAAGGCCCAACCTCAGGCGATGGACGCGGTGGCGGCTATGGGCGCATGTCGCTCAATGGCCAAACGGTCGCCGTGCATCGTGTCATGTTCACATGCGTATTTGGCTACATACCGAGCAAAAAGCAGATTGACCACAAATGTCGCAACCGCCTTTGCGTCAACCCCGATCACCTAGAAATGGTCACCCACAAACAAAACCAAAAGCGCCGAGCAGCTGCGCAAGACGCAGCCTTGACGAAACACTAGGATTCCAGATGCCACGCAACATTTCATTTGCAATGACGACACAGCAGATCAAGGCGCGCTCAAAAGACGTAACCCGTCGCTTTGGCTGGTGGTTCCTTAAGCCAGGCGAACAACTGCATGGTGTTGAAAAGGCAATGGGGCTGCAAAAGGGTGAGAAGATTTTCCGACTTTGCAAAATCCAAGTCGTCAGCACACGGGCCGAGCCCCTAAATGCCATCACTCAAGACGATGTTATCCGCGAAGGTTTTCCAGATTGGACGCCCCCAAGACTTCATCGACTTTCTTTGCGAACACTATCATTGCCCGCCAGATACAATCTGCAATCGCATCGAGTTTAAATACATATAGAAGCCGACAATGAAACTCTCACCCAAACCCACCATTGCGGAAATGGAGAAGATGTTGGACGGACTGGCAGAGCTTTCGACGCTCTATCCAGACTATTCGGCACCCATTTCATTGTGGTTTGAATGGGTTGAGAAAAAAATTGCAGAGACTGAAGCGTCCAGTAAGGCGCTTGAGCGCTTAAGAGCGCGCACTAAACAATTGAAGGATCAAAAGGCAGCGCAATGCGTCTCAACTGCTCTTGCCGCCAAGCCAAACCACCACCTGTCCCATAGCTAGGGCGCTTGTTTGAGTGGCCAAACAATATTTTGCGCAACTCAGCGTCCAAGCCGCCTTCCTTCATACGATCCTCAAATGAGTGTCTAATTGAATAGAGTGAATGTTGCGAACTTGGCAAAAGCCCCATGTTCGCCAAAATACTTGTTCACCGCTTTAGACAAGCTGCGATTATTATCCTTGTAACGTGGGAACCCGTTGCGCTGCGCTTGCGCCGCCAACAATGAAACACCCACCAGTGGAATTTTGCGCACGCTAGAGCGCGTTTTTATCTCGCGCCGATCCTTTGGGGTCCGTTTCAGGCTGGATCGCGATGTGAGGCACATCGTCGTCCAGGACAATCGTTTCTCGTGTCAATCCAGATATCTCGGACGGACGCGCGCCAGTTTCGATCATCATAAATACAATGCGCCGCGCTTCATCATTCAACGTGGTCAACGCACCAGGTGCAAGTATCTTGTCGCGAAGCCAATCGGTTGCAAATGGCGGCCTCGTTTTGCCGCTCTCCCTAAACTTCAAACCCGCAAACGGGTCTGCGGCATCGAGGCATGATATTTGCAGTAGTCTTTGAGTATTGTGCGGACGCACCCCAGGTCTTTGTTGCCGGCAGCAGCTGAGTGAGTGGGCACACCGTCACTCGGCGCGATGCGTTCGCGCCAGAAATCAAAAAACGTCGTGGCATGTGCTCTGTTTATGCGACCAATTGGAATATCACCGATTAAACCAATGAAATTGGCAACAGCGCGATTGCGTGGCGACAACCAATTCTTTCGTTGTTCTGGGCTTTTGTCGCGTAAGTCATTGGGCGCTATCTTTTCAAGATAGAATTCATAGGCCTGCGAAAAGGTCATATCGGGCATTTCCTGCGCACCAAGGGCGGCCGCAACCGTCAACTTTTCACCAGAACTAGAAAGCGCAGTCTTCAGTCTATCAAATAATTCGTCGTCACGACTATCATCAATCACCTGAGCAGCTGGTCGGTATGAATAGCCCAGGGCTGTTGCTCGTTTTGCAGCTGCCTCAAATGTACGCCGCGCCTTTTCCGCTTCGCCAACGGTCAATAATGCCCATTGGTCATCGTCGCCTTGCTCATAGGTATCGCGCAGCAATCTTGCCTTGGCGATATCTTGCGTTTTGAGTGATATTCGACGCTCAGCCCCACAACCCAATTCCTCTCGGATATGTTGGGGGAACGCGCCGACGATACACATATATCCCATTGCGTTGAACGAGAAAACGATCAGGTGATTTTGCTGGATTAGATTTCTTGCCCAAATGCCATTTCCAAAGTGTTTCGTCACAGTTTGCGTCACACTTTGTGTCACAGTTACAGAGCCGCCTGCAACGTTTTTCTTTAGGCAACTTTGTAAATTGTTTTATTTCAATGACTTATTATGAACGAACTTTAAAATGCCTAATCTTGCTCGGGGGAGCCAATCACAGATTCCAAGACTCCCCCCTTATTGTTTTTGTTGCGAAATTTTAGTCGGCGTTTTTGCGCGCGTCACAGTTTGCGTCACAGTTTGCGTCACATTTGAAGAGTCGAACTTTTTGCTGGCGCTTTCAATTTGGCTACGCACCACTCACTGAATAGGCCGACCTCATTTCATTGGTCGCAAGCGCCGCTGACAGTCCAAAAAACAGAATAAAATGCAATTGCTAGCCAGTCTGTGCTACCTTCGCTACCCGCCCCGAAACTTCGAGAACAAAGAATGAACAAGATTGCAATTGAGATCGACACAATCGGCGCTTATGTCGCCCAAGGTTACGAGATGTACGCCAATTGCTTGAACGTCCATTGCCAGCACCGCAAACAGATGGATCTCGAAAAGCTGGCCGCGCGTATTGGTACAGACCACTCTTGTTTGGCGAAGGACCTTACACCAAGGTTGCGCTGCAGCAGATGCAATGGAAAACAAGTTCAACTCACCGTCATTCCATACGGAAAAAACGGCCCGAAACACCCGTAATTTTTTTTCGCACAATACATCGCAATTTGCTTTACATTAGGGGTAAAACCCCCTACTATTCTTACATCAACAACGGGATTGAGTTCCCACACAAAAGGAGAAAGTTGATGAACAAAGTCGAGATCATTATTCCCCCAATTCAACAATGCAGGCGAAAGCTTGGAAAGCGTGGCAGATAGCGTAAAGGCCAACTTCTGCAACCTGTTTGGCGGATATACAGCAATCGACGCTGAAGGCGGCTGGATTAGCAACAGCGGCAAACTTTTCAAAGAACCTGTTACCGTCATTTACTCAGCCGCTTCAAACGACAAATCAGCCGATGCCCAATTGTTGGTGGCAATCGCCAAAGACGTTTTGGCCATCACAGATCAAGAAGCCGTGTTTGTCTCGATCGATGGACAAGCTGAAATCATCGAATAACGCAAGCGGGGCGGCAAGGCCGCCCCAACCTGCACAAAGGAGAAACAAAATGCCTGTTGCAATTGCAGTTTTGCCGAATGGCGTTATTCCCGCCATTTACAGTGAGCAAACAGATATCGAATTGTTGAACCGCCTAATCACAATCGAGGGCGCGCCGGTGCTTCCAGACATCAGCGCCGCGAAGACATGGCTGGCCAGCTTGCCAGAACCTAGTGGATGGTTCGAAAACGCGCAGTTGGCCAAGCTTTATACCGGCCGCATGCGCGAAGAGGTTCAGTTTCAGGGGGAAATTATTGCCCAGGCACGTGATGCGCTTGGTGAGAATGGCAAGCCAATGGCCCGCGCTCGATTTGGCGAACTGATTGGCATTGGCGGTGTTGACAATACCCGCCACAAAACCATTCATGATGCAGAACGCGGAAAGATCAAATTGAGCAAGCAAGCGTCCAGGCGCATGCTTGGCGTATTGGCTGAAAAAGAATTGCTTAGATTGTTGAGTGAAACAAATGGATAAACCCAACCACACAAAACGCCGATTTAAAACATGGCTCGAAATGATCCTTGGGGATATTGCCGGCAGCTGGACAATGGCGAGCTGGATAAGACTCGCAATTTACTCGATACTTGTCGTTTTGTATTTCTTTACTGGCGCAGGCGATCTAAAAGCCGGCACCACTTGCAGCGGGGTCACGTCGGTTTTTCTGAATGAGGCCGGCACAATATCAGGTGTTTTTTATCTATCGATTATGCTCGTTCCAATGTTTGAAATGGTTCGCATACTCCACAAAGTCGCAATTGAACCAACGCCAACAATGCGCTTTATAGCAATTGGCGTTTTCGTTTTTACAGTCATCCTTTGCTACTCTGTCATTTACATGTGGCTTGGCATCAGTGCGCCTGACGGAATCGTCGCCGCAAATCCATTTGATTATGTGTATTATTCGACAGTCACGTTTACAACACTCGGCTACGGCGACTTCACACCATGCCCAAACGCAAGGTGGGCAGCGGCATCTCAGGCGATGATCGGCTTTGGCTCAGTCGGACTTCTTGTCTACGTTGCAACCAAGCGCGATTAGTCTACTTCTCCAACACCCGATCGATCTTGCTATCGATCCGATCAAGCTTTAGCGACATACGGTCGAGTTCTTTGTTGACCCCCTTCGCGCGTTGCGTAGTGATTGGCCGCATAAAGCTTGTGCGCAGCTAGGTCGTCATGAAGCTTGGAGATTTCGCCACTCGATTTGTCTTCAAACTCAGCGATTTGTTTCGTTGCCGCAACGCGCACGCCGGCAATTTGTTTAATCAACCAAGTTGAAACCCCAATTGCTCCACCCACTAGCGACAATATGAATATCAACACTTCCCACGTCACTGCCCCGGTCATAAAACAGCCTTATCAATTTCGAGTATGAGAAAGGGCGCGAGGTTACCCGCGCCTCGTTAGGTTGTTATCGCTTGATTTTGTCGAGCAGCACCGACGCAAAATAGAACGCCAATATGGCAAAGAACGCTTGCCAAAGTTCAACACTCAAATCGTCCGTTTTGCCACCGACCATCAACACTTTGTCGATGGCGACCAGTTTCCAAATGTAGATGATGAACGGCATTGCAAAGCCAAGCCGAACAATTGCGTTGAGAATGGCGACAAACTTGAACTTCTCACCAGACATCAGCCCTTGCAGACGAATGTTCCCAGCATCCAATTTTGCTTGATAGTAAAGCCGTTCGCGCTCTGTAGTGGCGTTGTTGGCGGCATCTTGCATCTTGGCGATCTGCCGCGTTGTACGCGCCACCGCATCAAAGATGGACGTTGACCCCCGAAAGATCGACAAGGCACCGCCAACAAGGGTGATAATTGTCGTCCACATCATGCCGGGTCCATGTTTTGGATAAGCTTGATGGCATAGAAAGCGCCCACAAGCGCCGCCATGGCCATCAGAGCAAACAAGCCCCATTGCACCGGCCCACTGCCACTGGCGATTGCGCCAAGGCCGGGGAATGATGCTGCCAATCGGCAACCATGCACCCGGACTTTTCACCGCGTCCAAAATGCCAGGTTGTTCGGGTTCGGCTTTCGCGCCGCCATTGTGATGCGGTTTGGGCGACTGAATGGATTCAATTGGGATTTCGCCAACCATGTAGGTTGCCCGATCGATCACACCAATATCGTTGGCTTGTGCGTCCCATTGGTTGCCCATCACACGGCGGGTCCAGCCTTTGCCAAACGTCTTGAAGGTTTTTAGCCCTTGAAGAAAGCGCATGCGACGCTCACAAACCAACCGAACTAAGCGTTTGGCTTCTTGGGGCACGAGCGCATTGACCGCATCAATTGTTTCCGTGCCCACCAAACCATCAACCTTTATGGCACTGCCCATTTGGTTCAAACAACGCTGCAGCTCTTTTGCCGCACGCGCAGGCCCTGAATTGGTGGCATAGTCAGCAATGCAATAGTCGACGCCGCTCGGTAGATTGTCACCACCCACCAAATCCCAATATTGCGTTTTCAGGATTTGCTCAGCCTCATGCTTCGTCAGCGCCT
>LLEO01000177.1_pt1 | contig 10413 bp, 23 predicted proteins | sample 595861 | NCBI WGS metagenome assembly LLEO01 (sample SAMN02919315, study PRJNA255460) | bioreactor metagenome | biome: chemostat; feature: culture 2012_25.1; material: sediment; isolation source: day35 25degC chemostat 2012 inoculated with Wadden Sea sediment taken from... | place: Germany: Bremen ... | reverse complement strand
AAGAGATGTCCTCTCCTGTCTACCGCTACACTGACGAGGACGGTGTGATCTGGTTCGGCAAAGATCCAGATGAAATGGTCGACAGTTTCGGCTGCGACATCACAGAACTGGAAGGTGGATACTTCCTGCCAGCGAAACCATAAGGAGAATGATATGAAAATCTGGGGAAAAGACAAAGAAGCTGTTCGGCAACCGCAAGAAGAAGCGTGTCAGAAAGAACCCGCCTCAGCCGAACCATGAACTGACCACTGCTGAAATGTTGATCATGAACAACTACGGCATCACCTTCTCCAACCCTGAACCGGCACGCGCTGGCGAGGCGCGGGCAGATCGGCGCTTGTTCCTCAAGCATGAGGCCAACAAGAAGATACCGGACGCCCGTGGCGAAATCTCTCGGCAAGTCAAGCGGCAGGTTGAGCGGCGCGAGTTCAAGGCGCTGAAAGCTCGGTGCGTGATGCACAGATCAGGAGCAAACACCAGGAGCAGATCAAGAGGGGTCTGATCCCGACATGAACCACGACCAACTCAAAGAGAAGGTCAGGAAGGCATTCGGGACTACGGTCCCGGTTGCCGCCAAAGAGCGATGGAGTGTGTTCGCACGTGAGCGGCGCACAGAGATCGCATTGCGATACGACTGGATCCGTGATCCGCGGTTCTATACTTGGGTCCATGACCACCCTGAAATGGAATTCGGTGAGGGTACAGAATGGATCACCGTTTGGATATTAGAGGAATGTGTTGATGTTACTTAAAATGGCTGCTTTCATTACGTTGATTGCTCTACCAGCAGACGCCGCTGTCTTGAGGTATTACACTCCGGGCGGCTCACCTTGCGATGGTGCCTGCTCTTACGAGTGGGCGGTTGAAGAGTTTCAAGTGCCGGAGGGTGAGATCAAGCGTATGATCATCCCAGAAGGGTCAATCGTCAACAAGATGTCTTACGCAAAGGACGGAACTGCGTACTGGACCTCGGACAGTGCGATCCTTGCTTCGGAGCAGTATGGTGAAGGTTACTCCTTTGAGCAGAATGGCCGCACCTACATGATGGTCAAACTGGATGAGTGCGACAACTGGTCTGTCATGACGCCGCCTGTCCCTGGGATTACCCTGAACCCGCCACCACCTGTCATGGCGACACTTCCACCGATACTGTTTCTGCCTCCTATCATCACGACCACCTATGATCCACCTTTCTACGATCCACCAACCTATGACCCACCTGTCTGGGAACCACCCGTGGAAGAGCCGCCCTGCTGCACTCAGCCGCCAATCGTACCGTTGCCTGCGAGCCTGCTTTTGATGCTGTCAGCCCTTGGTGGAATTCTTTTGCTCAAAACAAGACAAATTTAGATATTCACGGGGTTAGTCACACCTTATTATAAGGGCAATGGCAACACTAAACCCTGGAGATGACAATGTCAAAGTCGGACAAAATCAAAGACAAAATCCTGGCTCTGCGCAACATGATTTCGGAGCGCGGCGCTACCGAAGCTGAGGCCATGGCGGCACTCGCCAAGGCTGACAAACTCATGGAGCAGCACGGCCTGACCGAAGCTGACCTGGACGTGGCCGAGGCCAAGCGCGACATGCGGGCTGGGTCGTTCAAGTACGGCATCAAAACTCAGCACCCCCGTGCGCGAAATGGTGCAGCAAGACCATTGGTCAATTCTGCGGCGTGCGGACGTGGTATAACTCGCCGACTCAGACGTCCAACGGCTTTGGGTTCAACGGCGATGTCGAGATGTACGAGTTCCTGCTCAAGCTGGTGCATGACAGCATGAACCGCGAGTGGAAGGACTATCTGCCCAAGAACCCGCCGCGTGAAGGCGTCTCTCGTCACACCGAATACTGGTCGTTCATGTATGGCATGGCCGAGCGTATCAACGAGAAGCTGGCCGAGTTGATGGTGGCTCGTGAAGTCAAGACTGACAGCACCGGCACAGACCTCGTTGTCAAGAAGATGGAAGTCGTCGAGGCTGGCATGGCAGAAGTCTTGCCCGATTTGAAATTAAAGCCGACCCGCAGTCGTGGAACCATGGTTGAAGGTGCCGCTCAAGCTGCTGGTCGGGAAGCTGGAGACCGGGTGAATTTGAACCGGCCTCTTAAAACTGGACCCGGTAGTCGTAAGGCTATCGCCGGATAGGAGAAAGCCTGTGGGGGCGATATTTTGTATTATTGGAGCGAGCGTATGTATAGGACTGATCATTGCAATGTTGTCTCATTCAGACGTAGACGGAGGGACAAAAATGGTAGGAGTTGTTCTGTTAATGATTATCTCTGCATTGGTCTTGTCTGCCTTGTATCTGTTAGCGGGTGCGCTCCAGTAAGCTGCGATGTGCGCTCTCCTTCGGGAGAGTGCGCAACGCAAGTGATTGATACATCGTTAGACCATATCGTGGACTACGATATACCCTACGTCCCTTCGGGCGACGTCACGATAACCGTCCCTCCTGGGACCAATATAACTGTAGAGGAGTAACGCCATGGACCCACCCCGTTTCAAAACGGGAGACAAGGTAAGGCTGAAGACCGGCAAGTCGCCGATTATGGTTCTGGAGGTAGACTACTTTCAATGTTCCTGCCCAAAGACCTGTCCACCCCGACTGAAGAAATACCGTCGTCCCCGAAAGGGCTGGTATATTCGTTTCATGTATTGCAGCGCGATGTCCTACAATCACTGCAATGAAGCTGAACACAGAACATGGCGCGAAGCAGATGACTTCATGTTCTACGATCCACAACAAGAGGAAACCATGGCTCAACAACTGTATCAAACCAAAGAAGAAAAGCCGCGCTTCGGTACGTTCCTGACGCGCACGTCCACCGGCAAGATTGCCCTGGAGATGAAAGGCAGCGGCGGCGACGTCGAGACGTTCGACAAGAGCGAGATCGAGGAGGTCACTCCGTACACTGTCTGCATCAAGCGTTACCAAGGCGGTGACAACAACGGCGAAGAGCGCCACTACGAGATGAAACCCGGTGCCGTGCTGTTGGACGACGTCCTGGTCCACCTGTCCACCGGGGGCGCTTTTCTACGTGAAGGCTGTTGACACCAAGCAGAAGTCTGCTCGCAAGAGCAAGAACGGCTTTTTTTAAGCTGCAAGGGTCTTTTGTCACTACCGACAACTGACGGGTGTTCAAGCACTGGCTCGCGGGGTATTGTTAAGGCACTACCCCGCAACCAACCTGGAGAATGGAAATGGCTATCTACTTCATGAACAACGGTCACATTGACCTGGACGTTGTTCGTACCATGGGTGTGTCCGTGAAGGACAACGATAATCCCATTGGCTACTTCGGCACCGGCCTCAAGTACGCTATCGCAACGCTGCTTCGCACGGACCACATCATTTCGCTGCGTACCAACGGCGAGACCATCCAGTTCCGCACCAAGACCAAGGAAATCCGAGGCAAGGAATTCCAGATGATCATGATGGGCGACGAGCAGCTTGGGTTCACCACTGACCTCGGCAAGAACTGGGAAGTCTGGCAGGCTTACCGCGAACTCGCCAGCAACACGATGGACGAAAGCGGCAAGGTCGCTGGCATTTGCGAGGAGTATGAAACGGTATTCACCGTTGAAGGCCCGGAGATCGCCAACATACACGCAGAACGCAGCAAGATATTCCTTACCGCCGAACCGTGGCTGATCGGAGACGGTGTGGAAGTGCATCGCGGCAAGAGCCATTGGGTCTACTATCGCGGTGTCCGCGTTCACAAGCTGGTCAAGCCTTCACGCTTCACGTACAACTTCACGACGCACATGATGCTGACCGAAGACCGCACGCTGGCGTCAACGTACGACCTCAACTACAAGCTGCAGACACGACTGCCGCGCATCCCCGAGCCAGGATTTGCTCAGAGGGTGATTGATCCTGATTGGGATGGTCTCGAGAGGAACCTGGATTTCTCTGACTGCTATGACCCAAGCGAGGAGTTCCTCGATGCGCTGGAAAAGCACCGGTCCAACGCCCGTATGAACGACCGGAACAAAGACATGCTGATGCGTCACCGCAAGGTCACCGAGCATGAGATCTTTGCACTGGACGACGAGCAAACCAGAACCGTCGCCGATGCCTGCGACATGCTGCGGGTGGTGAACTGTCTGGTTCACCCCAGCGACTTCACCTTCGTGGAGAACCTTGGGCCGGGTGTCTACGCTCAGGCCAAGGATGGCAAGATGCTGATCACGCGGCAGACTGTCGCCAATGGCCGTGACTTCCTGGCTATCACCATGTACGAGGAGTGGATCCACGATAGCATGGGTTACAAGGACGAGAGCCGCGGAATGCAGCAGTTCTTGTTTGATAAAATCCTGGAGTTGGTGAAGCGTGAACTTGATCGGTAACGTATATCCGCGCAGGGGACCAGGACCTAGTGATTGCTGGGTCGTGGTCTCCCAAAAGGCGAACGGTATGTGTATCGTTCTTGGGCTGGACAGTGAAAGCAATGTTGTCGCTGCTCAACACTATCAGCCTTACTACCTCATGCAGAAAACGCCAATCGCAACCATCAACGTAGAGGAGATACGTTTCCATGACATTAGCAGACCCGAGCAGCCACCCGGACCCGAAACAGATATGGCTTCACCAGAAGAGCGGGGAACAGTATGTGATCCTGCATCATGGCCTGTTCGAGAGTTCTCTCAAGCCGATGGTGATCTACCAAAAGGCCGACGGTAAAGGTCCAGTCTGGGTTCGCCCTGCCGATCAGTTCTTTGATGGTCGGTTCCGCAACTGGTCATGAGCCAGACGTCCGACATACTGAACCGGGCGCTGCGTGAGAAGCAAGGTGTGACCGGTGAAATCATTGTGGAGGACATGCGTCAGACAGGGTTGAGCAAAGCCCAAGTGGAAAGCTGGGTTCGTCGCTTGCGCAAGGCGGCGGACACTCTTGAAGAGTTGATAAAGTAAACTTGTCTTTTGCGCCCTCGGCGTTTATACTGTAAGTACGTGAAACACAAACTGGAGATGTTCATGACACGTTATCTATCCGCTGAAAAGCTTCACCAAGATGACTTCGGAGATACCTTCACCAAGCAAGAAGGCGAGGTCGTCTACGACGCTGCCACTCGCGGGCGCAACGGTCGCATGGGTCCTTGGGCTACCATGACACAGCGATCCTACAACATGAACGGCGGTCAGCGCCTCGGCACTGGCTTCGGCCAGAAGTATGTTCGCAACGCTGCGGGCGAACTTCACAAGGTGGAGGGCTGATCATGTCATACGGTTCGTATAGCTGGACCTTCGAGGACCTACCAGTGATGAACGACATCGCTGATGCAGAACCCAAGCTGGTGAACGTCGAGTTCTCGCTCACTTGCACTCACCCCGGCGAAGCGCCAAGCGGCCAGTTCGGCCTGCCTGAGTTCTATGACCCCGGCGAGGGTGCAACGTGGGAGATCGACACAATTGAAATTGTGTTTGATACAGTCAAGACACTGACTGTTACCGAAGAGCAGTTGTCGCAGTTGTTCCCCAACGGTGACGACATGATGAACAACGCGCTGGAAAGCGCAGCAGACAATGGAGTCATAGATTGAACCTGTTCGTATTTGACGAAGACCCCGTGGTGTCTGCCGCTGGCCTGGATGACAAGCGCATTGGCAGCGCCTTGCGGGAGGCAAACCAAATGATGTCTACCGCCGTGCTCAGAGCGCCCCTCAGACGCCATGGAGGTTGGGCCGGGTATGCTATGCCGCCCCAAGCCACCAGCACCATCCAGTGACGCTCTGGGTGGGCCAGACAAGCGGCAATTTTGCGTGGACCTATGCCTACGCTTGCGCACTCATTGAAGAATGGCAACTTCGCTATGGAACGTGGCACGGTAGCGGCGACCGGACCCCGTACATATGGAGATTTAAGACTTGCATACCTGACGGTCCCCTGTTACCGTTTCAAAACAGTGCAAGACATGAAGGACTGGGGCTAGACTTCACCCATCTGCCAGTTCCGGAGTCATACCAAGCGTATCTCCAGGAGCGCTGGCTGACAGACAAACGGCCCCCGACCTACAGCAACCGGGAGTGGCCGAAATGGGCGTCGTGGAACCAAGCAGCATGAGGATCGCAGCAGGATTGCGGGTGGGTTTCTGGGAGCAAGAAGCCTACGCCAAGCACCGACGGTCGCCTTTCACATGCAAAGGATATTACCAAGGACCTGATCTTGGTGAACACCTTCCAGGAGCGAAGCTGAGCCAGCCGCTGATGGAGGGAGAGTTGAAATTTCGCGTGGGCGTGCTGTTCCGACCTGATCTCGGCAAGCGGCAGCGCCTTGAAACCATTCTGATCCTTGAGAACTGGATACCTGAGATGTTCGAGTACGAGGATTGGACCGAAGATATGGCGGCAGAAGCATGAAAAAGACTGTGACTTACAAATTCCCAGGTCCTTTACTGAGTGTACCAAGGAAGTTTCGCCCTGGAGCACCGAGAGCATCAGTTGACGACGAAACTGGTGGGGACATACCGAAGTTCAAACTGTGGAAATGGCGCACATGTGATCACGAGAACACTGTCGTTCTGGGCTGGGTCACCGGAGGCATGTTCTGTGACGATGCTTTCAAGGCAACTATCTGCAAAGACTGCGGCTTGGTTCTGGACAAGACTCAAACTTGGTGACAAATAGAACTGGTCTTTGGCAGGCTCGCGGGTTAGTGTATAGGTGCGGCAAACCTTAACCTGGAGATGAATTCATGCCTCGTTCTGAAACTATCAAAAAGTCCAACTGCAACGGCATCCTCATTGAAACTGAGAAGTGCTGGCATCGCAAGTCGCTGGCGGTGTGTGGTGGGAAGTCACACTCATGGACCAGTATGACGACTGGTCGGAGCCGGAGGTCTTCGAGGAGAGCAGCGAGGCCGAAGCACTGGCCCGCCATGATGCACTCGTCGAGGAGTACAAGGACAAGCCAAACTGGAACGCGCAGGCTGCGTACGACGAAGCGCACGGCACGGTCAACGGCGAAGACGAAATGATCTGGCTCCAGCGCCAGATGGCGAACTGATGCAGAGCGCTGCACAGAGACAGAACCGGGCAGCGGCTGAGGAGGCCGCTGTCATGGTTATCACGATGTCGGCTGATGATTTCGCTGACATCATGCTCAATGCAATCCGCCAGAGCACCCTGAGCGATGCAGAGATCGAAGATTTCGCCAACCGTCTTGGGCGTATTCCGCATGAAAGGAAATGGCATGAGTAAGATAGATGAATTCGCTGGCATCAAGCGCATTGCTCTGCTCATAGCGTACGACAATGGCATGATCAATCGGTTCTGTACCGAAGAGCAGTGGCTGAGCAACCTTGATCCTGTTCTCGGAGCCGATGGTGTTTACCATGCAGACCTCGTTATCCTGGACGCTTGGTGCATGACGCTCAATGATCAAGAAGCTGAAGACTTGGCGGCTGGCGAAAGTCAGGATATGAAAGCAGTCGCTGAGAAGTGCCCGAACCCTGACCTCGTTGGGCTGTTCGAAGATATCTTTAACGCATGAGGGAATGAGATGACAACAGTATTCTACGTCGCCGCTACGAACAAGATGTCGTGGGGTCGCGGCACCAAAGAATGGGAAGCGATCGCGCACGCGCTTGTCCACTCTGGGCGAGAAGCCACACAAGTCGGCCTGTTCCGGGTTGAATGCCCAGAAGAGACCCGCGAGCATCAGGTCTATGTCAACGAGATGGGTGGTATCTGTGCGCCCAAAGGGACCGAGGTCACCGAGGTAGGTATGATACCTCTGGAGCGGATACTGCCAAAGTTCTTTCGGTACTTCGACGAACTGGACGCAGCACTGGTAGACCTGGAGATCGAACAGGAGGATGAAGCGGGTAACTAAGACTGGTCACCGCTTTTGTCGCGTGCTTTACTGGTGGCACGGCAAACCTTAACCTGGAGATGACAAATGCAACTGAATTTACTTCCAACCAAAGAGCAGTCCGACCTTGGCGAGTGGATGGTCTTTGCTGACTACGACGAAGAAACCAACTGTGTTCACTGGTCTGCCTGCGACTCAACCAATCCGGTGTCCAACGATATACTCGGCACCGAGCGAGGTCAGTTTATCGTGTACCGGCGCGGCGATGCCGTATGCGTTGAAGGATGCGGCTGGTACTCCAACGATTTCCTGTTTCGCCTGGAACTCACCGAGCGCCCCGAGCGCGTGGTAATCCTTGCCTTTCACGCTGCGGCCATGATGGATCGCGCATGGGATGACGAGTCGCCAGATGTCAAATAAGTACAGATTGACCGACGACAGCAAAGAAGCCGTGCGCTGGCGAGCAGCGAACAAGCGCAGAGTCCGGAAGCAGAACCGGCGTGGGCGAGACCCGAGCATCTGGCTATGGATTGCCGTAGCTGTGACTGCTCTGGTGTCCCCTGCCCTTGGCCGTGGTGCTGGCCTGCGCTGTGATGTACGTCAGCGCCACACAGAGCCGCTAGGAGGCGGCTTGAGTTAGCCCTGCGGGCGGTGGCTTAGTAACACCCGCAGAGAGGGCTCGGAGAGGTCTGAAACGCCTCGCATTTCCAGGCAGGAGGCCGGTCCATCTTGATGAAAGCCGTAATGATGCGGCGAGTAACCTCGAGGATGCGATACCCCAACTGCTTCCGAGTGACCTCTCCCCCACGGGGACAAATAGAATTGGTCTTTGCCTGTTTCGCATGGTACTTTATAGGTACGGCAACCTTTATCTGGAGATGACTTTCATGGCTACCTACCTCACTGAAGACCTCCCCGTGTACCAGTGCGCAGAATGTCTGTGCGTCGGCGAGGCAGAAACCTGGATTGACGACGACTACGAAGGTCTCGTCTGCGGGGAATGCGGCGTCGCCGTTAAACACTCGCACGACACGAAGGCCTCGTGGTGGTCCATCGGCGTGTACTCCACCGGGCGCAGCTACGGCGGACCCGAGGAGGGTGGCTGGTGGTACGACACGGGGTCTATCACAGACCAATGGAAGGTCCGTGGGTTTGACAACTTCACGGAAGCCCAGAAGTACGCCGCGCAGCTTCGCGAGGAGTACAAGGATGAGCGTGATGTCGCAGTTCGTGGCTTCACAGAACAACTCCCAGTCGCCGGTTATCCTGACCGTCGGCCCGTTTACTGCTAAGGAGGATACCATGGCAGACGTCACTCAACTCTGGTATAACGGCAAGCTGATGAATACCATCAACTCGTCGTCCAAATTCAAGACCATGCCGAACCGTCGGCTGGACACACCCGAGCAGCGTGAGGAGGCGGCTCGCATCCAGATGCAGGGCTGGGTCCAGAACGCCTCGTACGACCCCGACCAAGTTTGAAATCCGGCACGTGAAGAGCGACCCGGTCAAACTTTCACCGATGGTGGATGACATCATCACTCGCAGCAGGGAGAACCTTGGAACATGATTACCTTTACTGACGAACTGAAGAACGCAATCCGTGCGGTTTCTGGCGAATGTGCCAGCGACCTCGCGGCGGGGATGGACGAGTCCGGCGAGAAGGAACTCGACTTTGAGTACTGCCTCTCCGAAGTGACACTGGACGCGAACCGTATCCAGATGCACGGGCATCCCAAAGCGCAGAAAGACCTGGACGAACTGCTGAAAGAGCACAGCTTCTCGGAGGTCGTGCAGGCTGCAAAGTCCCTTGTCTGCTACTGACAACTAGACATGGTCATCGTACCCCTCGCAGGCTATGCTGGGGGTACGGTAAACCTATGTTTGGAGATGATCAATGATGACCAAGGCTCAAGCAGCGCAAATCGGCCGCGACATCGGCATGACAATACGCTGGGATAGCGACTGGCAAGAGTTCGCTGTCTACCCGCGCAACACGTCTAAGGAACATCCTTCGGCGTACTTCACAACCTGTGTTGACGATGCGGTCACCACCGCCCGCGTCATGGTTGAAAACGGCATCCTGGAGGAAGCATAATGCGAGGAATATTGATTAACCCCTGGACCAAGGAGATCACCGAGGTCGATTGTGGCGAAGGCATTCAGGACATGTACCGTCTGCTTTCCAATCCGCTTGGGCCGAAGGTGGATATCTTTTGCATTGGGATGAACTGGCCCAACGGAGACTGTCTGTATGTTGACGACGAAGGACTGCTGAAACCGGGCATGAGGATGTTCGATATCGGCCGTGTCGACGGACAACCGCTGGCCGGAAACGGCCTGATCCTTGGCAGCGATGCCGAGGGAAATAGCATTGATGCGAAAATCATGCTGACTGAACTCCAGACCATTGTGGGCTGGACCAACCTGGAGACGTGCTAATGACCAAGTTCGCAGATTACAGAACCAAGAAAGACGCGGCGATGTCTGCGCTCGCCAAGATGATTCACAGTCGGGAAGTGAAGAAGCTTACCGTCTTGCCAAACGGCGACGACACGCAGGAACTGGAAATCATGCGTGAGAACTGCCACGCAATTCTTGAA
>LLEO01000176.1_pt1 | contig 10419 bp, 14 predicted proteins | sample 595861 | NCBI WGS metagenome assembly LLEO01 (sample SAMN02919315, study PRJNA255460) | bioreactor metagenome | biome: chemostat; feature: culture 2012_25.1; material: sediment; isolation source: day35 25degC chemostat 2012 inoculated with Wadden Sea sediment taken from... | place: Germany: Bremen ... | reverse complement strand
CAAGCAATGCGGTGGCAATGGGGATGCCGACGAGGAACAGTGACGCGGTTTGCGACCCCAAATGACGGGCGGCGAAGGTGGTAAGGAAAAGGGCGATGGCGCCAGATAACACGCCTTGGATGATGGCTTGAGAAGAAATCTCGGCCAGTGAGGCTCGAACAAATTGCTGGGCATCACCAAAAGCATCGGCACTGTTAATGGCCATGAGCACCATACAATGCCAGCGGTCACGGCCAACGGATCGATTTGCAATTCGCGCACGGTCAGGCTGAAATAGGCAAAGCCAGCCCCAACGGCAAACAGGATGATGTCGCCCGGCAAGGCCCATGGGTCAAAAAACAAACCATAGCAGACAAACAGGGCCATGCCTGATCCGATCAAGACCAGGCTGGCAGCGTTGTGTTTTGAAATTGGCGCGCGAAAAGCAAGAAAGCCGAGAATGGAGGAGAACAGCACCACGGACGAGGGCAGGATTGCGGCAGCATGGGCGGCAGGGGTGAAATCTAGTCCGATATTGATCAAAAACGGGTAGGGGGCACCAGCCAAAGCAGTCAGCAAAGCAATCCGCTTCCACCCCAAATTAAGAAATGCGCGAACATGTCGGCGCCGCAGGAATGGCAAGAAGAAAAGACCCGAGGCAAAAATGCGAATGATTGTGAGGTCCGTTGACGTAAGCCGTGCCAATTCGCCAGTGCTGTTCAGACTAAACCGCGCGCCCACAAATTGCAGCGCATATATGCCGATGGTGCTAAGACCAGCCAAGATGGCAAGCAGACGGATATTCATGGGTTTGACCTAATATGAGTGACTGACCGAACGTCAATCATGAAGCGGAGGGCATGCGCTGACCAGCGTCATAAATGCCAACTAAGGACAATATCGCGCCGTTTGCAAGCAAAGAGAAGGCGGTTGCCCATGCTGCGTTTACAATATTTTGGCATCATCAAAGCCAATTTGCTCATAAAAAATGCCCGGCCAAAAGGCCGGGCAGGTGAGAATGGACGGGTATCCAGTTCTGCTATTGCCAGGTCGTGTAACCCAGTTTCATTGTGGTGCCCGCATAACCGTTCAACCGGAACTGTGAAATGCGGCCCTGGTTGGTTTTCACGCAAACATAAGATCCAACAGGCATCGCCAGATAGAAATTGGATTGCTGGAGAAACTTTCAGTTTTACATCCGGCATAGCCGCGGTTTGATTTGTCACCCAATGCCAGTTTTGCGCCGTTCCGTGGCTCGATATACTTCTCAACTGGGTTGACCGCATGATACCAAATGTCTGCGCCAGCGCTGCCCCACATTGCCATTGTCCAAGTTCGCCATAAAGCTCGATTTCAGATTGATCGGGCCAGTTGAATGAGTCACTGGAGCCACAGGCAACGGCACAGGAATGAACCCCGGTAAAGACACGCAAAGAGGACGCTTTGTTGCGAATTTGCACAGGCAAGTTCGCCTTGCTGTTGGTGTAGTTTTTGCACAAACCAGTCAAGTTGGCGTTGCGGCATAGACGCGCTTTCGCACTGCCATACAGTTTCAACGAGGCGATGTTGTCGTTAAATGTCGCGTCTAGAGTGTTGAGCGTCGCTGGACCATGGCAGAATTCGTTGCCCCGTGAAGTTCGCTCCTGTATAGAAACAGGCCACATTGCCAGAGGGTGGCGCAGGGTCTGGATCTGGCGTCGGCGTTGGGGCTGGCGGAGTGCCGCCACCATCGCCACAATTGATGCTCAGGCTTGGGCCGGATGAGCCGATATTAAATGAAAAGCCGCAATTTTCGCCGGTGCTACCGCCGGTGCCGCCGCTCACAGGTTCAAGATAGTTTGAACTGACCCAGCCATCCGGGCCTCATGTTCAATAAAGCACCAGCCATTTTCGGCGCACTCGCTAATTTCCACGTGTTCGCCTGGTGTGAGCGTATCAACCACGCCAAAGGACGTGCCCGGTCCAGTACGCACATTCAATGCTGTGGTGGATTGTGCCGAAGTCGCAAACGCGGCTGCGGTAGATAGAATGAATGTTGATACAGCAAAACCAGCTGCAATAGTCATGTGTTTAATAGCCATTTTCTCTCTCCCATTTCCAAAGCTGCCAGTATTGACAGTATCCTTGAAAGCCAAGAAAGCAAAATGCGCCTGAATGTTTCCTGAATGAAGGGGTTGGGAAATATTTATGTCAGAATTGAATAAAATCTATTTGGGTTACTCGACCTCAAAATGACCGGGCACAAGATGCGCCGGCAATTCAGGTCTTAGTTTAATGCGGCCCGGAATAAGTTCGCCGTTTGGTGCACCCTTATTCTGGATGCGTTTCATCAGCTGCCGCACCAGTGCATGGCCACTATCGTTTAGCGGCGCGCGAACAAAACTGATTTTATCCTCCAAATGACTGATATCCACATGGCGCAACTCATCATCCATGGTCGCAACTTCTAGATCTTCGCCAATTGTGCGGCTGGATGCTTCAATCGCAGCTTGCCCCTCAACGGCCATAACCGCTGATGAGTAAATGATCGCGGTGATTGTTGGATCAGCCAGTGCCTTTTGGGTTAGCTGGAACCCGGCATGGACCATCGGGTGAACAGCGTTGTAAATTGTCAGGCTATCGGGCGACAGATTCATTTTCGCCAGCGCGGCTTGCGCGCCGCGCCGCCGCTCAACAGCAAATGAATAATGCTCATCACCGTTGATAAAGGCGATATGCTTGTGTCCCGCCCCCAAAAGCACAGTGGTCAGTGTTTCGAACAGTCCGAAATTATCGATATCCACCCAAGCATATTTGTCTGAACGCGCTTCACGGCCATGCACGACAAAGGGGATTTCTGCACCCAACAAATAACCGATGCGCGCGTCATTGGGCTGCGGTAGCTCCAAGATAAACCCATCAACGCTTTGGTCTTTGACATAGCGTTCGTACAACGGAATGATTTCATTCTCTGCGCCAGAGGCGAACACAACGTCATAGTCATAGTTTTTACTTCGCGCAAAACGCCTGCGAAAACCTCAACAAAGTGCGGATCGACAAAATGCTGTGAGCCATCACCCTTAATCCAGCCGATCGAGTGAGATTTTTGTGCGACCAAACGCTGTGCGTTCCGGTTGGGCGTATAGCCATATCACGCGCAGCCTGTTGCACACGTTCGCGCGTTTTCGCGCTTACATCTGAATATCCATTCAGGGCGCGCGAAATTGTCGTGATCGATAAGTCGAGTGCAGCCGACAAGTCCTTAATGGTAACTTGTTCGCGTCCTATGGGGTTTTCATCTGGCATCGACTTTTCGCTTCCCCGGCTTTGGTGTTTTCGTCAATCGGTATTTTTCCAGACCGAACTTTCAACAATCGGTTGACGAGGGCAATATTAACCCGTTAAAAATAGTCTACCAAAACGTTTTGGAAAAAGAAATACCAACAGTTTTGCGCCCTTTGCGACCAGATGGAGCCACAGGGGTGAAACAGTGAAGCGACGATAAAGAATAAAAGGTTTTTGATGAGCACCTTCGCCTTGCAAAATAGTGCTAGTGATAAATGGCAAAAACAAAAAGATTGGTGGCGCGGCGCGGTCATCTACCAGATTTATCCCCGGTCATTTCAGGATGCCAACGGAGATGGTGTTGGCGATTTGCGCGGCATTACGGATCGGCTGGACTATGTTGCTGATTTGGGGTGTCGATGCGATTTGGCTGTCCCCCTTTTTCACTTCACCAATGAAAGATTTTGGCTACGATGTCTCGAACTATCGCGATGTCGATCCGATATTTGGCACCTTGGCCGATTTTGACCAACTGCTGGAAAAAGCACACGGCTTGGGTTTGAAAGTGATGATTGATCAGGTGATCAGCCACACCTCTGAACTCCATGATTGGTTTGAGCAAAGTCGTCGCGATAAAATCAATGAAAAAGCTGATTGGTATGTGTGGGCCGATGCCAAGCCAGATGGGTCGCCCCCGAACAATTGGCTCTCCATTTTTGGCGGGTCAGCCTGGACCTGGGACCCGCGCCGTTGCCAATATTATTTGCACAATTTTCTCGATTCCCAGCCCGATTTAAACTTCCACAATGCTGAGGTGCGTAAAGCGTTGCTCAGCGAGGTTCGATTTTGGCTGGATCGGGGGGTTGATGGTTTCCGGCTGGATACGGTCAATTTCTATGTGCATGACAAGTCACTGCAAGACAATCCAGCTTTGCCCAAAGACCAGATCAATTCTACCATTGCGCCAGCGGTGAACCCATATAATTGGCAAAACCATAAGTTTGATAAGAGCCAGCCAGAAAATGTTGATTTTTTGGCCGATCTCCGCGCTGTTTTGGACGAATATGAGCACATCACGACCGTCGGTGAAATTGGCGATGCTCAGCGTCAGTTGGAGCTGATGGCCGAATATACGTCGGGGCGGCAACAAATTGCATATGGCTTACACCTTCGATTTCTTGGGGTGGTGAGTTTAAAGCCCCATATTTTGCCGCACGCATCAAAGAGCTTGAAAATATCGTGACGGACGGCTGGCCCTGCTGGGCATTTTCAAACCATGATGTGGTGCGCCATGTGTCGAGATGGACAACAAGTGGACGCGACCAAAACGCGTTGGCGCGGCTGAGTGCGATGCTGCTCTTGTCGTTGCGCGGGGTCGGTTTGCCTTTATCAAGGCGAGGAATTGGCGCTGCCAGAAGCAGATATTGCTTATGAAGACCTAGTCGACCCTTATGGCATTGAATTTTGGCCGAATTTCAAGGGTCGCGATGGCTGTCGCACCCCGATGGTGTGGCAGAAAGATGGGCCAAATGCAGCTTCAGCATTGCCAATAAAACCTGGTTGCCGGTGCCCCGAGCACACAAAGAAATGGCTGTCGATCAGCAGGGCGACGAAAGCATATTGCAAGTATATCGAGATTTTCTGCGTTTCCGACGGGACCATGCTGCGATGACCACAGGCTCGATCGAAAAAGTCGAAGCCACCGAGCAAGTCTTGTCCTTTGAACGGGTTGCCGAAGATGAGCGTTTGGTTTGCTTGTTCAACATGTCTGATCAGACAGCTGAAATTGCGTTGGATCCGAATAGCATTACAGACAGCGATTGGCCGCACGCGGCCGAGCGTACGAACGCGGGGCTTAAGTTGCCGCCGCTTGGCGCCTATATTGGAGTGATAGGTTAAACCTTTGGGAGGAGGGGACCATGGCTGATATTACCATTTCGGATTTGAATAAATCCTATGGACCAGTTCATGTTTTGAAAGATATCGATCTCGATATCAAAACGGGTGAATTCATCGTGTTTGTCGGGCCATCCGGCTGCGGCAAATCCACTTTGTTGCGTGCCATTTCTGGGCTGGAATCCATAAGCTCTGGTGAGCTTAAGATTGACGGAAAAGTGGTCAATGATGTGGCGCCGTCCAAACGTGGCATTGCCATGGTGTTCCAGTCATATGCGCTCTATCCCCATATGAATGTGTTCAACAATATGGCTATTCGCTCAAACTAATGAAGCTGCCAAAGTCTGAAATCAAACAAATGGTGGAAGCCGCAGCGGCAAAACTTCAACTCACCGAATATCTGGACCGGTTGCCAAAGCAACTTTCCGGTGGTCAGCGACAGCGGGTGGCCATTGGCCGCGCGATTGTGCGCGATCCAAAAGTCTTTTTGTTTGATGAGCCGTTATCGAACCTAGATGCGGCCCTGCGCGTGCAAATGCGCATGGAAATCGCCGGGCTTAAAAACAGCCTGCCCAACACAACCATGATTTACGTGACTCACGACCAAGTGGAGGCCATGACCATGGCCGACCGTATTGTCGTGCTTAAAGACGGTGTGGTGCAGCAAGTGGGCACGCCCCATGGAGCTTTATGAAAAGCCGAAAAGCTTGTTCGTGGCTGGTTTCATTGGCTCGCCAAAAATGAATTTCATTAAGGGCGCGCAGGCCGAACCGTTCAATGCCAACACAGTCGGGGTGCGGGCCGAACATCTGGATATTGTTGAGGCAAACGGCGACTTTAACGGGACTGTTATGCACACGGAAGTTCTTGGCTCCGACACCTATATTTATATCAATATTGGTGAAGAGGAGCCGCTGGTGGTGCGCCGCGATGGCAACGCACCACTTGCTTATGGCGAGACAGTAGAAATCAAAACCCGGCCTGAATATGTGCACCGGTTTGATGAACAGGGCCAGCCGATCTGAAAAAAATCTATCCTCCCCGTTCACAAATGTGAACAAACTTATGGATCCGACTTGGTCGGGTCCATTTTTATTTGAGCACGCCGGGCAATGACAAGTCACCCGAGGCAACATCAAGCACATCTGTAACGCACAACAGCGGCGCGTGAATGTCGGCATTGACGCGCAAGGCCGCCGTCACGCCATCATAGTTCACACCTGCCAAATCAACATCCTGATCGAATGGAACATTCAACCGAACTTCGCCGGCGTCAAACTGCGGACTATAGCCGGGACTGTCGATGAAAATAGGCAAACCAGGCCATGTTTTGGGCAGTTTTGGTGTTGCACCTTCTGGAATATCACGTACCGCGAGGGCCCCGTCGCCGCAGGCAGCTGTCGGGGCGAGGACCACCCAATGAGAATGCCACAACCCGCCGTCATTATCCAACTTACCATCGTTGTTTTCGTCATAAAGCGGTGTGTCGTCAAAGTCCGGGTGCGCCGTGGCGGCGAGCGCCAAAATGCCTGTGTCGCCCTCAAATCCAACCGCTGCCGGGTTGAGCGATGTTGGCCAAACATAGGCATGCACGTCGGCACCGCCCAGGTTGCCAGTTGCAGCAGGCTTTTGCGTCCCGGCCTCACCCAGAGTGCTCAAATGGAAGGCTACGGTCTGCCCTGTGCGATGGGCATGGGCTGCCAAAATATCGTAGCTGGCGTTAATCGTCTCGTTTTGCGGCGAGGTGACCGCATCTGCAAGGTCCTTTGCCTGAGGCCATCGGCCAAACTTGGGCTGGTCAATCCAGCCAGAACGAGGGTGCTCAAAATTATCGTTTTCATTTTCAGTTCTCCTGTTGTGTTCAGAAGCTCTTTTAATAGCGAGTCGAAACTATTGCAATAGTAATTTTGACTCGCTATTAATTGCGTATGAGTGAATCGAACAAAAAAACACATATTGGCGCTGATCGAGCGCGTTGGCCGTCTGTCGCAGGCGGAACAATGGACAAACGATCTCAACCCAACCCAGTTGGCGGCACTGAAATATTTGGCAAGAGCCAACCGCTTTTCCCCGCGCGCCATCGCATGTGGCCGATTATTTGGGCGCAACGCGCGGTACCGTTTCGCAAACGCTTAAGGCGTTGGTTCGAAAGGGTTTAATCTTTGAGGTGCGTTCAGAAACGGATCGTCGATCTATACGCTATGATTTGCACGAGGCGCATAAGGATGCACTCAATTATGAGACGGTAATCGCAAACGCAATCGATCAAATGCCGCAATCTGCGAGTTCGAATTTGGCAAATGACCTCCAGCTCCTCTTGCATAAAACTCTGCAAATGCGCGGTGGCCGCAGCTTTGGCATGTGCAAAAGCTGCAAACATCATCGCCCAGATTCAAAAGGCGGTGCGTATTGTGCTTTGCTAGAGCTCGATCTCAAACCGCATCAAGCCAACCAAATTTGTCACGAACACAGCACTGCAGCTTAAGGAATAAGAGATGACAGAAGCCGCAACGCTTTCCGGTCTTTATGTCGGCAAGCCACAAGACCGATGGGAAGGAAAATCGCCCAGCGCCATCGCCAAGCAATTGGTGCAGGGGCCTTTGCAATTGATGGAGGATGGTTTTACGGCCGATGAGCAGGCGGATAAACGCGTGCATGGTGGCGCCGATAAGGCGGTACACCATTATCCGGCGGACCATTATGCCCATTGGCGGGCGAAAAGCTTTGATACGGCTTTTGATTTCGTCCCCGGCGCGTTTGGCGAGAATGTCTCCACGGACGGTTTTAGCGAAGAAAATGTGTGCATCGGTGATGTCTTTGAACTTGGCACAGCCTCGTTCAGCTGTCGCAAGGGCGTCAACCTTGTTGGAAGCTCAACATGCACACCGGGTTTGAATTGATGGCACTTGAGTTGCAAAAATCTGGCAAAACAGGCTGGTATTACAGGGTGTTGCAACCTGGAATCGTATCTGTTGGCGATCAGATTAAGCTGGTGGAGCGCGCCCATGCGGATTGGCCCTTGGCCAAATTAATCGCCGCACGTTTCGACAAAAACCTCGAAGAGGAGGTTGCCGCCGAATTGGCAGGGCTCGACGTGATGGCAGAGGGGTGGCGCAAATATTTTGCCAAAAAGGCCAAAACTGGATTCGTAGAGGATCAATCCTCACGGCTTGTTGGTGCAGGTGGCGCGACATAGGCAACATGTCGTTTATTTGTCATATTGCCGTGCAATAAAGTCGGCAAACTTGTTTGGAGAAGGCCATGGCCACGCGCATCTATCACAACCCCAAATGCGGCACGTCACGCAATGTGCTTGAAATGATCCGGCGGTCTGGCGAAGAGCCCACGATCATCCATTATCTGGAGACACCGCCGACCCGCGAAGAGCTGGAAATGCTGTTGGTGAAAATGGGGATCTCGGCACGCGACCTGTTGCGCCAGAAAGGCACGCCATTCGACGAACTTGGCCTGGCAGATGAGAGCTTGAATGAAGATGAATTGATTGACGCGATGATGTCACATCCCATTTTGATCAATCGCCCGATCGTGGTGACCAACAAGGGCGCAGCCCTGTGTCGGCCATCAGAAAAAGTGCTCGACATATTGAACACGCCGCTCGATCAATCCTTCACCAAGGAAGATGGGGAAGTGGTGGGGTCAGCCTAGACCGCCAGATTGTAGTAGCCCATGGCGGGGCCAACTTCGTCTTCTTCATAGCCAAAGTGCGACAATAGCAATTTTTCAAGCTTTTCATGCGCCGCCACCGTGCGTTCAAACTGGCTGTCGCTCGGCTCGTCGATCAAGCGTACGGCTTCATCATTGAGCTGAACCAAAAGGGCATGCACCACTTTGTGTTCCTCGCGCAAACGCCGCACCACCTTATCGAGCGCCTTTTTCCGCCCTTCAAGGGATGGGAACATGTGCATATCTTCAATCTGATGATGGCCGTTGACCATTTGACAATGCTGGCCGCACAGATTGCCAAAAATCTGATAATTCTCAAAAATCGGATTATCTTTGATTTGCGCATGAAACTCGCTGGCGCTGGTGTCGCCTGTGCGCACGCCCTCAAGCAAGGTGCGCATCATCCGCATATTGCGTCGATGATGTTCGTGGATGGCACGCAAGTGCCGCATTGGCTGGCGTTGCTGCTCGTTCAGTTGGCCAAAGTCGGGTGCCTTTGGGCGCGTTGAGTCGTCGGGAATCTGAATTTTTTTGCTCATAGGGGGCTTATAACAAAATCAAAACGCCAGCGTGACATTTGAATGTGGTTTAGACTGTCTTATTTTGTTGAACAATAAGCAGAAAGGGCATTATTTAGCGCAACAGTGTTAGATTGTCAGCCGCGCGTCGAGCAGCTTTTTCGTAATTTCGGCTTGTGGTGCGTCAAACACAGAATCGACTTTGCCGTGCTCAACAATCTGGCCGTGATCCATCACCATCACGCGATCTGTCACCGCACGCACCACGTCCAGATCATGGCTGATGAATAAATAGGCCATGCCGAACTTGTCTTGTAAATCATGCAATAACGCCAGCACGTCGCCGCGAATGGATACATCGAGCGCCGACACCGGCTCGTCCAAAATCATCAATTTCGGTTTGAGGACCATGGCACGGGGCAATAGCCAGGCGTTGGCGTTGGCCGCCCGAAAAGGCGTGGGGGTAACGTCCCAGCATGTCGGTCGACAAGCCGACACGCTCAATTGCTTCTGCTACCCGCTCATGCCGCTGTGTATCCGACAATTCTGGCATCAAATGAAGCGGTTCAAGAAGCGCGTCGCGCATCCGCATACGCGGGTCAAAGCTGCCAAATGGGTCCTGAAACACCATAGAAATTTCGCGCCGTGCGGCGGAAGGCATTGACCCTGCTTTGTGGCCAAATTGGTGTCCATCAAACTCACCGTTCCCGCCTGCGCAGGATCCAACCCAGCGATCATGCGCGAGAGAGAAGTCTTGCCACAGCCTGACGGGCCGACCAATCCAAGCGTTTCGCCAGCGCCAAGAGAAAACGTCGCCGCATCAACAGCGGTGACATAGGATGTAGATTGCCAAAACCAGCGTTGGTGTTTGAATTGACGCGTCAATCCATCAACTTGCAGCAACGATATATCGCTTCGTGGTAGGGTGAATGGCGGCCGCGCGTTGGGCTTGGCCGCAGCAACCAGCCGCTTGGTATAGGCCTGTTGCGGCGATTTAAGAATGGCTTGGCTCGGCCCATGTTCCACCAGCTTACCCTTTTGCAGCACATAGATTTCATCACAAAGCGCCGCAACTGCA